>Ga0182742_1004017_pt1 | contig 13730 bp, 16 predicted proteins | sample eDN5th37CBELigMG_FD_128880 | JGI IMG/M metagenome (GOLD analysis project Ga0182742, IMG submission 128880) | Enriched Miracle-Growth compost microbial communities from Emeryville, California, USA - eDNA 5th pass 37_C BE-Lig MG (version 2)... ... | reverse complement strand
CATTTGTTGTTTTAATGGATCCACGTACAGGTGAAGTTTTAACAATGGCTGGAAAGTTATTGAGTCAGACGGACGATGGAAACTTTAAAGCAGAAGACTTTTCATTAGGGAATATCACAACTTCTTACAATGTCGGTTCGACTGTAAAGGGTGCAACGATATTAACTGGTTTTCAACAGGGAGTAATTAAGCCTAGAACTGTACTAGTTGATGCGCCTATGAAAATAAAAGGAACGCCTGTGAAGAAATCTTGGCAGAATTTTGGTCCGATCGATGATGTTTATGCGTTAAGAAGATCCTCCAATGTGTATATGTTTCATACCGCAATAAAAATAGGAAAAGGTCATTATGCATACGATAAACCATTAATCCTTGAACCCAATACCTTTAATATTGTTCGTGATTCGTTCGGTCAATTTGGTCTTGGAACTAGAACGGGAATTGATCTTCCTAATGAAACCATCGGTTATAAAGGAGCTAGCACAAAGCCTGGGTTTTTATTGGATTTAGTGATCGGGCAATATGATACATACACACCCATGCAGCTTGCCCAATATGTAAGTACAATCGCAAATGGGGGAAATCGGCTACAGCCAAGAATGGTAAAGGAGATAAGGCAAACGAATCTTCAAAATATATATGCTCCTGGGGCACTTGTGCGGGAACTAAAGCCAAAAATACTAAATCGAATTGATGTGAACGAGTCGAATATGAAGAGGGTACAAGAGGGCTTTCGTCAAGTCATGCAGCATCCATTAGGTACAGCATATAAAGAATTTAAGGGTGCTGCCTATTCGCCAGCTGGAAAAACGGGAACTGCACAGGCATTTTATGATGGCCCATCAAGGCATTTATATAAAGAGCCACCGGCTGTAATGAATTTGAGCCTTGTGGCGTATGCACCTTCTAACAATCCTGAGATATCGATGGCTGTTGTTGTTCCATGGGTATACACAGGGGAAAAAGGACCTTCACCAAATTTGGAAATAGGGAGAAAAGTGCTAGATACGTACTTTCATCTAAAGAAAACAAAATAATACTTTGCCCAAATTCCGACACGTTCACACACATTTCTACTTAATTTACAAAACCTTTACAAACGGTTAAAACCCCTTTAACAGTTCAGTATTATTGTATTACTTGTAGCACACAATAAAACAACCTTTATTTCTTAGGAGGAATTACCGAATGAAAAATCTCAAGAAACTCAGCCTACTTCTAATGCTTGCAGCTGTTATGTCTATTATTGCTGCTTGTGGTGGCGGAGAAGAAGCTACTGAAGAAGGTACAGAAGGTACTAACGAAACAGCTGAATTAGAAGGATCTGTAGTAATTGATGGTTCAGGTACAGTATATCCGTTCATGGTTGAAATGGCTGAACAATATATGACAAATGCTCAAGAAAATGTTTCAGTTGAAGTTGGACGTGCTGGTACTTCTGCTGGATTCAAGAAGTTCTTAGTTGAAGATGGAACAGATTTCAACGATGCTTCTCGTCAAATCAAGGAAGAAGAAACGGCGACTGCTGAAGAACTAGGAATTGAAGTTCAAGAAATGAAAGTTGCTTTAGACGGATTAACTTTTGTAATTAATAGCGACAATGACTGGGCTGAAGAGCTGACTCAAGATGAAGTAAAACAAATTTTCTTAGGTGAAAAGAAAAACTGGTCTGATATTCGCCCGGATTTCCCGAACGAGCCAATTGTAACAATGGGTCCTAACGAAAACCACGGTACTTATGAGTTTTTCTGGGAAAAAATTCTTGAAGAGCAAGATCTAGTAGAAGGTGTTAACCTTCAACAAGATTACTCTACACTTGTAGACTTGGTTTCTAAAGAAAAGAATGCTATTGCTTTCTTCGGTTATGGTTACTATGAAAACAACAAAGATAAATTAAAAGCTGTGAAAGTAGACTTTGGTAACGGTGGGGTTGAGCCTACTTTAGAAACAATCGGTGAAGGTGAAGAGTTTGCATATTCTCCATTCACACGTCCAGTTTTCACATATTTAAACGTAAATATGGCAAAAGAAAAGCCACAAGTATTAGATTATGCAATCTACACAATGGAAAATGCTCAAGAAGTTGCTAAAAATACTGGTTTCGCTCCTTTAACTGACGAGGAAGTGGAAGCAGCAATCAGCACTCTTGAAGGCTTAAAATAATAAGAAGGTATTCAGAAACTAATCTGGAGTACTAAGAAGATGAGAGGGGTCATTCTCATCTTCTTAGCTGTTTAACATTAGAATAAAAAGAATCATTCATTGCATGATAAGGATGATAGGGTCTGGATGAAAGGGGTTTTATCCTTGGAAAAAGATGTATCAAGGGAATCGAATACATTAAGTGTTCGAGAGATGATTGAGAAAAACAAGCGTTCTGTTAGTACGGCTAGTGTTTTAGAGGGGTTAATGCCTAAAATACTACTTACCATTGCTATTATTTCTATTTTAACAACTATAGGTATTGTACTAACCTTATTAACAGAAACAATCGCGTTTTTTAGAGAGGTCTCCTTTGTGGAGTTTTTTACTGGCACAGTCTTAAAGCCACTTGGTGAAAGTGCACAATTTGGTGTTTTGCCATTACTAACTGCGACCATCATATCTTCTGCTATCGCTATGTTAGTAGCGATTCCTATTGGACTAATGACAGCTGTATATTTAAGTGAGTATGCGTCTGAGAGAGTTAGAAAATTACTAAAACCAATGTTAGAAATACTTGCGGGTATTCCAACGATTGTATATGGTTTCTTTGCTTTTACATTTGTTACTCCCCTATTAACAAAGCTTATACCTACACTTGAGCCTACTAATATCCTCAGTCCTGGTATAGTTATGGGGATTATGATTATTCCAATGGTTGCTTCTTTATCAGAAGATGCAATGAGCTCTGTGCCTAATGCAATGAGAGAAGGAGCCTTAGGACTAGGGTCGACAAAATTCGAAGTAACCTGGAAGGTAGTCGTTCCTGCTGCTATATCTGGAATTGTTGCTTCATTTGTTCTCGGAATTTCCCGCGCAATTGGTGAAACGATGATCGTAACTATAGCAAGTGGAAGTAACAAAGTCTTCACATTTGATATTACCCAATCCATGCAAACAATGACTGCATATATAGTAGAAGTTACAGGAGGAGATGCTCCTGCAGGTTCCACGCTTTATTACAGTCTTTATGCAGTGGCAATGACTTTATTTGTTTTTACACTAGTCATGAATTTAATTGCCCAGTATATCTCTCGTAAGTTTAGGGAGGAATATTAAGATGAAATACGTTGATACAAATCAAGTTCAAAAAAAGATGACATCTCGTCTCCTTACTAATCGTATAGCAAAAACCTTGTTTCTTTTAGCGACCTTATTTGGACTACTTGTTTTGGTCGTATTAATTTATCGAGTAGTTGCACAGAGCCTTGGCTGGATTGATTTTGACTTCTTAAATAACAGACTTTCTACAAACGCAGAGAGAGCCGGTATTAAGGGAGCAATCATGGGTACCTTGTGGCTAATGCTAGTGGTCGCACCAGTAACATTAATCCTAGGAGTAGGTACTGCCATTTATTTAGAGGAATATGCAAAAAAGGGTCGTTTACAAGCCTTTATACAAATGAATATATCTAATCTTGCTGGAGTTCCTTCCATCGTTTTTGGAATTTTGGGTTTAACAATCTTTGTAAGAGGATTAAATCTAGGAGCAGTAGTTTTAGCCGGTGGATTCACAATGGCTCTATTGGTTCTTCCTGTAGTAGTCGTTGCAAGTCAAGAAGCCATTCGTGCGGTTCCTCAGTTCTTAAGGGAAGCGTCTTATGGAATGGGAGCGACGAAATGGCAAACGATAAAAAACGTAGTTTTACCTGCTGCACTACCAGGGATTTTAACCGGAGTCATTTTAGCATTATCACGTGCAATTGGTGAAACAGCACCACTTGTAGTAATTGGTATTCCTGCATTTATTATTCCATTACCTGAAGGTCTTTTAGATAAATTTACGGTCATGCCGCTGCAAATTTATTACTGGACCATTGATTCAGCTTTAGTGGATGAATATGCAAACCTAGCGGCTGCAACCATTGTTGTTCTATTATTGGTTTTATTCATAATGAACTCAATAGCAGTGTTAATAAGAAATAAATTTCAAAGAAGATTTTAATTGGGTGGAGGGGTTTTACGATGGTCGTTTCAACATACAGTGAAAATAAAACTGCGGAAGAGTCTAGTGATCATATGAGTGCAAATAAGGGAAGTAAGAAGAGCCTTGCTTATCAAACGAAGGATTTGAACCTTTGGTATGGTACAGACCATGCATTAAAGAATATTAACCTTGATATAAATGAGAGGGAAGTAACAGCCATCATTGGTCCTTCAGGATGTGGGAAGTCAACATTTATTAAAACGTTAAATCGAATGGTTGAACTGATTCCAGTGGTGAAAATTTCTGGAGATATCTTGTATCGTGAAAGAAGTATATTAGATAAATCATATAAAGTGGAAGATTTACGAACAAACGTAGGAATGGTTTTCCAAAAACCAAATCCATTTCCAAAATCCATTTATGAAAATATTGCATATGGACCTAAAATTCATGGAATTCGCAATAAAAAAGTTCTTGATGAGATTGTTGAAAAGAGTTTGCGCGGTGCGGCAATTTGGGATGAAGTAAAAGATCGTTTGAATGAAAATGCGTACGGTCTCTCCGGTGGTCAGCAACAACGTCTTTGTATTGCGCGCTGTTTAGCCATCGAGCCAGATGTTATCTTAATGGATGAACCTACGTCAGCCCTTGATCCTATTTCGACTCTTAAAGTAGAGCAATTGGTCCAAGAGCTTAAAAAGGAATATAGTATCATAATTGTTACACATAATATGCAGCAAGCTGCCCGTATTTCGGATAAAACGGCATTTTTCTTAAATGGAGAAGTAGTAGAATTTGACGATACAAACAAAATATTCTCGACTCCTTCTGATCAACGTACAGAAGACTATATTACTGGTCGCTTCGGATAATATACTCATAACAAACGATTTGATTGTTAACAATACCAATCGGACATGAAAGGAAGACAAATATGGTTGTACGTGAAAAATTTCATTTTGATCTTAAGGAACTTCAAAATAAGCTAGTTGAGCTAGGGAACTTTGCAGATGAAGCATTAAAAGAGTCAATCACTGCATTAGAGACAAAGAACGTGGAACTTGCGCTAGAAATCATGGAAAATGATACAAGAGCTGATGTGATGTATGAAGAAATTAACGACTTTGCTATTCTTTTAATTGCAAAGCAGCAACCTGTAGCTATAGACTTACGCCGAATCATTGTAGCTATTAAAATTGCTACCGATATCGAGCGCATTGCCGACTTTGCGGTCAATGTGGCGAAGTCAGCCATTCGAATTGGCAGTGAAGAACATGTAAAACCAATTGTTCATATTAAAGAAATGTATGAAATTACATCAAAAATGTTAAAGCTCTCCCTAGAGTCGTTTATAGAGGAGGATGTACAAAAGGCAAAACAGGTGGCAGATATGGATGATGATGTTGACAATTTGTATGGCGTAACCATACAAGAGCTTTTGAGAATCAATCAAGAAAAGCCAGAATTTCTGGCGCAAATTACACAACTATCGTTTACTTGCCGTTATCTAGAAAGAGCGGCGGATCATGTGACCAATATTGCTGAACACACGTTTTATCTTGTTAAAGGTAGACACTACGACTTAAATGAATAATATAAAAAGCTGAAGAGATTCATCTTCAGCTTTTTGTTATGATCTTTGCAAGTTGTTCGTAAGTCATATCACTTTTTACGACAAACTCACCTAGTTGAACTTTCGTATGATAACCAGTATTGATTAAATATTGTTCGAATTCAAAAGCATCAGTGATGATTCCAGCGTCCTTTAAAAGTGTGGCAATCTCACTCGATTGCATACCACTAATAATGTTAAGTTTATACTCCTTAACAGCTTCCGCTGGCTGTTCCTCTTCTTTGGCTGTCTCTTCTTTCGTGGTATCTGTTTGTTCAGTCTCTTTTGTTTCTTCTTCAGTTGGTGTTGACTCAGCGTACTTTGCCTTTGCTTCTAACTCTTCATATTCTTTTTCATCAACTACTTTATAGCCCTTTTCTTCTACTTGAGCAATTAATTCTTCCTTGCTTAATTTATCTACTGTTCCATTGTTTCCAGAAAAGTAATAATAGGTCCCTAATATGCAAGTGGATAAGAGAAGACCAAAAGCAAATGCTCTTAGGTGAATCTTATTCATATGTTTCTCCCCTCATAGAAAACTCATTTAAAATAATCTCAACATCCTCAATAGGAAGAGAAGATTGCTTTGCAATTTGTTCAATAGAGAGACCTTGTTGAGATAGTGACCAAACTTGGTTCTTTAAAATAGCATGAACCTCTCTTTTTTGAGAAGCAGTACCAGAGAAATCTGAATCGGGTACTAAAAGTTCCTCCTCGAGAATCTTTATTTTTCTCTTCATTTGGTATAGCTCTTGAATTTGGTTTAGGGATAACTGATCAATTTCATTCTTAAGCTCTTTCACCGGATCCTTAACAAAAAAAGATAGGACGAAGAGTAGTATAGATATAACTAATAAACTTAGTAACACATATTCCATTTCTTTCACCTCTTAAAAAATCAATAAAAACATTGTATCACTATACACGACAATTTTCGAATCAAAGTAAGAAGATAAGAGGGTTTTGTCGAGGTAAATGAGAAAAAAAGGTCGAAATGACTATTTTTTCTTACAAGACCTGTAAATTTTAAAAATAATTCTTCCTATAAAAAAAGGTGTGACGGGGTTAGGCAGATTACGACAAAATGTGTTTATTGTGAGAGAAACCTATCAGTGCTACGATGAAACTAACAAATAGGTATTTTTAAAGACTGAAAACATATACTGTTAATTTCTAAATTCTTGAGGTGCATAATGACGATTGTTTCCGATACATTGGCTAAAACAAAAGAAAAGGATGGGATACACACTCAATTTATTGCTAAAGACAAGCTTTTCGTTTGTTGGTATACGTCACCACTAAAAATGGATGTTATACAACGCTTTTTTAAACAGTCTCTTGTAGGTCAGATTGTGAGAGTTTATGATGTGACCAAACAACTCGATAATAATGAGACAAAGTTTCCTTTCTTAGATATTAGTGTTCCTGTACAACAAAACTATTGGACATTAAAAGGTTTGAAGGATAACAAAGTATATTTACTGGAATTAGGGTTTTTCGTGGAGGATCAATACTTCCCAGTTCATCGTTCTGAGTTTATCCAAATAGAACAAACGGATTTCCTTGAAGAACAGAAGTCACTTCATGTCATTGTAAAAAATTCACGTGAATGGAATGAATATGTTAGCACATACAGCTTCTATGAAAATGGGAAGGAAAGTGAGTGGGAACGTGAACAATAAAAAAATTCTAATGCTCTCATGGGAATACCCTCCAAATGTTGTTGGAGGATTGTCTAGGCATGTGGAAGGATTAGCTAAAGCATTAACGATCATTGGCTATCAGATTCATATCATAACGACTTGGGTCGAGGAGCTTCCAATGTATGAAAGAATAGGTAATATAGAAATATTTAGGGTAGTTCCTTTGAATGAGGGAGACCCCAGCTTTATTCGTTGGGTCGGAGGCTTAAATTTATCAATTGTTCATCAAGCAATGGATCTGATGAAAGAACATGAATATGCTTTGATTCATGCTCACGATTGGCTTGTAGGTGCTGCTGCGGTGACATTGAAAGAGAAACGACAGTTACCTTTAGTTACAACGATACACGCTACTGAACATGGTAGGAATGAAGGAATATATACTGAAATGCAAAAAAAGATTTATGAACAAGAGAAAGAGCTCATTCATCATTCAGATAAAATCATTATTTGTAGCTCTTCTATGAAAGAAGAAGTACTTCACATTTTTAAAATAGAGCCCGAAAAAATTGTCATGATTCCTAATGGAATAGATACAAGCATTGCCAACATTACTTATAAAAAGGAAATCTTAGAAAAATTCCCCATTCATCAAAAGAAAAAAATGGTCTTTTCAATTGGTCGGATGGTAAATGAAAAAGGTTTCCATACTCTTATTGAAGCAGCAAAAGAAATGGAAAGAAGTCGATCTGATGTTTACTTTATTATTGCTGGGAAAGGTCCAATGCTCCAAGAGTTTAGACACCGAGTGGAAGTCCTTGGGTTGAACAATATTCATTTCATTGGATTTGTTACAGATGACGAAAGAGAAGCTCTCTTTAAACAATGCTATTTAGCTGTTTTTCCAAGTTTGTATGAGCCGTTTGGGATCGTTGCGTTAGAAGCTATGGCCTACTCGAAACCAACGATTGTATCGAATGTTGGAGGTTTAAAGAGCATTATTAGTCATTTACACACGGGGTTATTAATGAGTAGCAATAATGCCAAGAGTTTTATTGAGCAGGCAATGATGCTTTTAGACAATGAAGAACTTGCCATACAATTAGGTGAGAGTGGAAAGAGAATGGTTGATACGATGTATAGCTGGAATAAAATTGCAGAGGATACACACCGAGTTTTTGAAGAAACGGTTATGCAGATTAGGTTGTAACTAAGTTCGCACAAACAAAGGATGTAGAGGAGAGATAAGAATGAAGGGCGTGATATTGGCTGGTGGGAAAGGGTCCCGGATGTCGCCACTTACATTATTAACTCCTAAACCTCTCGTACCAATTTTGAATACTCCTGTCATTGATCTTTGTATCTCATGGTTAAAGTCACAGGGAGTAACGGAAATAGCCATAACAATCCATCATCTAGCGACAAAAATACAAAAACATTGTGGTGACGGGAGCAAATATGGAGTTAAGCTTGTTTATTTATATGAGACAAACCCGATGGGTACAGCAGGTGGTCTTCAAGCTTTAAAGGAATTTATTGATGGAACATTTATTGTTATATCTTCAGATGTGGTTAATCAATTTAATCTTCAAAAGGCTGTTACATTCCATTTTGAATCAAGAAGTGAGCTTACGGTAATAACAACCTCGATAGCACAACCTGAACATTACGGGATAGTCATCAAAGATAAGAAAGGGAAAGTTCGTTGTTTTCTTGAAAAGCCGCCTCAGCACCTAATCTTTAGTGATCAAATCAATACAGGAATTTATATAATTGAACCATCCATATTAAACTATATTCCATGCGACTGTCCATTCGATTTTAGCCATGATTTATTTCCCTTATTACTGGAGAAGAATGTTGCTCTTTACAGCTTTAGTTTGGAGGGCTACTGGATGGACATAGGTCAAATTCATACATACCACCAAGTACATCGAGATTTCTTGTCACCTTTCTTGGGATGGAAAGAAAAAAGAGGGTACAAGGAGATTAAAAAAGATGTGTGGGTTGGCCCAAATTGTGAAATTGATCCTTTGTGTAGAATTGAAGGTCCCGTTCTAATTGGTGAAGGTTCAAAACTTGGTTCCAATACGATCATTGGAGCAAATACCGTCATTGGGAAAAATTGTGTAATAGAGGTGGACTGTTTTATAGAAGATTCCATTCTATGGGATGGAGTTCAAATAAAAAAGGACTCTCATATTGTAAATTGTGTCATCGCTTCATTTGTTGTGGTTGAAGAAGGAGCGAGTATGCTGGATAATATGGTGGTTTTTGAAAAGAAAGAGATTCAGAGTAAAATAAGTAGTAGTGCTGCTACCAAACCTGAAAATTTTTATGAAAATGGCCTTATTTATGAGCATGAGGATTTTCAAGGTAGTGAATACAGCATGGAGAGTCTTGAAACAAAGCTCCCAATTGATGCAATAGTGACTATAACAAAAATACATTGTCCCTCACAATTAAAAAGTAAAATGGTTAGAATACTTATTGAGAGTATGCTTGAAAAAACAAGGGATATAAACATAAAAGAAGGAGTTCAGCTCCACTTAAGTGATAATCGTTGGATATATATTTTTCCGTTCGAAATGGAAGAATATATAACTATTTATACACATGCGGAGAGTATTGAAACTGCTAGAGCAATGGCCTATGAATGCCGTAATCAAATAACGATCTATCAAGGGGTGTAATATGATAACAAATACGTATCTGTCGATAGAAAAGGATCCAGTTGAGCACACTCCTTATATGAGAAAACAGTTTTCAACTATACCGGGTTTATGGATAGGTGGAAATATGCATTGGATCTCCAATGGGCATGAAAAAATAATCTCTTCAGAGTTGATTTCCATTCATGTTAAAGAAGAAAGTATCCATTCAAAAGTTCGATTGTTCCAAGTGTATGTCAGAAATCATAGTGCAGTGGAAAAGAACATGAAGCTAGTCTTTATGAGCCGTCATCACGAAGTGGCAACCGAACATCTCTCGTTTGTATCGCCACTTGAAAGAGTGATTTTTCATCTTTCAGGTGAAAAGATGTTTCTAGTAAATGGGCAATCCGAAGAAGGAGCGATTCAACAAACCGTACAGCCACTTTGGAATATTCCAACAGAACAAATATGGGCCGATCAAACGAAAGGAATCTTGAAATATCAGCCGATGGGAAAGGGTGCTGCGGCAAGTATCTTTACACTCGACTTAACCGTACCAGCTCAAACTTCGAGAAAAGGCACCGCGTGGGTGGTTCAAGGAACGGAGAAAAATTTGCTTCTACATCTTAATGATACAATTTTAAAAAAACACACTAGCATTTCAAAATAAATAATGGTATTATAGAAAAGTCGTATGAACAAATAACGAACAAGTCTGAACAGATAGAGTTTGGAGGGATAAATATGCGTGTGAACATTACATTAGCTTGCACTGAAACTGGTGATCGTAACTATATCACTACAAAAAATAAGCGCAATAACCCAGATCGTATCGAGCTGAAAAAATATTGCCCAAGATTAAAGCGAGTTACTTTACACCGTGAAACAAAATAAGCAGTAGGGTCATTCCCACTGCTTTTTTTTGTGTTTATATTCATACATACATTCAAATACCAGGGGGAATTTCATTGACCAGTAAAAGGTTCCTTCGTACCATCCTTCAACAAGACCTTCAGAAAAAGCCGCAACAACAATATGAAAATCAATCCACTCAGATTGCTACTCGTTTATTCCAAACGGAGGAGTGGAGGGACGCTACTACCATTGCAATTACCATTTCAAGAACACCAGAAGTAGATACATACCCGATCATTCGTGAGGCTTGGGAAGCAGGGAAAACGATTGTCGTTCCAAAGTGTCACAAAGAGACTCGTACAATGACTTTTCATAGAATTCAATCTTTTGAACAACTAGAAACCGTCTTTTTTGGTCTGCTAGAACCAATTGTCAGTCAAACGGTTGAAGTTCATAAAAGTAAAATAGATTTAGTTATTGTCCCAGGCTTAGGGTATACATCAAAAGGCTACCGTATTGGTTTCGGGGGTGGTTATTACGATCGTTTTCTAAGTGATTATGAAGGTAATACGATCTCATTAGCTTTTCCAGAACAAATCATCCCTTCGCTTCCATTAGAACCACATGATATTCCTGTGAAAAAGCTTATTACCTCAGAGGAGGTTATTGGTATTGATTGAATATATCCTAATATCGTCCTTTATCATTGTGGCATCTATTCTTGGGTATGCCTTGCGTTTTTTGACCAAGTCAGGGAGTGTATCAGCTGTATTTGTTGGGCTACTTATTTGCTTTGGCTTAGGGCTAAAAGGATTGATTTTATTAGGGATATTCTTTGTTTCTTCAAGTCTTTGGTCTGTATACAAAAGGAAGGAGAAAATGGTAGTCGAGGAGAAGCATGCGAAGGGTTCTAGACGTGATTATCAGCAAGTGTTGGCCAATGGTGGAATGGCGGCACTACTAAGCGTATTGTATGGATTCTTTCAAACTAATCATTTACTCTTAGCTTTTTGTGTTTTTATTGCTACATCTAACTCTGATACTTGGGCATCGGAAATTGGCACGTTAAGTAAAAGACGCCCTTACTCTGTTCGTACTTTTTCAGTTGTTGAAAGAGGAACGTCGGGAGCAGTCAGTTTATTAGGGACAATGGCAGCGGTAGCAGGAGCTATTTTGATTGCCTATTCATCTTATGTACTATTTAACTTACAAATATCTGAATTTTGGGTGATTTTTTTATTTGGATTTCTAGGTAATGTTATAGATACATTCCTCGGTGCATATGTACAAGCGTTGTATAGGTGTTCTCGATGTGGGGTAGAAACCGAGAAAATCATTCATTGTCAAAGAAGAACAGCGTTAATAAGAGGAAGAAAATTTTTAAATAATGATGTTGTAAACTTCATATCTGGCATTGCTCCTGCTATAGCGATATTGTTAATGTATTAGGTCATGAAAATAATGTAATGTGGAAACCATAAGTAATGAACGAAGGAGGGAATGGAATGAAAAATCATGTTAATCGTGTAGCTCTAATTGGAACGGGTGCTGTAGGTTCTAGTTATGCATTTGCACTGTTAAACCAAGGGGTAACGGAAGAACTAGTGCTAATTGATTTAAATAAAGAAAAATCAGAAGGTGATGCTATGGATTTAAACCATGGGATGCCTTTTGCTCCAAGCCCAACAAAGATATGGTTTGGTGATTATAGTGATTGTAAAGATGCTGATTTAGTGGTCATTTGTGCAGGGGCAAATCAAAAGCCAGGTGAAACTAGATTAGATCTAGTTGAAAAAAATACGCGTATTTTTAAAGGGATTGTTGAGCAAGTTATGGCAAATTCCTTTGATGGTATATTTTTAGTTGCTACAAATCCGGTAGACATTTTAACCTATGCTGTCTGGAAGTTTTCTGGCCTGCCTAAGGAAAGAGTCATTGGATCTGGTACGATTCTTGATACAGCAAGGTTCCGCTACCTGTTAGGAGATTATTTTAATGTAGATACAAGAAATATTCATGCCTACATTATCGGTGAGCATGGTGATACAGAGCTTCCTGTATGGAGTCGAGCTGATATTGCCGGCATTCCAATTTCACAATGGATTAAGAAAAATAGTGAGTATAAGCAAGAGGATTTAGAGGAGCTATTTCTTAATGTAAGAGATGCAGCTTATCACATTATTGAAAGAAAAGGTGCGACTTTTTATGGAATCGCCATGGGCTTAGTTCGTGTAACAAAAGCGATCTTGCAAAATGAAAATTCGGTTCTTACTGTTTCAGCCTACCTTGATGGGGAATACGATCAAAATGATGTATACATAGGCGTACCTGCAGTCGTAAATAGAAATGGAATTAGAGAAGTAGTTCATTTGGATTTAGATGAAACAGAGAAGGTAAAGTTTGCTCACTCTGTTAAAGTGCTAAAAAAGACAATGGAACCTGTCATGAAGATTGAAAAATGATTTCATTTGTCATGGATAAAAATGAATTTGACGTTTCAAACTATAGGTAGGAGGGATGAAAATGTCACGTTTATTTTCTATGGTATTAGTTGGTATTGGTGGATATTATGCCTATAAGAATCGTTTTCGATTGGTTAATATCATACTCGGTAGTCCAATGATAAGAAGAATGGTTGTAAGTTCCTTAATGAATGTACCGTATGTTAGAAATTTAATGACAAAAACGGTATTCTCAGGACGTCCTGCCTTTTAAGAAAAAGACCAAAGTTTTGTAAACTTTGGTCTTTTTTATCGTTTAGGAAATTATAAAACCCCTAGATTTGTGGATAACTGTTCGGTAGAATGTTCGTATAAAGTTGACGAGGTTGTTTGTAT
>Ga0182742_1004014_pt1 | contig 13732 bp, 11 predicted proteins | sample eDN5th37CBELigMG_FD_128880 | JGI IMG/M metagenome (GOLD analysis project Ga0182742, IMG submission 128880) | Enriched Miracle-Growth compost microbial communities from Emeryville, California, USA - eDNA 5th pass 37_C BE-Lig MG (version 2)... ... | reverse complement strand
GCGCCCACCACGGCGGCGGCGAGATCTGCCGTCGCCTCCAGCCTAGGATCGAGCTCGATCCCCTGCAGGTACCGCGGGTTCTCACCGGTAGTCGTGATCGTCTCCGCCACGTCCGGTTCGTGCGACCAGAGGCGGACTCTATATCCCTTCTTCGCCAAGAGATTCGCTAGCGCGGTCCCCCAACTCCCCGCGCCGACTACCGCGATCGTATCCTTCATCTCCCGCTACCAGATCCAGATCCGAATCGATGTTCCGTCCCGGCCAGGAGGCGTCTGATATTGGCGCGATGTGCGTAGATGACGAACGCGGCCAGCCCCAGCGCCAGCCAGAATACGGCACCGATCCCCTGCTCCGCCCAGACGACCACCGGCACGACCACGGCAGCGACTATCGAAGCCAACGATACTATCCTCGTGGCGGCGACCACCGCCCCCCAGACCAGCAGACCGGCCAGCGCCGCGACCGGCGCCACCGCCAGGAAGACACCAGCGCTCGTGGCGACCCCTTTGCCCCCACGGAAACGCACGTAGATGCTGAAAACGTGACCGATGATCGCGACCGCACCGAACGCCAGCGCCCACTCCTGGCCCACGCCCGCCAAGCCAGGGAAGTAATACGCCGGGAACCACCCCTTGAAGAGGTCGAACACCAGCACCGGGAGCGCCAGCTTCCAACCCATCACCCGGAACGCGTTAGTCGCGCCCAGGTTCCCGCTCCCCTCACGGCGCAGATCGATCCCGCGCACCCACTTCCCCACCAGATAACTGGTGGGGATGGCGCCCAGGAGGTAACTCACGACGAGCAAGCTGATCGGGCTCAATCCTCACCCCTGCGACCGCGGATCTTGATGCGTATCGGTACCCCCGTGAACCCCCACTGCTCCCGGAACCCATTCTCCAGGTACCGGAGATAATGATCGGGGATACCCTTGGGATGATTCGTGAAGATGACGATCGTCGGCGGTACCACGTTCGCCTGCGTGGCGTAGAGCAGCTTGACCGGCTGCCCGCGGAAGTGCGGCGGCGGCTGGCGATACTCGAGCTGCTCGAGTAGGTCGTTGAGCTCCGGCGTCGGGATTCGCCGTGTACGTTCCGCGGCGACCTCGAGGATCAGATCCAAGACCTTGTGCACCCGCTGCCCGGTCAACGCCGAGGTGAAGATGATCGGGACCCACCGCAGCGAGCGCGCACTCTCGCGCAGATGCCGCTCGTAGGCGATCGCCGTCTTCTCGTCCTTCTCGACCAGATCCCACTTGTTGACGACGACGATCAACCCGCACCCAGCTTCGAGCGCCTTCTCCGCGATCCGCAGATCCTGGTTGTGCACCGGCTCCGTCGCATCGATGAGGAGCAGGCAGACATCCGCTCGCTCGATCGCGCGCTCGGTCCTCAGCGCGCTGTAATACTCCAGACTCTCGTCGATCCGCGACTGCCGCCGCAGCCCGGCGGTGTCGATGAAGATCAGCGTACGACCATGGTAGCGCAGCGGGGTGTCGATACTGTCGCGCGTCGTCCCGGCGATGTCGCTCACCACCATCCGCTCCTCGCCCAGGAGGCGGTTGACGAAGCTCGACTTCCCCACGTTCGGCTTGCCGATCACCGCTACCGAGAGCGTGTCCTCTTCATCCGGCGTCTCCGCCTGCTCCGGGAGGTTCGCTACGATGGCGTCGAGCACATCGCCAGAACCCTTCCCTGAGACCGAACTCACCGGGTGCGGCTCGCCGAGCCCAAGCGCCCAGAAATCGTGATGCCCCAGCTCCTCGGGGAGCCGATCCAGTTTGTTCACCACCAGGACGATCGGCCGATTCGAACGCCGCAGCATCTCCGCGATCTGGTAGTCCAGCGGGTGGAGACCCGCCTTGCCGTCGACCATGAAGACCAGGACGTCCGATTCCTCGATCGCGGCCTCGACCTGCTTATGGATCGCGAGCGCCATCGGCTCGGTGCTTTCAGGCTCGAGACCGCCGGTGTCGATGAGATAGAAGTGACGGCCGGCCCATTCCGCGCGCGCGAAGTTGCGGTCGCGCGTCACGCCGGGGACATCTTCCACGATCGCTATCCGGGCGCCGAGGACCCGGTTGAAGAAGGTGGATTTCCCCACGTTCGGCCGACCGATGACCGCCACTGCCGGGAGCGCTTGCTTCACCATCTAACCTTGTCGTCTCTCTCTGCCGGAGCTGGCCGACGCTCGAAATCCCACGATTCTCACGCTCATGAAACAGGGCGGCCACGAAGCCGCCCCGTGCGAGGCATCACCCTTAGACCGCTAAGATAACCCGTGGCTTGCCCCGCTTCAAGAACGACCGGATCCTATACGACAGAGCGAGGCGCCCCCTCCGGGGACGCCCCGCCGCCAAAAACCGGCTGATCTCGGCTATTACTGGACCCGCTCGTACTTCCAACCGGCCATCTCGCCCCTCACGGGCACGACCAAGCGGAAGGACGACTGCTCCTGCGCTGCAGCGGCGCTGGTCGTCGCCACATCCGAGCCGATCGGCTCGCCCTTGTCGGACAACAGCGTGAACCGCAGCTTGACCTGGGTGCCGGGCTGGAGCTTCAGGTTCTTGATGCTACCAGAGATCGTCACCTCTTTCTCGCCGGTACGGAACGAGAGCTGGTCGACCTCGAAGGCGAGCGCTTCGGCCTTCCGTACCGTCGCCCGGAGCTCATCCTCGTGCTTCTTACGCTCGCCGGCCTGCGGGAGGAGCTGGCTCAACCCCTGGTGCGAACGCATGATGTACGTGAGGACCTCGCGGTTGAACGGATCCAGCTCGAGCGTCTTCCCGCCCACGGAGATCATCTCGCGGTAGAGCTCGATCAGCCGAGCGTCGTCCTGGTCCTTGGTGCCCTTGATCTTCGCCTCCTCCAGGACCAGGCTCTGCCGCAGGACCGCCTTCGTGTAGTTCAGGAGGGCGTCGCGGGAGTACGGATTCTTCTGCGCCGCGGCCATGAACGCGTCGGCCGCGCCCTTGAAGTCTTCGGCGTTGAAGAGCCCGATGCCGACGGTCAGCAGCTGCGTGTCGCTCAGATCGGTCCGGCTCGCGATCTTCTTGAAGACCTCGGCCGCCTCCGCGACCTTGTTCTGCCTCGTCATCGCGATCGCGAGGTTGACCTCGGATTCGAGGTGATCGGGGTTCCGCTGCAGGTATTCACGATAGACCTGCTCCGCCTCGGCCGCCCGATCGAGGGAGATGAGCAGCGAACCCATGTTCGCAACCACCTCTTGCTCGGTCTGCTGCCACTGCTTCTTGGCCTCGGCATCCGACGGCTGCAGCGCCTCGTCGCGCAGGATCGGCAGCACCGCCTGGTAGGCTTCGACCGCCTTGGCATAGTCACCCTGGTTGGCGTAGAACGAGCCGATCAGGTAGAACGCCTCCGGGCGCTTGCGATAGATGATGTTGGCGTTCTCGAGGTTGCGAATCGCGCTGGCGATGTCGTTCGCCTGGTACGCCGTGATCGCCTCGTTGTACGCCGTGATCCACGCCTCTTCGCGCTCGGTGTCGATATCCGACGAATAACCCCGGTAGAGCTTGGCCGCCTGCGTGAAGGTCGAATCGGCGCCACGATAGTCCTTGAGCTTGGCGTAGGCCTGGCCGGCGAGGAACCAGCCGCGCGCGTTCTCCGGCTCCGATTCGATCGAGGCGAGCGCCTGCTTGAGCGCCTCCTTATAGTAGACCTCCTGCTCCGCGGCGTTGGTCTTCAACAACGCCAACCCGAGCTGGCGGGCCGCCTCGCGCGTGTGCCTGTTCTCCGTCGGGCGCCTCGGACGACGTGACTGCGCCGTCGTATTGCGCGTGGTACCGCGGTTCGCCGTCCCGGTCGCCGACGGCCTCGCGGCTTGCTGACCTTCTGAACCGGACGCCTTGTTGGCAGATGCGCAACCATTGATCGCAACGCCGAGGGACAAGGCGAGGATGAGCCCCGAAATGCGGTTCATCCGGAACCTCCACGTTTAGGGTAATAGGTGCGTCACAGGGGACGCGGATCAATCCGTATCAATCAGCCAACCGTACCCCGAGATGATCGCCGTTCAACGCCTGACGCACCTCGAATGGGGTGAGATCGAGCGCCGCCGCCGCCCTGACCACATCCTCGTATTCTGGCTTGCTGCGCTCGCCACCGCCAGGGAGTACGACCCGCTTGCGCCTGATCTTCTCCCCCCGCCACTCGACCACCTCCTCCCGCCGCTCCAGCACCGCCCGTTCGACCGGCCAGTACCGGATCCCTATAGTCGACGTCGTACGGAAGATGGTCTCCAACACTCCGTCCAGCTGCGGCGCGGGGACCAACGCTTCGAGGCGGAACCCCGGCCGCCCCTTCTTCATCCCCACCGGTACTACGACCGCGTCGAGCGCGCCGGCATCCAGCAGCGCATCCTGCGCCGGGGGCAGGTACTCGGGCATCAGGTCGTCCATATCGGCCTGAACGACGAAGAGCGAGTCAGCGCGCGGGAGGACATCGCAGATGATCAGTCGCAAGCAGTTCGGGTGGTCCTTGGGGTCGCGGCTCCCTGCACCGTAGCCGGTCTTCCGGACCACGACCTCCGGCGGGACACGTCGCCCTTCCGTCAGCGTGGCCAGGATCGCCGCGCCGGTCGGGGTGGTGCATTCGCCGGCGAAGCCGGAATCACGGACCGGCATCCCCTCCAGCAACGCGAGGGTGGCCGGAGCGGGGAGTGGGAAACGGCCGTGTGCGATGTCGACGTACCCCGTCCCCACCGCCACCGTTCGTGTGAAACACTGCTCGACCCCGAGCTCCTCGATCCCCGCGACCGCGCAGAGTACGTCGAGGATGGCGTCCAGCGCGCCGACCTCGTGGAAATGGACCTTCTCCACCGTCGTCCCGTGGATCGCCGCCTCCGCCTCCGCGAGGCGGCGGAAGATCCGGCCGGCGCGCTCCTTGATCGCAGGAGTCGTCTCCGCCCGCTCGACGATCTCGAGCACGTGACGGAGGTGCCGGTGCGCATGCTCCTCGGGGAGGACGAAACGAACCCTGGCGCAGGAGATCCCCGACCGCACGGTGCGATCGATCTCGACATCCACCGCGCCCAACCCCAGGGACGAGACGAACTCTCGCAACCACGACGGGTCCAGCCCGAGATCGACCAGCCCGCCCAGGATCATGTCGCCGCTGATCCCGGCAAAGGGATCGAAGATCAGACCACGCAATGGCTCCCCACTGCAATCGTTGATGATATCTGGTGAATATATCCGGCCGGCACCCGCCCGTCAAACGGTTCTCTGCGAATCTTCCTGATTCGTCAGTCCCGCAGGAGTCGCAGTGTATCGGCGCGACCGAGCACCATTATCACCGCGCGCAGAGGGGGGCCGTGCCGAGCGCCGGTAAGTGCGAGCCGGATCGGTTCGAAGAGGGCCCGTCCGCCGACGCCGACCCCCTTCCCCGCCGCCCTGATCGCGCCGTCGATCCCCGTTTCGGACCAGGTATCGAGCGCTTCCAGCTCCTGGGCGACCGCTGCCAACACCTCCAGCGCGCGTGGGTCGGCCCGTACCTCGGCGCGCGCGGCGCTCCGCTCGGCGTCGAAGTTGGGGATGAACGGATCGAGGTGGTCGTTGATCTCGGAGAAGACCGAGAGATGCGACCGCACCGCCTCCACGACGATCGGGACGGCTTCATCCGAGAGTGGATAACGCTCTCGGTCGATGAACGGGGTCACCGCCTCGACCAGCGCGGCGAGCTCCATCTTCTCGATATGCTTGGCCGAGAGCCAGCGCAGCTTGGCCGGGTCGAAGCAGACATCGGCCACGCCGATCCGGTCCAGCGAGATCTCGTTGATGAGCCGCTCCCGCGTCAGGAACTCGTCGCCGCTCGCGCTCGACCAGGAGAGGAGCGAGAGGTAATTGACCAGCGCGTCCGGGTGGTAACCCTCTCGGCGGTACTCGGCGAGGGATTGAGCACCGTGGCGTTTGGAAAGTTTCTGCCGGTCTGGCCCGAGCACCATCGGCACGTGCGCGAAGACCGGCGGCTCCGCGCCGAACGCGCGGTAGAGGAGGAGCTGCCGGGCGGTGTTGGTCAGGTGGCCGACCCCACGGATCACGTGCGTGATCGCCATGTCGATGTCATCCACCACCACGGCGAAGTTGTAGGTCGGCAGTCCGTCGGAGCGGATGATGATGAAGTCTCCGATCTCCGACGTCTGGAATTCGACCACCCCCCGGACTTCGTCGTTCACCACCACCGAACCTTCGAGAGGGACGTGGAAACGGAGCGCGGGGCGCTTCCCCTCGCGCTCCAGCCGGAGGCGGTCCTCGGTGCCGAGCCGGCGGCAGGTCCCATCGTACCTGACCGGCTCGCCGCGCGCTATCGCCTCCAGGCGCTTCGCCTCCAACTCCTCCGCCGTGCAGTAACAGGGGAAGGCCAGCCCCGCCGCCACCAACTCCTCTGCACGTGCACGGTATCGGGCTACACGCTCGCTCTGGCGGTACGGTCCGTGAGGCCCCTCCCCCGCCGGCCCCTCGACCCCCGGCCCCTCGTCCCACTCCAACCCGAGCCACCTGAGATCCTCTAGGATCGTCGCTTCCGAGCCGACTACGTTGCGCTCGAGGTCGGTGTCTTCGATCCGGAGGATGAACTCGCCCCCATGGCGCTGGGTGAAGAGCCAGTTCAGGACGGCGATACGGGCATTGCCCAGGTGCAGACTCCCCGTGGGGCTGGGCGCGAATCTAGTTCTTACCACTGTTCCCGGTTCAGATGCTCCAGTATCTCACGCGCCAGCGATTCCGAGATCCCCGGCACCTCCGCGATCTCCGTCACGGAAGCCGCACGGAGGGCACGGACACTCCCGAAACGCTCCAACAACTCCCGCTGCCGCTTCGGGCCGATCCCTGGCACCTCCGCCAGCACGCTCACCAGCGTCCGGCGTTTGCGGAGGTTGCGGTTGTAGCCGATCGCAAAGCGGTGCGCCGTCCCGGAGCCGCTGTAGCAGACGCAGTGCCGGACTCGTCCTCGGCAGGCGCAGCGGCTCCGGGCGACCGGGAAGGTAGATCTCTTCCTCCCGCTTCGCCAGGGAGCAGATCGCGGTCTCCGGCGCCCCGACCGCCTCGAGCGCCCCGATCGCGGCGTTCAATTGACCGATACCTCCGTCGATCACCACCAGATCGGGGAGTACCGCCCCCTCCTCCAGCCTGCGCCGGAAGTAGCGCTCCACCACCTCGGCCATCGAGCGGAAGTCGTCGTTCCCCCAGGTCCCCTTGATCCGGAAGCGGCGATACTCACCCTTGCTCGGCTCACCGTTCTGGAACGCGACCGCGCTGGCCACGACCTCGGTCCCCTGTAGGTGCGAGATGTCGAAGCAAACTATGAACCGCGGCACGACCCGCAGCGAGAGCGCCTCCTGCAGCTCGTAGAGCGTGTCGTCCGCGCGCTCCCGCACCCGTTCCTGCAATACCGAGCGCTCTTCCAGGAGGTGCCGCGCATTCTGCTCGGCCAGCTCGCGCAGCCGCAGCTTGTCCCCCTTCTGCGGGACCAGGATCCGTACTCGGCGACCAGCCTGCTGGCTCAGGATCTCTTCCAGTACCGGTCGGTCCTCGAAGTCGACCCCGACGAGCACTTCCCGCGGCAGGTCGGTCACCCCCTCATCGCCGCGCCCGAGGTAGAAACGTGCCGCCGCGGTCGCCACCAGCGCGGCGTCGGTCTCGTCCTCCAGATTCTCGAAGAAGTCGACCTGCCGCCCGAGCAGCGACCCGCCCCGGACGCGCAGCAACACCGCGCACCCGCGGTCGCCATCCCGCGCGATCCCGATCAGGTCCTGGTCGCCCCCCCGCACATCTACCGTGCGCTGCCGCTCCTCGAGCGCGGCGAGCCCCGCGAGCGCATCGCGCATCCGTGCGGCCCGTTCGAAGTCGAGCGACTCCGCCGCAGCCCGCATCTCCTCCTCGACCCTGGCCCTGACCGGATCGGTCTTCCCGCTCAGGATCTCGAGGATCTCGTCGATCATGGCGCGATACGACTCCCGCGACTGCAGCCCCACGCACGGCGCCTGACAGCGGCCGATATGGTAGTCGAGGCACGGCCGGTTCGGAGCCTCCCGCGGGAGATCGTAGCGGCAGCTCCGCACCGTGTAGAGACGCTCGATCACCGCCAGCGCCTGCCGCATCGGGCCGACTTCGGTGTACGGGCCGAAGTAGCGCGCGCCGTCGTTGACCAGCTGACGGGTCACATGTACCCGCGGGAACGACTCCTGGACCGTAACCTTGATGTACGGGTACCGCTTGTCGTCACGGAGCTGGATGTTGAACCGCGGCTTGTGCGCCTTGATCAGATTCGCTTCGAGCAGGAGCGCCTCGACCTCCGAGCCGACCACGATCGTCTCCAGGTCGGCGATACGCTTGATCAGCTCGCGCGTCTTGGGCGAGTGATCCTGGCCGCGGTTGAAGTAGCTCCGCACCCGCGCGCGCAACGACTTCGCCTTGCCGACGTATATGATCTCGCCGGCCGCATCCCGGAAGATGTAGACACCGGGCTGCGTCGGGAGGTGCTGCAGCTTGGCCTGGAGCGTCGTCGATTCCACCGTCTCTGATACCTCGGGCACTACCTGGGAGCGATCGGCGCGGGAGCTCGGCGCCGCCCGGGAGCAGCGCTCCCCGACCACGAAGGCCGCGTAGACGACGTCGCCCGAACCCGCTCTCTATTCTACCCCCCGCCCGCGCACCGTTCCTGGCATCACCTGCGTAGACGACGCCCGAATCGTCCCAGCACCAGCGCCACCTCTTCCAACCCGAGCAGGTACGCGCCGGCGAAGTAGAGGGTGCCGTACAACGGCAGCACGATCGCCGCCACCAGGAGCGGCGGCTGCGCCGGGAGGAGGGCCACGATCCCGCGCGCCAGCAGCGCCGCCGGGAGCGCTGCCCCCACCATCCGCGCCAGTTTCCCGGCTCCGGCGCCGAACTCCCCGATCTTCGCCCTGAGCGAGCGACGCAACAGCCCCCACTCCACCCAGGATGCGATCCCGGCCCCGACAGCGAGACCGACCACACCGAGCGGGCGCCCCTGCAGCGCCACCCGTTCCAGTGGGATCATCAACGCCGCTCCCAGCGCGGCGTTCAGCACCACGCGCAGGAGAGCGATCCGGGCAGGCGTCTTCGTATCTCGTAGCGCGAAGAAGGTGGAGTTGTAGAGTCTCGACGACGTCGCGGCGAGGAGACCGATCGAAAAGCCGGCCAAGGTGAGATGGACGATCAGGGTGTCCGCGGAGACGAAGTCGCCGCGCTGCAGGAGACCGGCCACGATGACGTCGCCTAGGACGATATAACCGACGAGGGTCGGGGTGACGAGGAAGGCGATCTGACGCAGCCCGGCGCTCAGCCGCGCCCGTAGCGCATCGTGTGGGTCGCCGTACAGCCGCGACAGCTCCGGCAGCTCCGCCGCCGCGACCGACATCCCGAAGAGGCTGATCGGGAGCAGGTAGAAGGTCTGTGCATACCCGACGACCGAGGCGGCGCCGGCCCAGAGGAAGGAGATCAGGATCAGGTCGATCCAGCCACTGAGCTGCACCGAACCACGTCCCAGGATCGCCGGCCCCGCGTTCCGCACCACCTCTCGTACCCCTGCCAGTCTGGTGTGCCACCCGATGCGTAGCGCACGCTCGAGGGCGAATACCCACGGGAGCTGGATCCCGAACTGCAGCGCCCCCCCGACCAGCGCACCCCACGCCAGAGCCTTGACGAGACCGGCCGGATCGAGACGGCCGCCGAAGGCGATCAGCGTCGCTATGATCGCCGCGTTCCAGAGGACCGGCGCGACGTACGGAACGAAGAATCGACGGTGACTGTTCAGGATCCCGAGCGCCCAGGCGGAGAGCACCAGGAGCCCCGTCATCGGGAAGACGATCCGTACCGCGCTCGTCGTCAGCTCGAAGAGCTCGGGGCGGGTGGCGTAGCCCGGGACGAAGATGCGGACGAGGGCAGGAGCGAGGAAGATACCGATCAGGACCAGCGCCCCGGCCACCGCGCAGAGGAGCGCGAAGATACCACCGGCCACCCGCCCCGCCTCCTCCTCCCTCCCCTCCTCCAGGAGCTTGGAATAGACCGGGATGAACGACGCGCTGAGCGTCCCCTCCCCAAGGAGGTTCTGCAGGATGTTGGGGAGACGCAAGGCGACGCGGAAGACGCTGGCCACCGCCGAGGTACCGAGGTACCCCGCCGCAACGATCTCCCGGACCAGCCCCGCTATACGGCTGAGAAAGATCCCCGCCGCAACGAGGTGCGCCGAGCGGATCCCCGTCCGGGTGCCTGCCGCATCGCTCACGCGTCGTCTCGCCTGGACTCTGACCCCGTGGAGGCACGCTCGGTCAGCAGCCGCTGCACGAAATCCGCCTGCTCCTCCAGCCGCCGCACCTCTTGCGCGAGCCGCTCGACCTCGCCTTCCAGCAGTGCGATCCGCTCTTCGGTTCGGCCATTGTCCCCCCGGCTACGCTTCTCGACCAGCGTCGCCAACGCGCGGCCGAACTGCGAATCGAGGATGATCGCCGCCAGGGGGATCAACAGGGCTAGTGCCAGGATCAACGTCATCGTCCGAGTACCATCTCGCGTTACACCAACACGGCACGCCGATCTCAGCCTGGATCCCCCGGCGTGCGATCGATGCTCACTCGCATCGCCCCCGCGATCGCAGGTAGGAGCTCCTGCCCATAACGTACCAGGTACTGGAAGATGTTCAACACCCGTTCCTGCGGGTTTCCCGCGGGGTAGAGATTGGCGCCTGCCTTGGCGAGCTTGGACAACTCCAGCTCCTGGCGCCTCTTGAGATGCCGGACGATCTGCTTCTCCACGTCGGCGAGCCTGGCCAGGCTCACGTTGCGCCCCCCCTCGATCGGGCCGGAGAGCGTCGGATCGATCGCAGCCGCGGCCACCTCCAGCTCCTGGTAGCCGGTCTCGATATTACATCGTATCGACTCGAGCGCCTGCTCCACCGCCGACGGCATCGAGCTGCGTACCAGCCGCGTGCTCAGCTCGTGGAAGGGCGTACGGAGATCGGCCGGAGCCAGCCCGAACTCGTCGAGGACCTTGCGCACCTTGGCCTCGATCAGCAGCACGCTCGCCCGGGGGAAGACGACCGGCGCGCCGATCCCGTGCGCCCGGAAGAGCGAGCCATACTGCGCGAAATAGCTCACCTCGCCCGGACCACCGACGTACGCGGCGGTAGGGAAGACCGCGCTCTCGACGATCGGGCGCAGCACGACGTTCGCCGAGAATCGCGCCGGCTCGTCACGCAGCAGAGCCAACAACTCCCGCCGCTCGAAACGTCGGCCGCTGCCGTGCAGCTCGAAGCCGCCATCCGACCGGAAGATCCGCTCCCGGCCGGCGTCGTCTTCGTAGAAGAGGTTGGTCGCGCCCGGAATGACCGGGACCTGCGACCTGTACCCGGCCTGCTCGAGCGCACGGGTCTGCGCCGCCAGCAACGACTCGTGCTCCGCGGCCTCCAGCAGCTCCCGCTCGAACTGCGGCAACGCCAACGCCTTCAGCCGCGGGTCGCCGCCATCCACGACCAATAGGTCGAAAGGCGCCGTGAGTCGGAGGATCACCTCCGTGAACGACTCCGCAACTGTCCTTTCCGGCGTGTATGCTTCGCGCAGGAGCTCGAGCAACCCACCGGCGAACTCCGTCGTGGGGAGGGACTCGACGAACTCGCGAAATACCTCTTCGATCCCAGGGCCGAGCAGACGACGTCGCATCGACACCGGCGCGGCGTCCGGGGCGCTCGCCAGCGTGATGCGCCGGAGCTCGTTGCGCCGATCTACGACGTGTAGATGATTGGCCTCCTCCCAATCGTGATCGTCGGAGGCCACCCAGAAGAGCGGCGCGACCGGCCGGCCGAGCGCATCCTCGAGCTCGCGCGCCAACCGCACGGCGCAGAGGATCTTGTGGATCGTGTAGAGCGGCCCGGTGAAGAGCCCCGGCTGCTGGCCGGTCGTCACGAAGAGCCCGTTCCCGGACACGATCTCTTCCAACCGCGCCGCAGCCCCAGGGGTGCTAGCGCGAACGACCGAAGCCAGCGCACGACGACGTGTCGCGTCGAAGCGCCGATCGATCTCTTCGACCTTCCGGCGATACGAATCTATCCGTAGAGGGGGACCGGAATAGAACTCCGCCAGCGCGGGCCCCCCCCGCAGGTGATCACGGACTAGCGCCGAACCCGACAACGGGGCGACGTGGATCTCTAATGTCAGGGCCGCCTCCTGAGGTAGCCTGTGCGTTTCCTGTACCAGCGCGCTCCGGGCACGATAGGCGACGCTGTCTGTGGCCGCGCCATCGCGGCCCCTGCCACACACCACCGCGACGGTACGCTCACCGATCGCCTTTGTGGTACGGCTCGTTCCTGAGTATCGTGCCCGCTCGGTAAATTTGCTCCGTCAGGACCAGCCGCGCCAGTTCGTGCGGGAGCGTCATCGCCGAGAGCGACAGGCGCCGGTGCGCTCGGGCGAGGACGGTATCGCCGAGTCCCAGCGCGCCGCCGATCAGGAATGCGATCCCCGGCCGCGACTCGATCGCCAACCGCTCGAGGTGACGGGCCAAGTCGACAGACGACCAGGCGACACCATCCCGGGTCAACGCCGCGATCTCGAACCCCGCTGGTACCTTCTCCAGGAGACGGGCCGATTCCTCCTCTCGAATCACCGAGGGAGACTTCCCCTTCCCTCCCCGCTCCTCCCTGACTTCGGCTACTTCCAAACTCCAATACCGCCCGGCGCGCCGTTCGTATTCCACGATCGCATCGGCGATCAGCCGCCCGGGACGCCCGACGCAGAGGATCGAGATCTTCATCGTGCTACCCCCCGCCCCGAGATCCGGTCGAGCAGCTCGTTCAGCGCATCGCCCCCCCGTTCCACGATCACCCGCTGTTCCAGCACCCAGAGGTCGAGTGCTGGGTCCAGCGCCGCGAGCTTGACCATGTCCTTGGCAGTGGTCACGATCGGGCGTCCCCTGGCGAGGCCTCTGATCCTCTCTAGGTCGGCATCCCCGAAATCGTGATGATCGGGGAAGAACAGGGTGGAGCTCACATCCGCCCCGGCCGCCCGGGCGTTCGCCACGAAGAGCTCGGGGCGTGCGATCGCGGTGACCGCCAAGACAGCGCCCCGGGGGCCGGTCTCGGCCCGGTCGCCCCCGGCGTCGGTGGCGTTCGGCCCGCGGCTCCACCCGGCCGGCGAGAGCCAGACCTGCGCCACCACCTTGTCAGGGGCTATGCGCTCCAGTTCGCGCGCTATCGTCTCCGCCTGGTCTGCCGGAGCGGTCTTGCGCGTGACGATCACCGCGTCCGCCCGAACCAGCGCCGCCGGCGACTCGCGCCACGGGCCTCGGGGCAGCAACCTCGGCCGCGGCGTCCACCCCTCCGCGGCGACCAGCACCAGGTCCAGGTCACGCGCCAACCGACGATGCTGGAATCCATCGTCCAGCACGAGTACCGTGGCGCCCGCTGCCTGCGCAGTACCCGCCGATACGACCCGATCCCGGCCTACCACGACCGGGATCGTCGGATTCCAACGGCGATGCAGCTCCGGCTCGTCGGCCGCGTACCCACCGTGCAGGAGCGCCGGTCGCTCGCCACGCCCGAGGAGCTCGGCGATCAGCCACCGCGCGACCGGTGTCTTCCCAGACCCCCCGACCGCCAGGTTCCCTACGCTGATCACCGGCACCGCGGCGCGGTGTGTATGTAACCAGCCGTGGTCGTATGAGAAGTTGCGGAGACGGACCACGCCGCGGAAGAGGAGCTCCGCCGGC
>Ga0182742_1004012_pt1 | contig 13733 bp, 12 predicted proteins | sample eDN5th37CBELigMG_FD_128880 | JGI IMG/M metagenome (GOLD analysis project Ga0182742, IMG submission 128880) | Enriched Miracle-Growth compost microbial communities from Emeryville, California, USA - eDNA 5th pass 37_C BE-Lig MG (version 2)... ... | reverse complement strand
TTGACTTTTCTAATAAGTTGTTGGTCATTTTTGACGGTTTCTAGATATTTTGTTGAATTTTCGTTATTCGAATCTTCTGAGATAAGAGAAAGAATAGCACCTTCGTTCAATAACATCACTAAGGTATAAATAAAATTTTATATCAAACAAAAAAATTCTGAAATGTTTAAAACACGAGTCTTTTCCTTAAAAAAAGAGGGAAAATACTTTGATATATATGGAAAGTAAATTTGCTTCAATATTTTCTTTTTTTCCCTAATATATATAAACTCTATAATAAATTGCATAGTTTATGGAGAGAAAAAGTAGAAGGAAAACACATCTAAATCAAAGAGATCAAAGGATGAAAATTAAAACTGTCAAGTATTTATAAATTTTGTACTTGCCAAATTTTTAGCTAAGGCAAATTTTTTCAAATTTTGATCTAAACCAAAAAAGAAAGAATGAGAATTACCGAAGAACTCCTCAGAAAGAGAGCTGAACATAATGAAGGTCGACTTTCCAACCTCGAAGAAGTAATATCCATGAACAAAATCCATCAATAATTCTTCTTATTTAGATAGCTCTTCATCAACTAGAAATTGAGAGAATTGAAAACTTTGACAAGCTTTGTAGACATGTCCAAATCCTTTTATTACAGAACAATATCATTGAGAAGCTTGAAAACCTGAATAAGTTGAAAGAACTTAGCTATCTAAACTTGGCTTTGAATAATATCAAGAAAATAGAAAATCTAGAAGGATGTGAAAGTCTTGGCAAATTAGACTTGACAGCAAACTTCGTTGATATTGAAGACTGGGAAGAGAGTTGCGAGAATCTCAAAAAGGCCCCTTCAATCGCTGAGGTTTACTTGACTGGAAATCCTGTTCAAGAGTAATAGTTTCTTTGTTAATTTGAATAAATAATATGTAGTTGGAAAGGCTGGAAAGATTATCTTATAGCTGTAGTTGACCAGCTAAGATACGTGGATGGAAAGGAAGTTGTTCATAGCGAGAGAATACAAGCCAAACAGAACTTTAACGAACTTTTGGAGGATCTCAGAGTGCAGATCGAACTGAAAAAAATCAAGGAAATTTCAGAACGTAAAAGGATTAAAAAGGGGTTCATCTAACTTGGTTCTAGCAAAGGAGAATAATGAGAATGCTTATACAAGAGAGAATAGAAAGAAAATGTATCAAGAGATGGAAAAAGAGCGCTTGGATAAGGAAAAGAAAGACAATCCCGAGAAATTTAAAGAAAAGGTCTCCTTTAATAAAATAAAGATTGTAAATTGTGTATAGAAAGAGACACCTACACATTATCCAAACGGTGAGCCAAGAGTCTGTAATGAAGGAAAGTATGAGTTCAAGCTTGATGAATGGGATGACCCTGAGTTTAGTTATTTTGAACTGAAAGTCCCAAAGTAAAAGAAACAATAAATAATAGAAAAATAACATTTCAAGGTATCTTGATACATCTTTGATGGATTTAAACTTGCAACCTAAGTTCGTGAGTATAAGAATTAAAGGTAAAGATAAAATTAAGTCTTAGTTAAAGATGAAAAGGAAAGCTGACACAATTGAAGCTTTTCGAGGAAATTATGGTTGAGAAGAGTGAGGTCAAAAGATCTCAAATGACTGGTATTTTGCATATAAAGATGCCCAAAGCCAACCCTAATCATGATCTGGTGAGCTTGAAGAAGAGAAGAGAAGCTGAGGCAAAAGCGTATAGATTCTATTAAATTGATATCTTAACTTCTCTATAGAAAGAACGAAGAAGAGGAAAAGCAAAAGAAGTTTGAGGAGAGTAAGTTAAGAGAAGAGGATGAAAATAGAACAAAAGCCTTGATTGAGAAAGGGTATAAGAAAGTAGCAGAGATTGATTATGGATTGGATGATATTCCAGACCTTGAATAAAAGAGTAGATATATAATTCTAAAAAGAGTTTTTTTTAGAGGTTAATTTGTAACACTATTTTCTTTCCTATTTTATTTCACAAACCAATTAGTTGTTTCCAACAAAAAATAATGCAATGAGAAGTTATATATTTCAATCGGTAAAACTATTAATATATTTTTTGAAAGCAATAAAACTTGAGGGAAAAATAGTTTTGGAAAATAAACCCATTCTTAATTATAAGACTTTTTCTTCATGAATGTTTTCTTTTATCTTTAAACTGAAAAAATATAAAACAAACATTGTATTTCGTTCTGTTTAATAATAAAGATTCTCCGATAAAATTCACGTATCCGAACTAAAATACCAAATCTAGTTTCTGATCTTATATCAAAATTTTATAAAACTCAAAAATCTCAACTCAATTTTAGACTCTTGCCGATCAGACCGCTAAAACAATTAAGTTTTTACTATAACACAAGGTTCATTTATTTTCCGCTAAAATTCTCTTCAACCTCTTTCAAACAAAACTTTCTATACAATATATAAAAAGTGCTGAAAGCTACTTCATAAAAATGAAAAAAGAAAATCATCAGTTCCCTTTTTTGATCAGTTTCCTGGCAAAGATATCAATCTCAATGATATTCCGCAATGTCTCAGGGATTTTTGTAATTCATTGGTTAATTTATTTATAAATCATACTCGTGAGTATATTTAAATACACTACAAAATTTAATCATTTTTATCGTCCCTTCCTCAGAAAATTTTCCTCCATGGAACCTGCACATATTTCTAAAGAGGTATTTCAAGTTTTGTGACATTTTCTAATATTTCTAGGCTTTAGTTTCTCGCCGACCTTTCCTTGATGATCTTCTCAAGAGAAGATTTTACATAATGCAATCTTTCGGTATCTATGGTGGTAAAGCTGGTCTTTATGACTATGGTCCTCCAGGTACCTTTCTTGTATTATCAAACTAATTAACATGACAGGTTGTGCTATTAAAGCTAACGTTGAAAAACTCTGGAGAGAGCACTTCGTTATTGAGGAAGACATGTTGGAAATCTCGGGTACCAATATCACTCCCGATATTGTACTCAAAGCTTCTGTATAAGACTATATTAATAAATAACTGACCTATAAATTAGGGTCATGAAGAAAAATTCTCTGATGTCATGGTTGCTGACGTTGACAAGCCTGAATTCTGCTACAGAGCCGATCATTTAATTGAAGAAGTAAACAATAAATTTGTCCCTGAATGATCTTAACTCTTTTATTAGTTTATTGAAGAAGCTCTTAAGAATACTCTTCCTGCTGACAAAAAAGCAAGATATGAAGAAATTCTCAGAAAAGTTAATGAGTTCACCTTAGACCAAATCGAATCTATCATAAAGGAACTTAACATTAAGAGTCCCAGAACTGGTAATGCCCTGAGCAAGCCATATCCATTTAACTTGATGTTTGCTGTCCAAATTGGTCCAACTGGTGATTCCAAGGGTTATTTGAGACCAGAAACTGCTCAAGGTATCTTTGTTAACTTCAGAAATCTCCTCGAGTACAACGGTGGCCGTGTTCCTTTTGCATGTGCACAATTTGGTATAGGTTTCAGAAACGAAATCGCCCCCAGAGGTGGTCTACTTAGATTGAGAGAGTTCGGTATGGCCGAGATTGAGCATTTCGTTGACCCTAAGGATAAATCTCACCCTAAATTCGAAAGTTACAAGGATTACCACGTTCCTCTTTATCATAGAGAGCTCCAAGAGAGTGGCGCTCAAGCTGCTGATATGAAGCTTGGTGAAGCTGTTGAGAAAAAGATCATGGATAACCAAACCCTTGCTTACTTTATTGCTAGAACTCATATGTTCTTGTTGAGATGTGGTGCTGACCCAGCTGGTATTAGATTCAGACAACATTTAAAGAACGAAATGGCTCACTATTCTCAAGATTGTTGGGATGCTGAAATCTTGACTTCTTATGGTTGGGTTGAAGTTGTCGGTATTGCTGATAGATCAGCTTATGACTTGACAAGACATGCCAAATTTTCCAAGAAGGATTTAGTCGCTGCAAGAAAATATACACAACCTGTTGAAGTTCAAGTCATTGATGCCAAGTTACAAAAGGGCATTATTGGTAAATCATTCAAGGGTGATGGTAAAGCAATTATCGATTATTTGGAGAATATGGACGATGAGACCAAAGTCGCCGTGAAGGAGGCCCTCGAAAAGGACAAATCTTATGAGCTTAACTTTGCTGAAGGTAAAACTGTCACTATCACTGCTGATATGGTCGCCTTCGAACAAAAGACCAAGAAAGTCATGGAAGAGAAATTCGTTCCTAATGTTATTGAACCATCATTCGGTATTGGTAGAATTATCTACTGCTGTTGGGAACACACTTTCAAGATGAGAAGCAAGGAAAGAACATATCTCCGCCTTCCTCCCAAGATCGCCCCTTATAAATGTTCTATTTTGACTGTTGTTATCGATCCTAGATTCGACCCTTATGTTAACAAATTGGGTAATGAATTATTCCTTAGAAAAATAGTTAATTTTGTTTAGTTGAAAGCCTCAAGAAACTTGGTGTTTCAAACAAGGTTGATATTTCTGGTCAAGGTATTGGTAAGAGATACGCAAGAACTGACGAAGTTGGTATTCCTTTCGGTATTACTATCGATACTGATACACTTGCAAATAATGACGTCACTTTGAGAGAAATCGAAACCACTTTACAAGTGAGAGTTCCAGTATGAATTTATTATTTAAGTATGAAGCTAATTGATTTTTCTAGTTTAATGAAATTGCTGAGCTCGTTTACAATCTCTCTGAAGAGACTGTGAAATGGGAAGAAGTCTTACAAAAATACCCCAAGTTCACCCCTTCAACTAAAGATCAAGAATAAAAAGAGAATGAGGAAATAAGACTATGTGATGAGTCATTCTAGGAAAATTAGGTCTTGTGAATAAATAATATGAAAGAATCTATGTTTGATTTATAGATAAAATATGCAAGGTTATTATGAATCTGAAATGAGTCCTCATTTTATAAAAATTTTAAAAAAGAAATTAATAAATGAATTTATTAAAAAAAGTGTGGAAACAAAATTTTCAAAGAAAAAGGTATGGAAACTTTTTGAAAATTCAATTAATAATAATTTTATTTGATCAATAAACAATAATAAATTCTAATTTTCTGAGATATAAATTTTATTTGTGAGATTAGGAAAGTTTGCGTGTTGGAATTGTTAAAATTTAAGGCAGTTAATAATAAGTTTTGGAAGTTATTTTATATTTCAAACAATTTAATTCAGCCAAATCATAGTTATTCGCAGTAGATCAAAGCCCCTTCCCCCTTTAAAAATGAAAATGACCAAGGAAAGCCTTATTCTTTCTAAATTTATTTTTCGAGGTCTAAATTCGACATAAAATATTTTCGATTAAGCAAATAAAAGAAATAAAATAAACATTCACCTGAATATTATTAGAATAAGCAAAACAACAATGAAAATTCAGCTTAACCTAGTCTCTCCTTTCTAATTTCAAACTTGACGTTTTTGTTGAAATTTGATCGAGCGTTTTCTCTAACGAAGTTATATTATATTTGAATGACGAATTTTCCCTCGTTCTTGAACTTTTTTATTAAATTTTAAGGTAAACAATCTGACCTCTTGTAATACAAATTTCTCAAATCTTTAAATAATTAAAACAAACCGATTCAATTTTTAATATGTTCTCCTTTGGGTAACCTTCTTATTTTTCCCTTCTTCTCAACGTATCTTAGAAATAATCCCTTTTGGAATTTTGGTTACCAAGGCTCACCTGCCGTTAAAACTCTTTTAGAAAAACCAGATCTGACTTTAGATGACTTACTTGATGAAGAAGGACTTCTCCTTGAGCTTAAAACTCTCAATTCAAAGCTTTTTGACTTGTAAGAACTTCTTTTAAAAACCTTCTTACAAACGTTTTTTGCATAGTTTGCTTATTGAATCAAATTTCAAACAGCTTATCGATAATGTCATCCGCGAGCCAGGAGTTGAGGACCTTGAGATGAACCAAACAAAATATTTCAAGTTTTTACCTCTTTTTTAACAGTTTCCTTAACATGTTTAGATACCCTTATGTATGTGCAGAGATATTAGGCGCTGATCAACAAGCAATCGTTGCTGAATTTTTTAAAACTTCAGTTGAAATCAAAGAAAGAGCCGAAAAGATGCAAAAGGAATACGAAGAAGACATGAAAAAGTCCGATGAAGTCGTTATTGAAGACAATGAAGAAACCCAATCACCAACTTCCCAAGACAGCCCAAAATCCGAAGATAAGGAAAACAAATCCCCAAGTGGCCATCCAGAAAAGTTTGAATACCTTGACTATTTGTTCAATTTCCTTGATAATTCTGAACTTAACTTTACCGCTGCTGGATACTTTGCAAAAATAGTCAATAATCTATTTGTTAAAAAACCTTCACTTGTAAAATAATAACTAGTACTTTCTTAATTTGCTAGTTCCTTGCTTATATCTATGAAGTCAGGCCCGAATTGCTCGAGAAAATGGTCGAACAGATTTCATCAAAGTCCGTTGCTGAATTCCTAGCAAAACTTCTTACCTTTGAAAGTTCTTTGCTTGCCAATAATGAAGATGAAACTTATGATGTTTGTTTATTTTCTCCTTCTTCCTTTAAAATTCCTTCAGGCGCATAGAATAAAGACTTTAAGTCTTATTATCCAAAAGCTAGACCCTAAGCATGATGTTGAAACAATTAACAATGCTGCTTATTTGATCTGTGAAACTTTCGGAAAATATAACACCATGCATCACGGACGTGAAGTCTTAAGCAGTCTTCTCGATGAAGTGACAATTAGTTATTTCTTTAGCGTTCTCCAAATCAAGGTAATTTATTCCCTTTATTTCTTATGCTAATTTTATATAAGAACTCAACTTCATCATGTGCCATTGCTCTTATCCTTGGAAACGTTTTCGCTTATTATATTTTAATTAGCTCATCAAGAGTAACCATATCATAGGAAAAAGGTCTTTAATATTAAAATAGCCACAATATGAAGATGAATATGAAATGAACGATGATTATGCTTCAAACAGTCAACAAGGAACTGAATTGAAGGATGACTTACCTCTTGTGGGAGCTTTAATCGAAAATATCCCAAGTATAATTAGCTATCTTGCAGAAAGCCAAGGTTCCAGTATCACCAATCAATACGGAGCAAACATTATTCCATTTGGAGCTGCAAAATTGAAACTTATAGAGCTTTTAATTATTGCTCTTAAAGCTAATAATAAGAGTATTCAGGCCAAATTAGCCCAATCTGGATTCATCGAAACCTTACTCGTAATTATTTTGACTTTGTTATTCTAATTTATCTAATAGGAACTCTTTTTAAGATTCGAATTTAACAATATGTTACATAACCAAGTCGAAAAGGTCATTGCATTTGTTATTGAAGGAAATTATGAGGATTTGAGAGTCTCTGTAAACCTTTATAACTTTATTAAGCTTAAGCTATTTAGCTCTTTGAGAAGGCCGATGTTCTCAGTTTTATTATAAATGCTTCAAACCAATCAGAATACGTTATGGCTGGGTATTGACTTCTTTGTAACTGAAAGTTAATTTATCAAAGAAAGCATAAAAGAAAGATAAGAAAAGGTTACATGGGTCAAATCGTTAGACTTTCCAATAAGATCGTTGAAAGTAAAGATGAATATATTCTGGCTCAGATTGAGAAAAATCCCCTCTGGAAAGGATATGTCGCCGGACAATTAACTGAAGTTAACCAAAAGAATCAAGTTAACCTTGGTGGTAGAGACCCTAGAGACCGTTTCATTGATGATGAGGATGATTATCAACTCCATGTAAGAGGTTTTTATGAAGCCAATTTGACGTTTTTTAGGATCAATTTGATAGATATGGAAGAATTTCAGGAGAGAATGACAAAACATTTGGAAGAAATTATAAAAATGATAATGATGATGATGACGATGATGATGAAGATGACCAAGAAGAACAAGAGGGAAATATGTAAGTTTAATACCTGATTAAAAAATTAATAATTTTATTAGAGATGATAATGAGGAACATTTAGATGATGAGGATGAAGAAGAAAGAAAGGATTCCCTTTCTTCAAGGCTTTCTCCTAATGGGCTCAGAATTTTACGGAAGTTAGTTGATGGTGCTGAAGAGGACGCCGAAGAAGAGGAAACCTTGGAAGAGAAAGATGTCAATGAAACTGAAAAACCTAAAGAAATCCAAGAAGAGTGAGAAATCTTATAGAATAAAAACTTAATATTTTAAAGGGAAGAAACTATAGAAAATGTAAAAGAGGAGTTTTTCAGCAATGTGTATTTTAAGAATGAAGAATTTTACACGACAGATGACGTTCTTAGTGAGCTTGGATTGCTTTAAATTAATAATGGTTTTTACGTGAGGATTCTCACGTCAGAGAAAAATTTTTTTTCTCATTATTTTTGCATTTAAAAATTTATGTTAGTAGCTAATTAAAGTGATTTTTTAAGCCTTCTCTTTTCATTTATATAAAGAGAATAAACAATTATCCTTAGGAATAAGTAGAGTGTTTATATTCTGCGTATAAAATAACTCCTTGCTTATATCTATGATACGATTAATTATAAATTCTGATCCCAATTTCCTCTCTCTGTAAAATTTTCCTCGTTTAAGGAATTTCGAAATAAAACTTCTAAAACAAAAGCCACTAATTTTTATTGATTATTTATTGCTTTTAATATGCATCAATTAAATATTCGGTATTGAGGTTCAATTATTTCGACATTATTTTCCGTAATTAGAAAAGGCGAATTAATTTCGTCTTATGGCTTTGAAAATTTGGTCAATTAAAGCATTTTTATTGTATGATGAGAAAAATTAAGCAAAGAGTTTTGTTTAAAGGATTTTAGTTTTTAAGTTTTTATAGAGATTGCAAAAATCCATACTTCATCCATAAAACAAAAAAAGGCAAACTAAATGAATTTATTAAACGTGGAACAATATAAGAGAGAAATAAGTTCCATATGCTTTGAATAGCAAATTAGAGATTAGACTAATAACAATAAAAAAAAAATCATAAAAATAAGGAAATGAAGACAAGATTCATTATAACAGTAACTGATACTTTGACTCTTGGAGAAGGATGATTGGGAATTGTGTTAAATTTTTTAGAGTTTACATCTGGTGAAAGAAATTTGAATGTTCCTTTTATAAGTAAGAAAGCTGCATTTTTATTAGAGTTTACCTTCCTGCAAAGTCCATATCATGTAAGTAAGCCATGGCAAATAAGCTTTCCTCAACTGAAGACATCTTAAGTAGACATGTATTTCGGTTTTCAACTGACATAAATCTAATAATTTCCTTAAAAAATACATTAAAAGAAATCTTTTACTTAATTGCCTCAACTCTTCCAAATGCGCCAAAGTAATGTTGGAAAATTTCTTCAGAACAAACATCCTTAGCAAGGTTAGAAATGTGCAAAATTGGTGAGGGAGGGTTAATAGAAATGGGCTTGTTCTTTTTGAATCTAAAATTGTTTGTGTTTCCAACGAAAACTTCCTCCCCAGGGTCGCTTTGGTTGAGCTTGGCTTGAGGATTAATGACTGAATAACTAGAATAGAAGATCTAAGTTTATATAAGAAACGAGAAACAATAATTTTGTATACTCTTAATGGGGTTCCCAAAAAGACAATGTTATTTAAGTATTCCTTAGCAATACTAGCAAAATCTTGGTTTTCGTACTCCAAGAGAGCAGCGGCTTTTTCTTTGACAAAAACGATACTAACAATGTTTCCGAAATTACTGAAAACATTATAAATCATTTGGACATGAATATTTTTATGCTCCAGTCCTTTAATATAAAGCGCTTGGGATTTCTTCTCTGTATCAGCTAATTAGCAAATTAAAACAAGCAATAACAATTTTTATTTTACCTTTGGCAAAGGTCGCTAAGATTTCATTATTAATTTGATTCTGATTGGAATTTGGATTACTAGTATTTAACATATTCATGTTATTAAACTCATGACCATTGTGATTTTCTTGAACAAAAGATCCAATGTTGTTATTCACTCCATTAAGATCGAGACTTCCAACCTTATTAGAATGTTGTAAAAAGCTTTCAATGCCTTCAGAGTTTTCATCCTCAAAGTTTGGAGCAGAATTAATATAATCTTCATGTTGACCAGGCGCCTCACTTTGGCTGAATTGATTAGTTTTGAACAAGAAAGGTTGATTAGTTCTCCTGTCTGAGCACAAGTAATTAATTCTAGCCATAATTTCTGCTTGTTTGTTTGGTTGTTGTTGTTGTTGAATCTTCTGATTGATATTGGCTTGACCAAAGTGGCTTAACTGAGGAGGGTAAGGAATCTGAGCACTTGAATGTCTTGTATTAGAGCGAATATTATTAGTAGGAATATTCAATGAAATAGTGTTGTTATTTCCTCCTCCAATATGTGTATGCATCTTTGGTTTCTGATGAATCACCTGAGAGCCTTGTTTGTAAACTTGTCCATTGGGAGCCATATTAGGCATTTGTGCTTGTTGTTTACCTTGTTGCCACATGGGATTGGCTGAAACTGGGTCACTGTATGGCTGAGATTTCAAAGAAAGTGAGTTAAGTTTTCCTGCTTGGGTCTTATCGAACTGAGAGCCTTTGTTTTTAAAGGCATGGTTAAAGAGGTGGTTGTACACATCTTTATCAGCATCTTCACCCTTGTCTTCTTCGGAAATTTTTCTGAATTCTTTAGTCAGGCTTCCTATGTCATTTTGGTGTTGGTTGATGATGTCAAGGATTTCATCATCACCGTCGTCACGGTTCAACCACCATTTGGTTTTGACTAGAAAAAGTTAGAATATACTAAAGAAAAAAAAGTTTATTTTTAATAGTCTTGTTACATATCCTAGTTTCCCCCTCATGCCCCTCCCATTTTCTCCTCCTTTTTACTATATTTAAGGGAGAATATTGCTCATTTTCTTTTCAGTTTATTGAGTGTTGTACTCAAATATGAAAAGTTCCCAAAATAAGTTTAAAAGGGTCCACAATTTTTTTCCCCGTCTTTATAAAGATCTTCTTGAATAAAAAACTTACGTTGAGGAGAGTTGAACTGTGAGTTCGTCCTAGACATGGTCGAAACAGATCCTCTTGCCCCTGCACTCAAACTATGAGTAATCAATGGTGGTGCAGCCAAGTAATCTCTGGAATTATGGTAAGAAGTTTGATAAGGATAGCCTTCGCTGTTTGATTGGACATCTGATGAAGTTTCTGAAAAGTGAGAGTGTGATTTTGGGATTGTCGAGACATAGTTTTTGGCACCAGCACTCAAACTGTGGGTAATTAGGGGAGGAGCAGCAAGGTATTCTTGGTATTGTTGATAAAGAGCAGGATTTATGACAGGTTCTCCAGCTGATTGGATCTCCAAAGAATTCAAAGAGCCTTCAAGTGTATAATCTATTATGGGTTAAATCAGACTTTAAAGGGAAAAATACCTTTTCCTCCAGAGTTGTTATTTTGAAACTGTATCATCTCAAGGTTGGAGAAGTACACATTCATACGAGTTCCGTCATTGAAGAGAAGAAAGTCATTCATATTGCGTTTAGCTTCTTTAGCCGAGTCCAAATCGGCAAACTCGATAAAGGCCTTCCAGACTTTCAATTTATCGAAGATGAGGATCTATTATAAAGGGAATTAATCGAAAAGTGTAAGGAAAAAGGCTCTTACTCTATTGATTTTTCCATATGCGGAGAAGGCATTATAAAGTATGTCATGAGTAATGATAGAGCTGCTTTGATTGTAGACGCACACGAGGAGGACACGAGTGACCTTAGTTTCGCTTAAGGCTTTGACCGAGGCTCTTTTGTTTGCTTTGGAAGAATCAAAAACCAAGTTGGTATCAGCCATAGAAATAGTGGTAAAATAATATATATATTAACAAAAAGAAAGATTAAACTTTTATAAATCTGCAGAGAATTAACCAAAAAACCTATTCCCTCCCAACTAAAAGAGTCACATGTGAGGGGTGAAAGAGCTTAAAAACCTTGCTAAAACCTGCGTCAGAAATTTCGGAGCTTTTCTTCAAGAAAAATTTTGTTACAAAAGGGCCCTATATATTGGAATTGAACTTGGAGCCAACATTTATACCTTTTAGGAAAGGATAATGGTAAGTTTAAATCTTCAAGTTCTATGGGCAGAGAAGCAAAATAAGCAAGAAAGAAAAAAATGGAGGTTTTTTGTGAACATAGAGGATAATAATTGAGTATGAAGAGAAAAGCTATGAATGGTTATAATTGAATAAAAAATTAAACTTTTTTAAAATAAAAAGAAATGAGTGTTTAAAAGACGATTTGAACTAACTCTATATAGAATTACATACGTCTAACATGCTTAAAAAAATACACAATAAAGGGAGATAATTGATCCACAAGCTCATTAACAACGCAAAGGCTCTTTGGTTTTTAATATTTTTCTTTAATTAGTCTTTGACCCATTTGACTATTTTTTTGCCGTTTATTGATTTTTAGTGAAGACTTAATAAAGGACTTTTAAATGATTTGGTGGTTAAAATCTTTAATTGGTTTATTTGTAAGAGAAAAATGCTTTAGAAAAAGATAAGTTTTTGGCCGTATTGCTTGTTGGTACAAAACCAATATTTTTCTTGCTTGTATTCTTTTGACTTGAATTATTTAAAATGTAACTGTATTGGTGTATATCATATGAGTTTCTCAAAGCAGATTCAGTGTTTAAAACGTCTGAGAATTTGTCAGGAGTTCTCTTATTCCTGTTTCTCGTGCTCGAAAGAGTATCCCTACAAATATATAAGCAAAAAAGTTTAAGTTATTCAATATACCTCGAAGCTTGTCCTCTTTTATTCAGATCAAGCTTGAAATTAGGCTTTTTAGCGATCTTTGGCTGTGAAGAAAAGTCATAAGAAGCGTAAATTGGAGTATCGCTTGATTTTTTATAAGTGACCCCCATTTGGAAAGCTCTAACGCTGTCCTTCTTTGCTAGATTATTCTGAGATGAATGACCCAGGATTTTCGAGGACTTATCCAAAGCAACATCAGGAGACCCATAGAAATTATTGAAATTGACTTTCCTTGCAACATCCTTTGGAGTTTCTTCTCGTTTTGTGGTTGAAAGAGAACTGTTGCTATTTTTGACTTGATAACGAGCTGGATTCGTTGATGTTGTGACTCGAAGCTTATGATTGAGTACTTCATATTTTGCTTTTTGGTAAAGGTTTTCTATTGTAGTTTTCGAACTGGATGTTGGGTAATTTTCCTGGGTATAGGTTCTAAATATGTTCTCTTTGAGATTATTGCTGATAATATTGTTTTTGACATATTGTGGGGTTGTTGATTTGAGGATGTTGCTGCTGTATAGCTTTGAGAAGCTATCTTGAGCAAATCTATTCAAATCTACTGATGTTTTGGTCTCTCTTTTAAAAAGTTATTACTTTATTTAAAAATATCTCTTACCCTTTTGTTGTAGAAGCATTCAAGTTACCAAAAGTCTTCTCCAAACTTGATGAACCCATTGCAGGCATTGTTTCTATTCTTGTTCCTACTTTCTCTTGACTTGGATTTTTCTTTACTCCTTGCATTCCCGACGAACTTGTCAATTTTGTGGGTCTTAGGAACTCACTAAAGTTATAAGGCGTTCTTTCATGTCTTCCTTGACTCTTAATATTTCTTTCTTTCTTTTTTTTCTGGAGTTCAAGTTTATGAACTTCTATGTCCTGATTATCTTCCAATGTATTTATTCTATTGGACTGAGTATTAGTACTTTCCTGTAAAAATGGACGATTATAAGACGTTTTACTTCTCTGTTCCTGATCTGATTGTTGAGGTTT
>Ga0182742_1004010_pt1 | contig 13740 bp, 12 predicted proteins | sample eDN5th37CBELigMG_FD_128880 | JGI IMG/M metagenome (GOLD analysis project Ga0182742, IMG submission 128880) | Enriched Miracle-Growth compost microbial communities from Emeryville, California, USA - eDNA 5th pass 37_C BE-Lig MG (version 2)... ... | reverse complement strand
ATCAATTACCTTTCTATCTAATTCTTCCTTTTGTCTGTCATGTGATGCTTGTTCTTCAACGGAGGTACTGAGTCTTCTGAGCATCAACAACCTTAAACCGCGAAGATAAGTTAAAAAATCTTCATAATCTTCTAATGGAGAATTTTTTCTTAATCTCTAATACTAATCAAAATCACAATCTAAGCATGCTATACCTTTAAAATATCCAAGTCGTGGGGATGGTTTTGTAATTCTCTAATGAGATTTCTTAAATTCTTTGCAGTAGTTGAAACCATACCAGCAAAATCTATCGCAGGCCCAGTTTCATCAGCAGTCTTATCAATACCTAGAAAAGGCGTTAATAAAAACCTTACTTTATTCTATACTATCTTGCCCACCGAGAAGAGGTTTAAGCTTAGTTTCAAGCTCTAATTCTCTAATTAAATGCGAATGAGATTCGTTTGAAAGTTGGGTAAGAAGCTCTTCTTTTTCTTGGGACCTGGTTTTGTCATTTAAGGAATTAAAAAGATCTGAGTCCAAATATTCCAGAATAAGGACCTTTTCAATAAGTGCATCAAGGACGCAAACTATTCTTTGAGCATCTACATTAGTTGGTTTGCTAGCGCTAAAAGTGCTCATTATTTCACGTATTTTGTTGTTTTGCTTGGCCTGAATTGCTTTTTGAGTTGTTGGTTTGGATTCTCGGTCATGATCTCCACCAACTCTGCCTTTTGTGACCTTGGACGTTTTATTCATTTTATTCCTTATAAATTTCAAGTAGTTAAATTACTTCAATTCAATTAAGCATAACTGTTTAGTCCTGATATAAACTCAGGGATTTTTTGAATAAAGTAGATTTTGCAAAGAAACTCATAGAGTTCCAAACCTTAATAATTTCATTTGTTGTATCAACTTCTACAAGTTGACTATTTGGTTGGATTTGGATGCTTTGTAGAACAAAAAAAGAAGTTAATAAAACAAAACAAAATTATTTTCATTTTAAACTTTTCAGATAGAAATAAACCTGCAGATTCTAACTTTACATTTGTTTTTATTTAATAAAATTTGGAAGATTATATCCATTGGTAGAATCAAATACACATATTCAAACTTTAATTCTCTTTTAACTATTTATCATAAAAAGTCTTTACAAGAATTTTCATTCAATATTCTCAAAAAAAAAATAGAGACATTTTAATGAAGGCCATAAAACCTTTGGTGTTTATTCTTTTGGATGGACAGTCATTTCCACATAGCTTCCTCTATTTCTACCATCTTCATTTCCAGGATTTGCTTCTTTATAAGTTTTGAATAATAAAACGATCGCACTAATAACTACAGCAATAATAAAAAATCTCCAAGAAGGTGAAGTCTTCTTTTGGTTGACAACTGGCGTTACAATTGGGCAGGATTTTTGATTTGGAGGATAGAGTTCTTTATTACAGGTATCATAGACTATAAGAGATTCTTCTCTTTCCTTCAAGTTAATTTTAATGCATATTTTATCAGCTCCATCATCAACCACCTGAATTAAACCAAAATGTTCTATCCCACTGAAAAGACCATGTGAATAAGGTCCTCCTTTGCAAGAAGGAACACTATCTAAAGAGGCAGTTTGGATCACAGGGAAATGTCCATAAATATTGTTAGTACCATCATCAAGTGCGAGCATATGTGCATCGCCTGAGATCATCATAATCTGCTTGCCATTGCCATAAATGTATTCTTCAATCCATCCAGAAATCTGCTCCTGGACATCCTTATAAGGTCGCCATTCTGTTTTTCCGTCAATGTGAATCCAAGAAAAACTACTAATAAGAAAAGCTTGAAGAATATGAGGGTTTTTTCCTGCGAATTTTAACTGATTTTCGAGCCATACAGTTTGCTCAGGCCCCAGCACATCCAATGGTTTAATATCCTTGAAACTCCGAAGATCCATCATTATAAATAGGCATCTTCCTACGACAAAACTTCTGAATATACCGTACGGACCACTGGGTTCTGGAGGAAGATAATCGTCTAACGAGACTGAGGAAATGTCTATTGGTAGATAGTTTTTTAAAGTGTCATAAGGAACAAATTTTTTATAAGCTGTCGTTGATGCAGGTCTCGCAGGAGATGTTCCATTTGAATTATCTGGTCCAAAGTCATGATCATCCCAAACATAAAATATAGGAGTACTTTGTAAGAATGGCTTTTGTGTTTTACTGGAAAACACTTTATAATAAGCATCATAAAATCTTTCTGGTTCGTTTTCGTGAATGTTCATATAGTGTAAATCTCCCAAATGTAGAAAGAATTGCAAATCCAAATTTTTTAAGGTTGTAAATATAGAACTATTCGAGCCTGTATCAGCACAACTAGAACTTGCAAAGGTAAAATTATAAGGAGAAAAAGCAGCGCCCAATGTGTGGAAACTGAACTCTTGAGGAGTTTGTTCAAGATAAATCTGAGCAAAAGTTTGAGAGTCAAAAGAACTGCTTTGAGCAAAAATAAAGCTATAAAAGTACTTCGTATTTGGATTCAAAGACTCTAGCTTTATTTTCGCCACTGGGAACTCCTCATTTTCAAAGTTGACAGGAATAACAATTGGATCCTGAACTCCAGATGAAGTAGGTTTTGTGTATAGAGCAATAAATGTTTGAAGTAAAACATTATCAAGCAGAGACTGAAGAGGAAAGACTTTCAGGATGATTGAACTTGATGTTAATCCCCCCTTCCAATGAAAAAAGATAAAGTTATCGTAATCCAAAGAGAAATCCAACGCTTGGCTTTTGCAGATAATAAAAACATGAGAGACTAAGAATGCAAGGCAAGAGAAAAAGGAGAACCTCATTGGTAAAGCTTTCAAAAAAAATTATTGAACTTGCGAGATATTATTTCTTTGGCAGACAAAATAAAATGTTGAGAATAATTTTAAGCCTCTCTATTCTATTTTTAGGCATTAAACTTGTCCAAAACTTGTCTTGGAAAATATCCAATGTCGAAGTTTTTTTAAATAAATACTTCGACGTTGGAAAAAGAATTTTACGAACATATTTGAAAGAAAAATGTTTGATACTCAAAGATTGTAAATACAATTTATAATAATCTTGGTTTTGAATAAGATAAAGCTCGCATAAAACAAACAAATTTCGGTAATATCTTTCATTTATAAAAAAGCAAATCAAAATTTCATAAACATCAAGATGGGAATAGAATAAATTATTGATTTTCTTTTTCAGTGACAACAGCTGGTGCACCAGTTAAAGCTTGGTTTATGACTTGGTCAGTTCCAGCGGATTGATTTTCCAAAGGTTTATTTTTTTCTTTCTGTTCTTGATTTAACTTAGCAGTTCTTGGAGTACTAATTCTTATAAGTCCAAAGAACGCAAGGATTCTAAAGAGGACACCGATACCAACAAGACCTCCTATACAAGCAGCAAGCGATTCTTCAAATCCAAGTGTCACTAAGGGTTGACAATTTGGACTACAATTTAATGTCAAATCAGTAAACTCATTCTAAGAAAAATTATTTACAATTAAAAAAGTTTGATTACGATTGCAAGACTTTGGAACAACCATTTAAATACAGATAAATATTCGAATTCTATCAACCAAATTGGAATACTGTCTTGATTCACGAAGAAACCAGCCAAAATGAAGAAAGGAATAATCAAAACAGGAACCAAAGCAAGAGCAATTTCTAAAGTTGGGAAGATAGTTGATAAGAACAAACCATATCCAGAACCTGCCCACCAGCCCAACATATGAAGAGAAACTAATTAATAGTTAGTAATTTAAAATTCACATGCTTACCAAAAATAAAGAACTTTCCTGCATTGAAAAGATTGAACTCAAGAGCAAAATAGATTATAACTCCGTATAAGAAGGGGAAAATAATAAACAACGGAACTTCAGAAAGTGCTCTTCCACAGAAATATGCTGATGACGTGTACGATTTACTCATTCTTTCTCTAATGAACACTGCTCTTTCTAAGGAGACTAATGATAAATTACAAATAAGTTTTTTTGTATTTTTACATGTTCCGAGAGAACCGTTAATTGCAGCCATTCCTGTCATACCAACGCCCAAGAAAATTGCACCAATTCTGTCTTGGATACCAACGAAATCTTTGCTTAACTAAAAAGAAAATTGAGTGTTTTTTTAAATAGGAGTTTTACTGGAGTGTAAAGAGCCACAGTGAGAACTGAGAAAAAGATAATCTGACCAAATTTACTCTTCACATCTAAAGGGTTTCTAATTTCGTTTATAAGGGCTCTGAAAAACACCAGATAGAATTGTTTGAACCATGAAACTTCATACTTTCTCTTATTTTCAATATATTCATTAGTAATTCCTTGTAATGCAGTTTCTTTCATTTGGGATTTATTGTATTTTCCCACAAGATCGTCAACTCTTTGCTGGAATCTAGTTTCTAATTCTTCTTGATCAATATCTATGACTCTTCCATCTTTGCTTTGACTAATTTCTTCTAATACGAGTCCGCTTTCGTTAGTTAATTTCATGAAGAAGTCAGCTGGATTACTGAGCTTGGGGCATGGGTATCCAATGCTGCCGAAATAACTAACTGCTAAACCGGCACGTCCCTATTTTTAATTTAGAGCTATATTTCTTATAAGTAATTACTTGATAAATAACGTTTCCTCTAACCATTAAAAGTAAGTTATCAAATTGACTGAAGATTTCTGATGAAGGTTGATGAATGGTACTCACAATATTTCTTCCGTTTTGAGCAAGTTTCTTAAGTAATTCAAGCACATTTAAAGCAGTTGTTGAATCCAAGCCAGTAGTTGGTTCATCAAGGAACAACAAACTTGGGTTTGTAATAAGTTCAACACCAATGGAAGCTCTCTTTCTCTCACCTCCTGATAAACCTCTAATGAAGGTGTTTCCTACTTTAGTGTCAGCACAACGTTCAAGACCAAGATCTTTGATTAAGTTTTCAACACGTTGTTTCTTCTCAGCTTTGGAGAGCTTTAATCTCAAGTTGGCTGTGAACGTAAAAACTTCTCTTGGAGTGATAGTTGCCATGAGAATATCATCCTGTTGCACAAAAGCGACAAGATTTCCAATAAATTCAATATCATTAACAGGCTTTGAATTAACTCTAAGGCTTCCTGTAATTTTTAACTTTGAATCGGTTCTCCCTGAAAGGACATTGAGTAATGTTGTTTTACCACATCCTAAGCATTGTTATAAAGATCGGAAAAAAAGAAAACTAACCAGAAGGGCCCATAATAGCTGTAAACTTATTGTGTTTAATACTTCCACTGATATCATTTAAGATAATTTTTTCAGTTCGTTGAGTAACTTTCTTTCCATTTTCAATAACTTTTTTGGAAATTGAAGCTGTGACACGAAGATTCTCCCAATCAAAATCAATAGCTTTACATTTGGTACCAGCAAATGTGAGTTCTGATTTGGGACTTGGGTCTTTAGTATTACCATTATGAGCCTCTATTAAGTATTAACCAAAAAACAAAGCTTTAAGAAGTAAGTTATGAGGTAATATAAGAGAAAGAACTAAGTTTACCAAATTCAATTTGTTTTTGGTTGCTAGAGTCTGCAGGAATCATTTGTTAATGGAGATTTTTTTTAGATATTGGAAATAAATTTATTGTAGTAATTAAATAACTTTTCCTAGAGAGTTAAGAAATCAGAGTGGATAAGTAAATCGGGATTATTAAATTTAGTTCAAAACCTTTAGATTATGTCTAGATTAATACAAAATATCTTTTTAAATGATAACTGTTAAAAATTCAGATCTCACTCCCTACATTAGTTGTTTATCTCTTGAGCTCATCAATTTGACCAAATATTCTTTGGATGTCAAACCTAACACCAAGTAAAAGTCACACAAGCTTCTTTGTCCTTAGATATTATTTTGAGGTCTCCTTTCTAGTAAAAATTGTATTCATTTTATGAATAGACAAAAATTGAATCAAATTAAAATCTGAAAGCTTCCTTTTAAACTCTTTCAATCCTCCCCCTTTTCGGTATATAAAAATTTTTACCATGGGATTATTTCGATAAATGAAACCTAATTATTGAATACACATTAACTTGGAGAAATTATAGTTTCCCTATTTAAGGAAAATGTCTATGGAGGACAAGATTATGTCTTGTAACAAAATAGTTGATGCTACACGAAGTTTTTTTATCAATTAAACTAAGAATTGTCTTTTCGCCATAAAAAAAAAATTTAAGTCAAGAAAACAAGCTCGAATAAAAATAATAATTTAATTGCTGAGGAAATTGCCAAAAGGTTTCAAAGATTCAAATATTCTATTTTGGTTAAAGAATTTCTATAACGATAAATATAAGTTAATTGAAGAAAGATAAGAACAATTTTCCCTTTTTAGTATAGGAAAATATCTAACAAACTGCTTGAGCCTCAGGAAAACAGGAGATCAAAATCTTATTGATTGGTCCTTTACTAAAATTTAGATTTCTCTCCATAATATCTTTGAAAAGATTAAAATTTCTATCAATGACTTGTGAATTTTAACATGAATTCGCAATATTTCTCAGTTCAAAAGAAGATGAGAGAATAAATACAGTAAATCTAATTCGATCGGAACAAATTATTTTTCTAAAGAGTTCAAATTTTTTTCAAAAAAGAATAATTTTGTCATCCCCAAGAGTTTTGAAAAAAAAATATCTGGGAACATAAAAGAAGGAAAAAAGTTCACTTATTTCGAGGATAAACTAATAAAGATTTTTAATTTTAATAATTAAAAGATAAATTTTTATAATGAATAGAAAATAAGAAGTAATAAACTAACCATTTTTTTTAGTTACCTCAACTTGGTTTAGCTTTTCCTTGTCTCTTTCATAATTTGGAGAATTTCCCAATTTTTTGTTATGATTTTAAATAATTTGCTACTTCGTTTTTTTATTGAATACCCTTCATCCTTCGCAAAGTAATTACTTGTAAGTCAAGAACTCTCAGAAATTGAAATCATCTCACTTAAAAAAGTAAAGTTCCAATGCTTACTTATTGAATAGAAGTGAAGGTCAGGAAAGAACAAAGGCACTTTTTAATAGAAGGGGTATTTTGAAAGGTTATTTCAAGCTTTCTCCAATAAAAATAAAAACAAACAAACTTTGTGCTTGAAATTCGACTTAGAACTCATAAAAAAAATCGTTTAGTTTTAAATTACTATTTTTATTTCATAATTTCTATTTACTATCAAACACAAAGAAAATTTTGTATAAAAATCAATTAGCAGAAAACTTGTTAGACACAATTAGAGGCTTTGATAAAATATTTAATATTAAAATTAAGATTTGTATTTAAGAAACTCTAAAGATTAAAATATTTTTATTTGTATTTAATCAATTTTAATGCTTCATCCCTCCTCTTTTTTAGTCTTTTTCCAAATAATCGACAAAGGAGAGAAATTCTTTTAAAAGTTTCATCTACTTGATAATTTTATTTTTAAGATAACTGACTTTTTCCTTGAAGTCTCAGAGGATGTGAAAATTTTTTGATACATCATAAAAGAACTTTTGGTTTCAATTATAGTTAGAAATTGGGTTTGGAAAATTATAATTTTTCTTCAAATATAATTCGAATAAAACTATTAAAAAAATCATAAAAATTTTTTAAATAGAGACTAGATTATTAGTGATAAAGTCTTCTGATCAAAACTTTTCAAGACTTTTTTGGTACATATTTTTTTTGGTACATTTGGAGCCAAAACTATTCCCAATAAAACCTGGTTTAACTGCGTTTGAATTATTTTTTTTTTAAAAAAAGTTATCTTTTTATTTCCTAATGATAACTCCAATAATCAAAAACACTAAAAATTTTTTTTATAACTCAATTTCATTTTTTTTTCATGCAAAAGAAAATTCAGAAAACGAATCTATATATTAGAACTAGAAAGTGAATAGGTTAGGTTTGATTTTGGAAGGATATTTTTTGTTCATTGAACTTTTAGTTGACCTTTTTGAAAGAGCAATAACTTCCTAAATCAAGGATTTTATTTTAAACCAAAAACCAAATGTATATCGCATAATGAAATCACCATCGAACGAGAATACAAAAATGATAATGCTGAATAGCAGCGTTAAGAAAAACACTATCAGGGCTACAGAACCCTATTATAACGAGTCTAGGGAAAATGCTTACAACAGACAAAAAGATCTCAATAAAGATATAGAAATTGATGTTCCTGAACTTATTGACAGAGATGAATCATACTCTCCTCAAGAAGGTTGGGAAAGAGATGAAAACGATTTAAATGACGTATAATAACTTAATTGAATGTTTTCTTATTTCAACAGCGCTCAAACGTGTCAGGAAATACATTGAAAGAGTATAAAGTGGGACAAGCAAATTCTCCGCAAACAAAAGCGTTATTGAATTCAAGAGCAAGAAGAGGTATAATTTCAATACAATTACAATATTCTTATTTATTTGTAGACTATCAGCATTCATCAATCCACTCAAAAGTAAATATTGTTACTTTTTTCAGTTTAAGATGTACAGAATACTCAAAATGTACGAAGTGCAGAAAGACAAATTGAAGACTTTTACAAATGGCAAGATAGAATCAATAAAAAACACGAAATGCAAAGAGAAGTAATAAAGCACAGTTATTTGAAACTTACATTCTCTTAGTTTCAAGAGCAAGTTAAGGAATCTATGCATGATCAAAAAGTATTTACAAATGAAGTTTCAAACCAACTTCTGGAATCAAAAAGGCCAAACGCCAGGATTGAAAATATTTTGTTATCTCAAGGAAAAGCAAAAGAAATAAGATTAAAAAAACTTGAAGAAGCAATCTATGGAAAAGAAAGAATCCCAACTATTACTAAAAAGGCACAAAAAATGCACCACTCTCAAAAAGTCCATACAAGGTAAAATTTCATTTCCCACATACTTATAGATTGACAGGCTCTATGACTTAGACAAATCAAGAAGAGACCGATCTCGCGAGTCACTTTCACGTAATTTAAGCAGGTCAACAGAATTACAAAGATCCAAGTCTAAAGATATTACTAAAAGAAAAAGTTTATATTCACTTTTGAGAACTTCTAATACTCAAGACTTACGCAATACTGACTTATTTTATTCTCCAAGAGACATCTTCTCACCAGTTTCATCTATTCACAAAACCAATAGAAATTTCAGTAAAGATAATGTTATTTCTCCTCAAGCAATAATTGTTTCTCCTTCTTTAACTTCTTTCGGTTCTCCACTCCATAGTGGAAGAAATAATACTGAAGCTCAAAATAAATCTAGAAATATTTGGTTACAAAATCCTAATGAAAAGAATGGTATAATCCTTTCACCTCGCAGCCAAACATCTCCAATTAATAATAAAAGAGGAGGTCAAAATAAGGCGGGTCCAATCAGTATTTATAAGAGATTGACGCCTTTCTTAAATAAACCAGAAGACAAACAGAATCTAGGTTTATCCCAACCAGAACTTGATCAACGAAAAGGGAGTTTTGCTTCTAATAATCAACACAATGCTAGGGCTCTAAGTCCAGAACAACCGAAAAGGATGAGTAGTAAAAATGAAAGCGCTCCTGTATTACCAAACATGTTGTTCTTCAAAAGTGCTGAACGACCTGTCTCTTCAACTCCCACAAACATAGTTCCAAAGGAAAAAGATTTTCAAAATAGACTCTTTGAATCTCATCATCCTTCTGATATGAGAAGTATGGAAGCATTTTGGGAAAGGATTTTGCAGGACGATTTAGAAAACAGAGGAAGAAGAACGAATGGATATAGAGACAATAGAGATTATAATGAAGAGGATTATCAAAGTCCACAGAAATTTGATTTCAATGAGAGGAATATGATTTGGTTGAATAAGAAGAATAAAAAGCTCAATGATCAAAGGAAATTAAAAGAGGAAAAAGAGATGGACGGTTGCACTTTCAAACCTCAGTTATACAGTCAAGACAAATTGAACCAAAGGAATAGTCACCAATTGTACCAAAACTTTTTACAAAGAATGGTTTTATCCTCAAATAATTCTCCAAACATGATGACCGATCTCAATAATCGCAAAAATTTTAATTCAGGCGCACAAACAATAGGAGACTTCGAAGTGCTTAATATGATGAACTCTGGATATAGCGAAAGTCCAAAGACTTTAGGAACCTCTAAATACTCAGAGGATAATGAGCTCCAAAAGAAGTTATATAATTACATTTTAAATTCAAAGAGTTAATGAACTGTTAATATTTAAGAGTTGTGAATTATATAATCTTTCAGCACATTATTCTGGATTTTTGGAAATAATGAGAGATTAGAATCTCATTTTCCAAAATGTTTATTGAAAGTTTTTTAATGCTTATAAAAAACTTCTTTCCAATTCATAAAAATCATTTTTTAATTTAGTTGAAGAGTGGTAGACGTAATAGATAACTCCAGATTCTGCAACCTATAATGCTCACTCACGCAAAGCTTTATTGAAATTGAGATTAAAATTCAATTGAAAGAAACTCATCCATTAGGACTTCCTCAGGGAAAAAAATATGCATGCTTTAAATTCTTACTTCTCTTAATAACAAAATACTAATCTTTAAACTGGTAAAGGAAACTATTCAGAATTTAAAAGAAAGTACACAATGAATATAAAGTTTCACCATTCACATATAGAAGGTTTCTACTTTTCATAATTATTAAAATAAAATTATGCTTATCAAGATTGTACTAAAATCTATAAAATAACTAAATAAAGTAGGATTTATAAAATATAGATGGTTCCAACCTTGAATAATAACACATATTATCTCTGTTTATTTCTCTATGTTCTACCGAATTATTTTTACATATCCCTAAAGTAAGGATGAGTCAAAGCTGCTTTGGCCGAAATTCTTTCACAAGGGTCATATTTTAACATGCGATTTAAAAGATCCAATCCCGCAATGTCCAAATCAAGATTGCCGACAACCTTTTCAATAGGGTTTGGATTCCAATTGGGGAAAGTTGGTTTATAATCTTTTAAAGAAGTAACACCTGGCCATGTTGTTTCATCAGGAGTTCCAAGTACTCTGAATATTCTATAGAGTTGATCAATTTCAGAATCTCCTGCAAATAAAGGTTGCTTTGTTATCATCTCAACAAAAATGCACCCTATGGACCAAATGTCAATTGGAGTCGAATATTCAATTGCTCCTAATAATATCTCAGGAGCTCTATACCACAAAGTCACAACTTCATGTGTGTAAGGTCTAATGGGAACTGCGAAAGCTCTAGCCAGTCCGAAATCAGCAATCTTAAGGACACCAGAACTATCAATCAAAAGGTTTTGAGGCTTTAAGTCTCTATGAAGAATTCTTCTAGAATGACAAGAGGCTGTCCCTTTTAAGAGTTGATAAAGGAATCTTTTGACAGTTTTAGGATCAGGATATTGGTCAATAGGAAGACTTTCTAAATATCTTTTTAAATCTTGCTCCAGAAATTCGAATACTAGGTAAAGTTTTTTATCCTCAATAACAACATCCTTGAGACCAACAATATGTTCAGATTGAATCTCACGAAGGAGAGATATCTCTCTAATTGCAGTGCTTGGAACTCCTTCATTTTCTACCTCTAGAATCATCTTTTTTAGCGCCACAATTTCATTAGTTTCAATATCCTCAGCTTTGTAGACGACACCATATGTTCCATTTCCTACTTTCTCGATCTTTTTGTACCTAGATAATGGGTTTTCTCCAAAATTAGCATTTAAGTAGTTTTTGTTCTCAAATGATTGCATCATGGCGCTGCCTTGTAAATTTTAGATTAGTTTAATATTTAATAATACTTAAAGTGTTGAGAATTACAACTTTTATGTTCAGTTTTCAAGTGGTTTTTTTTTTGAATTCAAATAAGATGCCAATTTTTACCTTGAGAATGAGGAATTATATTTTTTGAGAAGCTGATTATTCATATCATAGATAATTTTTTCGAAAAAAACCTATTTTTAAAAGTTTCATTATTATTGCTTTCAAAGCTTTCTTGTGAAACACAACAATGTACAAAATTCTACTTGAAATTAATATTTTTTATTTTTATTTAAGAGTTTGAACATTTTGTAGAATGTACTAAAATTACTAAAGACTTGGAATTAGTTTCTAAATTACTTTAAAAGAAGCTTGAATAAAAATTTTGATAATTGATTTTATTTCAATAAAGACAATGCTAATGCTATTTTTCAAGACGTTTTACCTTTTTAATTCCTAGAACTGCCTCCTCGATTATTATATGGAGAATGTGAAAGAAAAATAAAGATTTTTGTCTTTGCACAGATAAACTTCTTGAAATGTGACCCAGCTCGATAAGGAGAAAATTGGTTATATGTTGTTTGCTTACAACAAATAATATTAAATTTAGTTATTTAAAGTTCTTCTGTTAAGTTATGATATTATTATATTTCCTTTGTACTTATTTAGACACAAGTTTATTAATTTTTTAGTTCATGATTTTTTTTTAGGATAGAAAATTAAACAGCATTATAAACAATAAACACTTTATTTTACTTCAGTATTTATTGCAAAAAGTGTTTTTTTTAGAAACAGTTATTCTTGACAATTACCACAAAAAATTTTACAGTAAAGTGAAACCATTTTAGTTGTAATTTTTTTTTATTTACCTTCAAACAAACTTTGAATTTACAAAAAACTAAATGAAATATTTTGCATAGCATAGAAGCAATGTGTTTTATAACAGCAAAATTGAGTTATATATGCCTTAATACATGATTTAATTCCAACTATACAAGCAATATATTCGTTAAGAACAACAACCATTAGTCTTTGTTTTAGTTTCTGGATTTGAAGGTGAACCTGGATTAGTATTTCCAGCAGTTTCATTGCTTTGTGGTTTGGGATCAAGATGGAATCCTAAAAAATAAAGGAATTAAAAAAGATTATTCTTACTGCTTGGTTGCTCTCTTCCTTCTGTTGAAGTCGGGACTTGAATTTGTGTTGGACCAACAGTTCCCAATAAACTACTGACTACTTGTTGGAATATTTGAGCTATGTTATTCCCAGTTTTAGAAGAAACTTCGATGAATAATGCTTTATGTTCTTCTGCAAATTTCTGACCCTCGTCTAACGAAACTTCTCTAAACAAGAAATAAATTTTTTCTTCAGTTTCTAATTTACCTTTTTCCTTCGAGGTCACTTTTACAACCAGCAATTGCAAGTAAAACATCATCTTCTCTTTGAGATTTCACATCATTTATCCAACCTTGCAAACTATTGAAAGTGTCCTTTCCTTAAATTGATTTTACTTTTATAAACTCCAAACAAGAATACTTGTTATATCATAAACTGCGATAGCGACGTTGGAATCACGAATATATCCTGGTATCAAACATCTAAATCGTTCCTGTCCAGCAGTATCCCACAGATTAAGACGAACAGTCTTTCCGTCAACTGTAATGTTTTTAGAGATCAAGTCTACGCCAATAGTGGCCTAGAAACAATAAGCTGAAATAATAAAAATAAGATAACTGAATTATTTTCATCAAAACTGTCAAAGATGAATCTTTTGATAATTGAGGTTTTACCAACTCCTTGGTCACCTAAGAAGACTATTTTGAACTTCTTTAGGATATGAGTATTAATGGCAGAGGAGGACTCAAGAGTATTATCATTATTCATTCCTCACCTAAAGCTTGCTTAAATAAAATAAAAATTTAGGATTATTTACTTACACATCATTTCAAACGGAATTATTTTCCACTAAAGTAATCAGATTTATTCCTTGTATGAAATGAACAAAAATTTCCAAAGATATATGT
>Ga0182742_1004009_pt1 | contig 13742 bp, 7 predicted proteins | sample eDN5th37CBELigMG_FD_128880 | JGI IMG/M metagenome (GOLD analysis project Ga0182742, IMG submission 128880) | Enriched Miracle-Growth compost microbial communities from Emeryville, California, USA - eDNA 5th pass 37_C BE-Lig MG (version 2)... ... | reverse complement strand
TCTCGGTGCCGCAGGCCGACGCGCATCTGGTGCTTGCGCAGACCGACGAAGGGCTGGGCTGCTTTTTCGTGCCGCGCTGGATACCCGACGGCCCGCGCAACGCCGTGCGCGTGCGGCGCCTGAAGGACAAGCTGGGCAATTGCAGCAGCGCCAGCGCCGAGGTCGAGTTCGAAGACGCCTGGGGCGTGCTGCTGGGCGAACCGGGCCGCGGCCTGGTCGCGCTGCTCGAAATGGCCGCCACCACGCGGCTGGACTGCGTGCTGGGCAGCAGCGCGCTGCTGCGGCAGGCGCTGGTGCAGGGCGTGCATCATGCGCGCCACCGCCACGCTTTCGGCAAGCCCCTGCTCGAACAGCCGCTGATGCGCAATGTGCTGGCCGACCTGGCGCTGGAAAGCGAGGCCGCCACGGCGCTGGCCTTGCGGCTGGCGCGCGCCGTGGATGAACGCGCCGACGCCGGGGCCCGCGCCCTGGTCCGCGTCGGCACGCCCGCCGCCAAGCTCTGGGTCTGCAAGCGCGCCGTCGCCGCGGTGGCCGAATGCATGGAAGTCTGGGGCGGCAACGGCTACGTCGAAGACGGCCCCATGCCCAGGCTCTACCGCGAAACGCCGGTCAATTCCATCTGGGAGGGCTCGGCCAACGTGATGGCGCTGGACGTGTTGCGCGCCCTGCAGCGCGAGGAAGAGGCGCTGCCGGCGCTGGAGCGCGAACTGGCCGCGGCGCGGGGGCAGAACCGGGACTTCGACGAAGCCCTGGCGCGCTGGCGCGCGCTCTTGGCCGATCCGGCCCAGGCGCCGTTCCAGGCGCGGCGCATCGCCGCCGGCCTGGCGCGCCTGTGGCAGGCCGCCTTGCTGATCCAGCACGCCCCGGACACCGTCGCCCAGGCCTTCGCCGCCAGCCGCTTGCGTCCCGATGGCGGCATCTTCGGCGAACTCGACGCGGGGACGGATACCCGGGCGATCCTGGCGCGCGCCTGGCCCGCCGCCGCGTGCTAAATTTCCCGGCTCGACAACCCTTTGCGCATTTTTTCGCCATGCTCACCCAGCAAGAACTCAAGCAGCAAGCCGCCGACGCGGCCCTGGAACTCGTTGAACAAGTCGCCGGCCCGGACGTCGTCATCGGCGTGGGCACCGGCTCCACCGCCGACCTGTTCATCGACGGCCTGGCCCGCTTCAAGGACCGCATCGGCGGCACGGTGGCCAGCTCGGAGCGCAGCGCCGCCCGGCTCGCCGGCCACGGCCTGAAAGTGCTGGATCTGAACGACGTCGCCGGCATGCCGATCTACGTGGACGGCGCCGACGAGATCGACGCCAACCTGCACATGATCAAGGGCGGCGGCGGGGCCCTGACGCGCGAGAAAATCGTGGCTTCGGTGGCCGACCGCTACATCTGTATCGCCGACGAATCCAAGCTGGTGCAGACCATGGGCAAGTTCCCGCTGCCCGTCGAAGTCATCCCCATGGCCCGCGAATCCGTGGCCCGCGCCCTGGCGGCCCTGGGCGGCCAGCCCAGGCTGCGCGAAGGCTTCGTCACCGACAACGGCAATATCATCCTCGACGTCGCCGGCCTGTCCATCACCGACGCCCCGGGCCTCGAAGCCCGCCTGAACAACCTGCCCGGCGTGGTCACCTGCGGCCTGTTCGCGCTGGCCGGCGCCGACGTGGCGCTGCTGGCCACCCAGACCGGCATCCGCCGCCTGGACCGCAAGGCCTGAACGCCGCCCGTCCGGGCGCCGCAAACCCCGGACCGCCACGCCTTGCGGGCGGTCCGGGGGCGATTCATAATCCTGTCACACTTGGGTCATAACCTTGCCGGCTGTGCAAGCCCAGCTCATAACACCTTTCAATGTCGGGGCAATGCAATGAGATCAACCACGCAGGGAGCCCGGATGTCGGAGCACACTAACAAACAGTTCGACGCGGATCTGGAAAGCGTCCGTTCGCAGTTCTTGCAAATGGGCGGCTTGGTGGAAGCCATGATCCAGGAGGCCATCGACGCGCTGGCCAGCGGCGACCTGTCGCTCGTCGAAAAAGTCCGCGAGCGTGAAAAGGAAGTCAATCGCCACGAAGTGGAGATCGACGAAAGCATCAGCCGCATCCTCGCCCGCCACCAGCCCACCGCCATCGACCTGCGCATGCTGATGGCCGTGTCCAAGATGCTGACCGACATGGAGCGCTCCGGCGACGAAGCCGAGAAAGTCGCCACCGTCGCCCGCCGCATCCACGAAGGCGAGCTGCGCCACATCCCCGTCATCGAACTGCGCCACATGGCCGCCGCCGTGCGCACCATGCTGCACCAGGCCCTGGACGCCTTCGCCCGCCTCGACCCCATCCAGGCCGCCGCCGTCGTGCGCAGCGACAAGGAAGTGGACAAGGAATGGAAGGGCGCGCTGCGCCACCTGATCACCTACATGATCGAAGACCCGCGCACCATCTCGCGCGCCATCGACATGATCTTCGTCGCCCGCGCGCTGGAGCGCATCGGCGATCACGCCAAGAACATGTCCGAACGCGTCATCTACATGGTCAAGGGCGCCGACGTACGCCACACCGGCGTCAAGAACACCGAACGCCTGGCCCGCGGCGACGAAGACACGCCCGAAGACCAAAAGCCCGAGTAGGCCGGGTCACCCGAGCGCCAACACCGTTGCAGCCGAAAGCCGGGGATCGGCCACCCCGGCTCGGCGCGCATCCACTCGCCCGGCCATCCGCCGTCCGAACCCCGGCAGCGCCGGCGCAGCAATCTCCACGTCATACCAGCCCGATACGTGGGGGCAATCAAGCGCCACCTCGCCCGCGCCAGGCAAGCGAACCGCGGTTTTCCATCCATCGCCCATCCGCGAAGCGAGCTCCACCTCCATCGCGGCTTCCCCGCGATTCACCAGCCGGACCCGTATGCCGCCGGCATCCCCGCGAACCGGCCGAGCCTCCAGAAGCGCCGAATTCCCGCGGAACCGCCGATGAAACCCATCCGGCCCCAGCACCCACAAATCGTAGGCTCCGTCCGCATCCACCGCCCAGCCATCCTCCAGGCGCGCTCCCGCGCCCAGCGTGTACCGCCGCGGCGCCCGGTCCAGCGCCAGCCGGTCATACACATGCAGCACGGCGGCCGCCGTCCCCACATTGCGCAAGGTCAGCCGGTAATGCCTGCCGTCGCCGGCCATCGTCCCCTCGACCTCCAGCGCATACGGCAGCGGGCATGATCGGCGTCCGCCGCCGGCCGCAACCGGTCCGCGGTCGCCGGCGAAATCGAAAGCCGCCGTCAGGTCCCCCGTCACCGCCCGTCGCCAGGCGCTGATGTTGGGCTCGGCCACCCCGAACCTGGCCTCCAGGAAACGGATCACCGAAGTATGGTCGTACACCTGCGAATCGACCCAGACGCCGCGGCTCCACGGTGAAATCGCCAGCATCGGCACCCGCGGCCCCAGCCCGAACCCGCGTCCGTGCAATCCTGGTGGGTCGTCCGGCGTGCCCGCGCTGGGGCCGACCCGCGCGTCGTGGTACTCCCCGTCCAGCTCCACCGTGGACAGGCCGCCCGACGAACCGTCGAGGGTGCGCGCCGGCGGCGCCGGCGGCGGCATGTGGTCGAAGAAGCAATCGTTTTCGTCGTACGTGACGAAGAACACGCAGCCGCTCCAGACCTCGGGGTTGCGGGTCAGGATGTCCAGCACGCGCTCCGTATACGCGCCGCCCCGGCGCGGCGACGACACTTCCGGGTGCTCGGAATCGGCCGTGGGCGCGATGATCCACGACACCTGCGGCAGCGTGCCCCGGGCCACGTCGCGGGCCAGGTCGTCGAGCGTGCGGGTCGTCAGCCCGCGTTCGCGCAGCGGCGCCTCGGCCGCGCCGCTCTCGTGTTCGCGGCGGTACTGTCTGAAGCCCGCCAGCGGGTTGTCGTGATAGTTGTCCGCCATGTCCTGGTAAATGCGCCAGTCCACCCCCGCGGCCTGCAGGCGCTCGGGGTAGGTGGTCCAGGCATAGCCTTCGCCGGCCGGCCCCAGCCGGTCGAAGGTGTTGACCAGCGCCGGGCCGCCGGCCAGCCCGGCCGGGTCGTTGGTGCCGGTCCACAGGAACAGCCGGTTCGGATTGGTGCCGGCGTGTATCGAGCAGTGATAGGCGTCGCACAGCGTGAAGGCCTCGGCCAGCGCGGTCTGGAAGGGCACGTCGGCGGCCTCGTAGGCGCCCATGCCCAGCCGGCTCTTGGCCGGCAGCCACTGGTCCATGCGGCCGTCGTTCCAGGCGCGCTGGGCGTCGTCCCAGGTATGCGGCGTGATGTAGCCCACCGGCGTGTCGGCCGCGTACTGCGCGCGCAGCGCATAGGGCCGCACGCGCGCCGCGCCGTCGGCCTGCGTCAGCACGTCGCCCGCGGCCGTGGGCGCGGGCAGCGGATCGGCAAAGCCGCGCACCCCGGGCAGGGCGCCGAAATAATGGTCGAACGAGCGGTTCTCCTGCATCAGGATCACCACGTGGCGCACGTCCCGCAGCGTGCCGCTGCGGCGGTCGGGGGCGATTTCCAGGGCGCGTGCGATCGAGGCAAACGTGGCGGCGGTGGCGGACAAGGTGTTTTCCATGGGAGCGGCGGACGATAAGGCTATCTTAAGCTGCGGCGCGGCCGGGGCCGAAAGCGCGAAGCCCCTCGCGCTGCGAGGGGCTTCGGGGCGGCGCCTGCCTGGCGGGCGCCGCGGGCCGGTGGGCCGGATTCAGGCCGAAGGCGGAACGTAGCCCTGGGCTTCGACGTTGCCGTCTTCGAACAGGAAGCGCTCCATCTGCTGCTGCAGGTATTTGCGCGCCCGGGCGTCGGCCAGGTTCAGGCGGTTTTCATTGACCAGGCGCGTCTGGATGGCTTTCCATTCTTCCCAGGCTTCCTTGGAGATGCTTTGCCAGATGCGGGTGCCGAGTTCGCCGGGGTAGGGCGGGAAATCCAGCCCTTCGGCTTCACGCTTCAATTTCACACAGTTGATGATACGAGCCATGATTACGCTGCCGGAAAAATAAATAAGGCCTCATTTTAGCGGGCTTGGCGGTCCCTGACCGCCAAGCCCCTTCGGGCTCTGCGGTCAGGGACCGCGCCGCCTACAGTTTCTTGATGAAGACCAGGCTGTTGCGCGAACGGTTGTAGTTGTTCTGCTTTTCGCGCGGCAGGTCGGCGATGCCGCCCTGCACGAAGCCGCGCTTCATGAACCAGTGCGAGGTCCGGGTGGTCAGCACGAAGAGCCGCTTGGCGCCCGCGGCGCGCGCGCGCGATTCCATGTGGCGCAGCAGGATCTCGCCTTCGCCGGAGCCCTGCCATTCCGGGTGCACGATCAGGCAGGCCATTTCCGCCATCTGTTCCTCGGGGAAGTTGTGCAGGGTGGCGCAGCCGTAGATCACGGCGTCGTGCTCCAGCACCGTGAAGTTCTCCACGTCGCGCTCGACCACGCTGCGCGGGCGCGGCACCAGCGTGCCGTCGGCCTCCAGCGGCTCGATCAGGCTGAGGATGGCGCCCACGTCGTCGATGGTGGCCGGGCGCAGATCGTCCAGCGTGTCCTCGACCACCATGGTGCCCACGCCGTCGTGGGTGAAGATCTCCAGCAGCACGCTGCCGTCCAGCGTGAAGGGCAGCAGGTGCGCGCGGGCCACGCCGCGCTTGACCGCCAGGGAGGCGCATTGCAGGAAGGCGTGGGTTTCCTCGTCCAGCGTGCCTGCGGCCAGCAGCGCGTCGGCGTCCACGCGCGCCAGTTCGGTGTCCAGCGTGCCGTCGTCGTTCATCACGCCCGGCGAGCCGGACAGGAAGATGAGCTTCTCGGCGCGCAGCGCCACCGCCACGCTGGTGGCCAGGTCTTCCATCGCCAGGTTGAAGGCGTCGCCCGTGGGCGAGAAGCCCAGCGGCGACAGCAGCACCACGGACGAGGCTTTCTCGATGGCGAACTTGAGCGCGTCGATGTCGATCTTGCGGACCTGGCCGGTGTGCTTGTAGTCGACGCCGTCGATCACGCCGGCCGGGCGCGCGGTGACGAAATTGCCGGAGATCACGCGGATGTGCGAATGCGACATGGGCGTGTTCGGCAGCCCCTGGCTGAAGGCGGCCTCGATGTCCAGGCGGATTTCGCCGGCGGCTTCCTTGGCGCATTCCAGCGCGGCGGCGTCGGTGGGCGACATGCCGCGGTCGAACTGCTGGGTGAACCCCTTCAGGCGCAGCTGCTCATTGACCTGCGGACGCGAGCCGTGCACCAGCACCAGGCGGATGCCCAGCGAGGACAGCAGCGACAGGTCCTGCACCAGCGCGTTGAGCGCGCCGGCCTGCACCAGCTCGCCGCCGAACGCCACCACGAACGTCTTGCCTCGGAACGCATGCACGTGCGGCGCCACGTCGCGGAACCATCGGACGAACTGGGCGGGCGCGAATTCTGGGGCTTCGAGGGCGGAAACGGTGTCTGGTTCCAGGTCGGGCATGATGGTGGGAGGGATTCCTGAGAGTCGTCGAGAACGCGGCCTCATGCCGCGTCATGGCGCCGTCGTGCGGACGGCGTGGCGAAATTATATGACCGCCGGGGCCTGTCCCGCAGGCCCGATCCGCGACGCGCCGCGGCCGGCCGGGGGCAGGCGGGCGCGCGAAAATTTATAATGGCGGGCTAACCGGACTATCGTACATGCCTGAATCCTCCAGCCCGCGGGCGCCCAGGGCCGCCGCCGTGGCAAACGCGCCCCGGGCGCCGCGTCCCGAGCGGCCCATCCCCGCGGTGACCTATCCCGAAGACCTGCCCGTCAGCGCGCGGCGCCAGGAGATCGCGCGCGCCATCGCCGGCCACCAGGTCGTGATCGTCAGCGGCGAGACCGGCTCGGGCAAGACCACGCAGCTGCCCAAGATCTGCCTGGAACTCGGCCGCGGCCGCCAGAAGATGATCGGCCATACCCAGCCGCGCCGCCTGGCGGCGACCTCGGTGGCCAAGCGCATCGCCGAGGAGCTGAATACGCCCATGGGCGAGGTGGTGGGCTACCAGGTGCGCTTCAACGACCGCACCGGCCCGAACGCGTCCATCAAGCTGATGACCGACGGCATCCTGCTGGCGGAGTCGCAGCGCGACCCGCTCTTGCGCCGCTACGACACCATCATCATCGACGAGGCGCACGAACGCAGCCTGAACATCGATTTCCTGCTGGGCTACCTCAAGCAGCTGCTGCCGCGCCGCCCGGACCTGAAGCTCATCATCACCTCGGCCACCATCGACGCCGAGCGCTTCGCCCGCCACTTCGCGGCGTCCGAAGACCGGCCGGCGCCGGTCATCGAAGTCTCCGGCCGCCTGTACCCGGTCGAGGTCCGCTACCGTCCGGTGCGTGAAGAGCCGGCCGAAGGCGAGGCGCCGGCCGCCGGCAAGCCCGGGCGCGAGCGCATGTCGGGCGACGAGGAGCGCGACCTGATCGACGCCATCGTGGACGCCGTGGACGAATGCGCGCGCCACGGCCCGGGCGACGTGCTGGTGTTCCTGCCCGGCGAGCGCGAAATCCGCGAATCGGCCGAGGCGCTGCGCAAGCGCCATCCGGCCGGCACCGAGGTGCTGCCGCTGTACGCCCGGCTGTCGCAGGCCGAGCAGGAGCAGATCTTCCATCCGCGCACCAATGCGCGGCGCATCGTGCTGGCCACCAACGTGGCGGAAACCTCGCTGACCGTGCCCGGCATCCGCTTTGTGGTCGACAGCGGGCTGGCGCGCGTCAAGCGCTATTCGTGGCGCAACAAGGTCGAGCAGCTGCGCATCGAGCCGGTCAGCCGCGCCTCGGCCAACCAGCGCGCCGGCCGTTGCGGCCGGGTGGGGCCGGGCGTCTGCATCCGCCTCTACGACGAGCAGGACTTCAATAACCGCGCCGCGTTCACCGATCCGGAAGTGCTGCGCTCGTCGCTGGCCTCGGTCATCCTGCGGATGAAGTCGCTGAAGCTGGACGATATCGAGCAGTTCCCGTTCGTGGAGGCGCCACCGGGGCGCGCGGTGGCCGACGGCTACCACCTGCTGCAGGAGCTGGGCGCCATCGAACTGGCCGCCGCCGCGAACGAGGACGCCGACGGCGCGCGCACCGGCGCGGCCTTCGCCCTGACCCGCACCGGCCACGAACTGGCCAAGCTGCCCGTGGACCCGCGCATCGGCCGCATGATCCTGGCCGCGCGCGAACATCAGTGCCTGGCGGAAATGCTGATCATCGCCTCGGCCCTGTCGGTGCAGGACCCGCGCGACCGCCCCATGCAGGAGCGCGAGGCGGCCGAGGCCGCGCACGCCAAGTTCGCCGACGACAAGTCGGAGTTCATCTCCTTCCTGAAGCTGTGGCGCTGGTACGGCGAACAGGTGCAGCACAAGGCCTCGCAGCGCAAGCTGGTGGCCCTGCTGCGCCAGAATTTCCTGTCGCCCATCCGGCTGCGCGAATGGCACGACGTGCACACCCAGCTTGCCGCCCTGGTGGGCGAGCAGGGCTGGCGCGTCAACCAGACCGAAGCCACGTACGAACAGCTGCACCTGGCGCTGCTGTCGGGCTTGCTGGGCAATATCGGCTTCAAGAGCGACGAGGGCGGCCACTACCAGGGCGCGCGCGAGATCCGCTTCCACATCCATCCGGGCTCGCGGCTGGTGAAGAAGGCGGGGCGCTGGATCGTCGCCGCCGAACTGGTGGAGACCACCCGGCTGTATGCCCGCTGCGTGGCGCGCATCGATCCGGCCTGGCTGGAGAAGGTCGCCGCGCACCTGATCCGCCGGAACTGGTCGGACCCGCGCTGGGAGAAAAAGGCCGGCCAGGTCGTGGCCAACGAACGCGCCACGCTGTACGGGCTGGTGGTCTATTCGGGCCGGCGCATCCATTACGGCCGCGTCAATCCGGCGCACGCGCGCGAACTGTTCATCCGCCAGGCCCTGGTGCCGGGCGAGATCGACACGCGCCTGCCTTTCGTGGCGCACAACCGCAAGCTGATCGCCGGCATCGAGAAGCTGGAGCACCAGACCCGCCGTCCCGACATCCTGGTCGACGACGAGCTGATCTACGCCTTCTACGACCGCCAGCTGCCCGAAGGCATTTCGCAGACCGCCACGCTGGAGAAATGGGTGGCGGGCCTGGACAAGGAAACGGCCGCCAAGCTGCTGCTGACGCGCGACGAGCTGATGCGGCACGAAGCGGCCGGCGTCACCACCGAGGTGTTTCCCAAGAAGGTGGAATGGCAGGGCGTGTCCATGGCCCTGGACTACCACTTCGAGCCCGGCTCGCCGCGCGACGGCGTGACGCTGTCGGTGCCGCTGTTCGCGCTCAACCAGATCGACCCGGCGCGCTGCGAATGGCTGGTGCCCGGCATGCTCAAGGAAAAGGTGCATCTGCTGCTGAAGTCGCTGCCGCAGAAGCTGCGCCGCCATTGCGTGCCGCTGCCGGATTACGCCGCCGGGTTCTACGAGCGCTGGTTCGAGCGCCTGGGCGATCCGCAGCAGGGGCTGGTGGAGGCCATCATCGCCGACATGTGGGACCAGGTGCAGGTCCGCCCGGCGGTGGGGGATTTCAAGCTGGAAACCCTGCCGGCGCACCTGTTCATGAACTTCCGCGTGGTCGACGAGCACGGCCGCATGCTGGCCGCCGGCCGCAACCTGGCGCAGCTGCGCGCCGAGTTCGGCAAGCAGGCGCAGGCCACCTTCCAGCAGCTGGCGGCCAGCGACACCCAGGTCGCGCAGGCGCTGGCGCACGAGAACCTGACCTCCTGGTCCTTCGGCCCGCTGCCGGAGATCATGGAGATCAAGCGGCGCGGCCAGTCGGTCATCGGCTATCCGGCGCTGGTCGATCGCGGCGCGCACTGCGACCTGGACGTGTTCGACGATCCGGACGAGGCCCGCAAGCACCATCGCGCCGGCCTGCTCAGGCTGTTCCGGCTGGGCCTGCGCGAACAGGTCAAGTTCCTGGAAAAGAACCTGACCGACCTGACCCGCATCAGCATGCTCTACATGACGCTGGGCACGCAGGAAGAGCTGCGCGACCAGATCATCGACTGCGCGCTGGGGCAGGCCTGCCTGGCCGAACCCTGGCCGGTCGACGCGCAGCAGTTCGAGGCGCGTCGCGCCGAGGGCAAGGGCCGGCTCGGCCTGCTGGCCCAGGAAGTGGCGCGGCTGGCGGGGGCGGTGCTGACCGAGTACGCCGCGGTGCTGCGCAAGCTGCCCCAGGCCAAGCCGCACGCCGCCGCCTACGCCGACCTGCAGGCGCAGCTGGGCGCGCTGATGCCGAAATGGTTCATCCGCGACACGCCTTATGCGCAGCTGGCGCACTTCCCGCGCTACCTGAAGGCGGTGCAGGCGCGCATCGACAAGCTGCGCGCCGACCCGGCGCGCGACGCCAGGCTGGTGGGCGAGATGGCGCCGCTGCTGACGCAATACCAGCGCGCGCGGGCGGCGCTCAAGGGCGCGCCGGATCCGCGCCTGGACGAGTTCCGCTGGCTGCTGGAGGAGTTGAGGGTGGCGTTGTACGCGCAGGAGCTGCGCACGCCGATGCCGGTTTCGGTGAAACGGCTGATGAAGAGCTGGGAATCGTTGCAGCGCTAGCGCCGGCCGCGGGCGCCGGGGAGTTCCGGCGCCCGCGGGCGATTACTACAGCGCCAGGAAGCCCACGATGACCAGGGCGATCAAGCCGAACTTGGTGGCCTTGTAGACCGTGCGGTTCCAGGCCTTGAAGGCCTTGCGCTTCTGGTCGATGACCCAGTGCGCGTGCGTCAGCTTGTTGATCGCGCCGGTCTGGTCGCCGCCGTCGTTGGGCGAGCTGGCCGCCGACATCACGACCCGGCCGAACCAGCGGTTGAAGGCTTCGGCCCAGCGCCACTTCAGCGGACGCTCCACGTCGCAGAACAGGATGATGCGGTTCTGTTCGCTGCGGTTGTAGGCTTCGTGCACATAGGTTTCGTCGAACACCACGCTTTCGCCGTCGCGCCAGCTGTAGGGCTCGCCGTCGACGATGATGTGGCAGCGGTCGTCGTTGGGCGTGACCAGGCCCAGGTGGTAGCGCAGCGAGCCGGCGAACGGGTCGCGGTGGCGGTTGAGCTGGCCGCCGGGCGGCAGTTCCGCGAACATGGCGGCCTTGACCTTGGGCAGGGTCTTCAGGATGGCGACCGTCTTCGGGCAGAGCTCCTCGGCCGAGGGGTGGCGCGCGTCATACCACTTCAGGTAGAAGCGCTTCCAGCCGTATTTGAAGAAGGAATTGAAGCCGATGTCGTTGTGCGCGTCGGCGGCCTTGATGCGGCGCAGCTCGGCCATCTGCATCGCTTCCTCGCGGATGGTCTCCCAGTTGTCGTCCAGCACCTTGAGCTCGGCGATCTCGCTGGTGGTCAGGTAGGGGGTGGGCGGCACGCGCGAGGCCAGCACCATGAAGGCGTTGACCGGGGCCAGCAGGACGGAGTGATCGAGCATCTGCCGGCCCAGCGGCAGCCTGACGCGGCCGCGGAAGTGCGCAAACAGGATGGCGGCCAGCCATATCCCGGGAATTAGCCATTTCATACGTGAATCTCGTGCAGCAATCGGTGGAGCGGGGACAGGGGCTATTGTTACACAGGCGGCCGCCGACGCCCCGTTTCGCGGCGCCCGGCGCAGGGGCTTTGACCGGTACAATTCCGCCTATGTCCGAAGCCGTAACAAACCCGTCCCCATTTGTTCATCTGCGCGTTCACTCCGAGTTCTCGGTCGTGGACGGCATCGTGCGCATCCCCGACCTCATCAAGCGCGTGGCCAAGCTGGGCCAGCCCGCCGTCGCCCTGACCGACCTGTCGAACCTGTTCGGCCTGATCAAGTTCTACAAGGGCGCGCGCGGCGCGGGCGTCAAGCCCATCGCGGGCTGCGACGTGTGGCTGTCCAACGACGACGATCCCGCCAAGCCTTTCCGCCTGCTGCTGCTGGTGCGCAACCACAAGGGGTATCTCAACCTCTGCGAACTGCTCACCAAGGCCTTCCTGACCAACCAGGGCAAGGGCCGCGCGGAAATCCGGCGCGAATGGCTGCAGGGCCAGGAAGGGCTGATCGCCCTGTCGGGCGGGCGCGCGGGCGACGTGGGCCAGGCGCTGGAGGCCGGCAACGCGGTCTCGGCGCTGGCGCTGGCGCGCCAATGGGCGCACCTGTTCCCGGGCAGCTATTACATCGAACTGCAGCGCGCCGGCATGGACGGCGACGAGGCCTATACCCAGGCCGCGATGCGGCTTGCCTCCGAGGCTGGCCTGCCGGTGGTGGCCACGCATCCGGTGCAGTTCCTGGATGCATCCGAATTCCAGGCGCACGAGGCCCGGGTCTGTATCGCCGAAGGCGAGATCCTGGCCAATCCGCGCCGCGTGCGCCGCTTCAGCAAAGAGCAGTATCTGCTCAGCTCCGAGGAAATGGCGCGGCGCTTCGCCGACGTGCCCTCGGCGCTGGCCAACACGGTGGAAATCGCCAAGCGCTGCAACCTCAGCCTGGTGCTGGGCAAGCCGCGCCTGCCCAATTTCCCCACGCCCGAAGGCGTGTCGCTGGACGACTACCTGGTGCAGTTGTCGGAAGAGGGCCTGGAAAAGCGCCTGCGCTTCCTGTTCCCCGACGACGCCGAACGCGAGTCCAAGCGCGAGCAGTACTACGAACGCCTGCGCTGGGAGTGCAAGACCATCATCCAGATGGGCTTTCCCGGCTACTTCCTGATCGTGCAGGACTTCATCAACTGGGGCAAGAACAACGGCGTGCCGGTGGGGCCGGGGCGGGGCTCGGGCGCCGGCTCGCTGGTGGCCTACGCGCTGGGCATCACCGACCTGGACCCGATCCGCTATGACCTGCTGTTCGAGCGCTTCCTGAATCCCGAGCGGGTCTCCATGCCCGACTTCGATATCGACTTCTGCCAGGACAACCGCGAACGGGTCATCGACTACGTCAAGGAAAAATACGGCCGCGCCGCCGTCAGCCAGATCGCCATGTTCGGCACGCTGGGCGCCAAGGCCGTGGTGCGCGACGCGGGCCGCGTGCTGGACATGCCCTATATGTTCTGCGACGGCCTGTCCAAGCTGATCCCGTTCAACCCGATGGACCCCTGGTCGCTCGAACGCACCCTGAAGGAAGAGCCCGCCTTCAAGGACCGCTACGACCAGGAAGAGGAAGTGCGCGCGCTGGTCGACCTGGCCCAGCCGCTCGAAGGCCTGACCCGCAACATCGGCATGCACGCCGGCGGCGTGCTGATCGCGCCCGGCAAGCTCACCGACTTCTGCCCGCTGTACTGCCAGCCGGGCCAGGAGAACAGCGCCGTCTCGCAGTTCGACAAGGACGACGTCGAGGCCGCCGGGCTGGTGAAGTTCGACTTCCTGGGCCTGCGCAACCTGACCATCCTGGACTGGGCCGTGCGCTACGTGCGCCAGTTCAACGAGGACAAGCGCGACTTCGACGTGATGGCGCTGGCGCTGGACGATCCGGCGGCCTACAAGATCCTGTGCGACGCCAACACCACCGCCGTGTTCCAGCTGGAATCGCGCGGCATGAAGGAGCTGCTCAAGAAGCTGCGGCCCAACACCTTCGAAGACATCATCGCCATGCTGGCCCTGTACCGTCCGGGGCCGCTCGAATCCGGCATGGTGGACGACTTCGTCAACCGCAAGCACGGCCGCGCGGCCGTGGACTATTTCCACCCGGACCTGGAAGCGACCCTCAAGAGCACCTACGGGGTCATCGTCTACCAGGAACAGGTGATGCTGATCTCGCAGATCATCGGCGGCTATTCGCTGGGCGGCGCCGACCTGCTGCGCCGCGCCATGGGCAAGAAAAAGCC
>Ga0182742_1004008_pt1 | contig 13744 bp, 12 predicted proteins | sample eDN5th37CBELigMG_FD_128880 | JGI IMG/M metagenome (GOLD analysis project Ga0182742, IMG submission 128880) | Enriched Miracle-Growth compost microbial communities from Emeryville, California, USA - eDNA 5th pass 37_C BE-Lig MG (version 2)... ... | reverse complement strand
TGCCGGACTCGGGCGTGCCGGCTACGTCATCGCCTCCGGACTGGCCCTGGGTATCGATACCGCGGCCCATCACGCGGCCCTCGAGACGGGCACTATCGCCGTGCTCGCGGGCGGCCTGGACATCATTTACCCGCCGCAGAACGCCGACCTGCACCGCGCCATTGGCGAGCGCGGCTGCCTGGTCAGTGAGATGCCGCCCGGCTTCAAGCCCCGTGGCAACGACTTTCCGAGGCGTAACAGGATCATCTCGGGCCTGTCTCTCGGAGTCGTGGTGGTCGAGGCGGCGCGCCGGTCGGGATCGCTCATCACCGCTCGCAGAGCTGCCGACCAAGGGCGCGAGGTGTTCGCCGTGCCCGGCCACCCGCTAGACCCGCGGGCTGCCGGAACCAATCAGCTCATCAAGGATGGGGCCACGCTCGTCACCTGTGCCGAGGATGTCATAGAGGCGCTGGAGCCATTCGGCCGGCCACCCCGGCTCGACGGGGACGACAGGGCGAGCTTCGGCGAGGCGCACCACGCACTCGATGCCGCACCGGAACCGTTGCCGCAGGTTGCGCAGGACGACCGGAGCCGAGTTCTCTCGGCGCTCGGACCAGCGCCCGTGCATGTCGACGAGCTTGCCCGGGCCACAGGGCTCCCGATCAGGGTGGTGCAGATGGTTCTGCTCGAGCTGGCGCTTGCCGGGCGGGTCGAGCACCACGGCAGCCAACTCGTCTCCCTGCTTACCGCTCCGGACAGCTGATCACGCTGGCCCGAGCCAGCTTAGCCGTTTCGGCCGCGCCCGCCGCTCGCGATCGGCCTCGCGATGGGCCATCTCCAGCAGTTCGGCCAAACGCGAGCACCCTGTCTGCCAGGCCAGCACTTGCATCTGGCGGATCGTATCCGCGATATACTCCAGGTGCTCTCGCGCGGTATTCTTTCCCGCGGCCTCGTCCGACGTTGCCTCCGGCTCTCGCCTCGTGTAGGCGAGCGTCAATTTTGGCCTTTGCCCCTGGCCCGATCCCTTATCCATGCCCCCAACTCCCCACTCGGCCTTCCACTCACAACCGATCGAGTCCTACCATACTCCACCGCGCGGAGAGAATCTACGTTTTTTGTAGATCGTGGCAGTTTGACTTCGCCACGGCCATCACCCATCTTCCCCCACCTGAGCGCGACGACGGACCTGGCGCGGCCTCGCACACGCCCTGCTATCGGCAGTAGAACGCGGCTGCGACGGGGGGACCCGGAAAGCACATGAACATCGTCATTGTGGAATCGGCTGCAAAAGCCAAGACAATCAACAAATATCTCGGATCGGGATACAAAGTGATCCCGTCCTACGGGCACGTGCGCGATTTGCCCTCGAAGGACGGCTCGGTCGAGCCGGACCAAGACTTCGTCATGCATTGGGACGTCGATCCCAAGGCCGCGAAGGTGATGCGCGAAATCGCCGACGCGGTGAAAAAAGCCGACAAGGTTATTCTCGCCACCGACCCTGATCGTGAAGGCGAGGCGATCTCCTGGCATATTCTCCAGCTTCTCGACCAGAAGCGCGCGCTGAAGAAGGGCGTCCCTGTCGAGCGGGTGACGTTCAACGCCGTCACCAAGGACGCGGTGCTGGCGGCCATGAAGAACCCGCGGGCGATCGACGCGCCGCTGGTCGAAGCCTACCTCGCCCGTCGCGCGCTCGACTATCTCGTGGGCTTCACGCTGTCGCCGGTCCTCTGGCGCAAGCTGCCCGGCGCCCGCTCGGCGGGTCGGGTGCAGTCCGTCGCCCTGCGGCTCGTCTGCGACCGCGAAGCCGAGATCGAGGCGTTCAGGTCCGAGGAATACTGGACCATCGAGGCGCTGCTTGCGACCGGCAAGGGCGAAGAGGTCCGTTCGAGACTGGTGGCGATCGACGGACGCCAGCTCAAGAAGCTCGACATCAAGGACGCCGCCAGCGCGCACGCCATCAAAGCAGCGATCGAAGGCGGCCGCTTCACCGTCACCTCCGTCGAGAAGAAGGCGGTCCGCCGCAACCCGGCTGCACCATTCACCACGTCGACGCTGCAGCAGGAGGCCTCCCGCAAGCTCGGCTTCTCGGCCAAGCAGACCATGCAGGTGGCCCAAAGGCTCTATGAAGGCGTCGACGTCGGCGGCGAGACCGTGGGCCTCATCACCTACATGCGTACCGACGGCGTGCAGATCGTGCCGGAGGCCGTTTCCGAGATCCGCCGCGTGATCGAGAGAGAGTACGGCAAGCGCTACACGCCATTTGCACGCGAGTACAAGAGCAAGGCGAAGAACGCACAGGAAGCGCACGAGGCCATCCGGCCCACAGATCCGCGCCGTCATCCGAAAGATGTCGCAAGATATCTCGAAAAAGAGCAGGCTGCTCTTTACGAGCTGATCTGGCTCCGCACCATGGCCAGCCAGATGGCGTCCGCCGAGCTCGAGCAGACGACGGCCGAGATCGAGGTTCGGGGTAAGGACGGCAAGGCTTACGGCCTGCGCGCAACGGGCTCCGTCGTCGTGTTCGACGGCTTCATGCGGCTTTACTCCGAAGGCCGCGATGATCTCGAGGAGGATGAGGACAGCCGTCGCCTGCCGCCGCTCGCCCGTGGCGATGCTCTCAAGGACAAGTCCGTCGAGGCCAGCCAGCACTTCACCGAACCGCCGCCGCGCTACACCGAGGCGACGCTCGTAAAGCGCATGGAGGAGCTCGGCATCGGGCGCCCCTCGACTTACGCGACCACCCTCGCCGTGCTGCGCGAGCGCGGCTATGTGCGCCTCGAGAAGAAGCGGCTCATCCCGGAGGACAAGGGCCGGCTCGTCACCGCCTTCCTGGAAAGCTTTTTCCGTCGCTACGTGGAGTTCGACTTCACCGCCGATCTGGAGGAAAAACTCGATCTCATCTCGGATGGCAAGCTGCAGTGGAAGGACGTGCTGCGCGATTTCTGGCGCGACTTCACGGGCGCAGTGGACGAGATCAAGGACCTGCGCGTCAGCGACGTGCTGGAGGCGCTCAACGAGATCCTCGGGCCTCACATTTTCCCGCCCCGGGCAGACGGCGGCGATCCGCGGGTATGCCCTGTCTGCGGCTCCGGCCGGCTGAGCCTCAAGGTCGGCCGGTACGGCGCGTTCATCGGCTGCTCGAATTATCCGGAGTGCCGTTACACACGGCAGTTCACCGAGCCGCAAGGTGCCGAAGCGGAAGCTACGCCGCCCGAAGGCAAACTGCTGGGTTATGATCCGGACACCGGCCTCCCCGTGACGCTGCGCACGGGCCGCTTTGGTCCTTATGTCCAGCTCGGCGAGGCGGAGGACGGTGAGAAGCCGAAGCGCGCCTCGATCCCGCGCGGTCTCGATGCGGCAACCATCGACCTGGAACGGGCTCTGCAGCTCCTCGCCCTGCCCCGAGAGGTCGGCCTGCACCCGGAAACCGGAAAGCCGATCACAGCCGGTATCGGCCGCTATGGGCCATTCGTTCAGCACGAAGGAACCTACGCCAACGTCGAAAGTCTCGAGGACGTGTTTACGATCGGCATCAACAGGGCAGTGACGCTGATTGCCGAGAAGGAGGCTGGCGGCAAGGGCAAGTGGTCCCGCCCGAAAGCACAGGTTCTCAAGGAGATCGGCGAGCACCCTGATGGCGGCAAGATCGAGGTCCTGTCAGGCCGCTACGGCCCGTATGTAAAGCACGGCTCGGTCAACGCGACGCTGCCGAAAGGCAAGGATCCGGCGTCCCTGTCGATGGAAGAGGCAATCGAGTTGCTTGCCGCTCGTGCAGCCAAGGGCGGCGCATCCCCGAAGCGCGGGAAAGCGCCGTCCAAGAAAGCTCAGTCGAAGAGCGCCGAAGCCCAATCCGGAGAGACGTCGCCTAAGAAGGGCTCGACGCCGGCCAAGAAGGTTGCCGCTTCTGCCAAGAAGCCTGCAGCGAAGAAGTCTCCTGCCAAGCCGCGCGCCAAAGTGCGCGTGCCTGAGCCGGCAGCGGAATGAGCGGACGTGAAATGGTGAAGTCGCCAAGTCGTGAAGTCGTGAATTGGAGTGGGATAAGGCGGATCTATACACCTCTTACGAGTTCACGATTTCACGACTTCAAGATTTCACACGCCCAAAGGATCTGACCCCCAGTGGCCCGCAAGCGCGCAGCTCAGACGAAGGCAGAAGCCGCTCGCGGGCTGCCCACGAAGCAAGAGATCCTGAACTTCATCAAAGGGACCCCTGAGAAGGTCGGCAAACGTGAGATCGCGCGGGCCTTCGGCATCAAAGGCAGCGATCGCATCGAGCTGAAACGCCTGTTGGCGGAGCTGAACCGTGAAGGCGCTCTCGTGGGCAGGCGGAAGGAAGTGCGAGCGAAGGGAGCGGTCCCGCCGGTCTCCGTGCTGGAGGTCGTCGGTCGCGACGAGGACGGAGACCTGATCGCCGAGCCGGTGGTCTGGAACCCCGCCGAGGGCACGCGGCCGCGGGTGCTTCTCGTCAAAAACCGCCGCTTTGACGGCGCAGAAGCCGCGCTCGGCATTGGTGACCGTGTGCTGTCCCGCGTTCGGCAGCTCGAAGGTCCGGACGTCGAGGGCTTCCGGTTCGAAGGCGAGCCGCTGAAGAAGCTTCCGCGCGAGAAGCGGCGGCTGCTCGGCATTTTCCGCGCCGACGAGAAACGCGGCGGCGGACTGATCGCGCCTGTCGACCGCAAGGAATTGCGAAGCTGGCCGGTTCTGCCAGGCGACGAAGGCGGCGCTGCGGACGGCGATCTCGTCCGCTTTGATCTGCCCCGTGCCCACCGCTATGGCGTGCCACAGGCGAGAGTCCTCGAATCCCTCGGCAATCCGGAGGATCAGCGGCGCATCAGCCTGATCGCCGTGCACGCCCACGGGATACCGGACGACTTCCCCGAAGGTGTGCTCGCCGAACTGGACAGGCTCGAACCGCCCACGATGGAGCGCCGCGTCGACCTGCGCCACATTCCGCTGGTGACGATCGATCCCAAGGACGCGCGCGACCACGACGATGCCGTCCATGCCGAGCCCGATCCCGACCCGAAGAACCGCGGCGGCTTCATCGTGACCGTCGCGATCGCCGACGTTGCCCACTACGTGCGGCCGGGCACGCGGCTCGATCGCGAGGCCCAGCTCCGCGGCAACTCCGTGTACTTCCCGGATCGGGTCGTTCCGATGCTGCCGGAGCGGATCTCCAACGACCTCTGCTCGCTGAGGGAGCATGAGGACAGACCATGCCTCGCGGTTAGGATGGTCTTCGATCGGAGCGGCGAAAAGCGTCGCCACACCTTCGAGCGCGGCCTGATGCGTTCCGCGGCGAAGCTCAGCTACGAGGACGCGCAGGCGGCCTTCGACGGCAAACCCTCCGGCAAATGCCGGGAGCTGATGGCGAGTGCGCTCGAGCCGTTGTGGGCGGCTTACCGCATTCTGGCGGAGGCGCGCGCACGCCGGGAGCCGCTCGACCTCGACCTTCCCGAGCGCAAGATCATCCTGGACGAGGACGGCCGGGTGGAGCGCGTGGTCGTGCCTGAGCGGCTCGAAGCGCACCGGCTCATCGAAGAGTTCATGATCCAAGCCAACGTGGCAGCCGCGGAAACCCTGGAGGAACGCCGTACGCCGCTCGTCTATCGGGTCCACGGGCAGCCTTCGAAGGAAAAGCTCTCAGCTCTCCGCGAATTTCTCGATAGCCTCCAGCTCCGGCTGCCACCGGGTGAGCTGAAGCCGGCGCATTTCAATCGCGTGCTGGCGCAGGCCAAGTCGCTGCCGACGAGCGATCTCGTCAACGAGGTGGTTCTGCGGGCACAGGCGCAGGCAGAGTACAACACCGATAACGTCGGACACTTCGGTCTCAACCTGCGGCGCTACGCACATTTCACCTCACCGATCCGCCGCTACGCAGATCTGGTGGTGCACCGCGCCTTGATCCGCGCCCTGCGGCTCGGTCCTGACGGGCTGACGGATGAGGAAGTCGAACGGCTGGACGAGGTGGCCAAGTGCATCTCGGAAGCGGAGCGGCGCGCCATGTCGGCCGAGCGCGAGACCGTAGACCGGCTGATCGCCTCCCACCTTGCGGACAGAATTGGTGCCGAGTTCGAGGCGCGAATTTCCGGCGTAACCCGGTCGGGCCTGTTCGTCCGGTTGAGGGATACGGGGGCAGACGGGTTCGTGCCGGCCTCGTCCATGATCGGGGACTTCTATCATCTGGTCGAGGAGCAGCACGCGCTCGTTGGCAGCCGCAGCGGCGAGGCCTACCGCCTCGGGGATGATGTGCGCGTGCGCCTCGTGGAGGCGATCCCGACTGCAGGTGCGTTGCGGTTCGAGATGCTGTCCAAGGGCAAGAAGGGTCACGTCTCTCTTGCGAAAGGCTGGCGCGGGCGGCGACCCATGCGCGGCAGACGACGCGCGGGCTGACGCACGCAAGTGCGTCTCTTCGACGGGTTGACGGACGGACCCTGGGGGGCGACCTAATGCTACGAACCCGTCACGCGAGGGCCGAAGATCGGCAGGGACATGGCTGTAACAATCGAACGCAAGCGGAATCTCTACGACGCGATGATGCGCGGCGCCCGGCTTAAATGCCCGGCGTGCGGCACCGGTCGGCTGTTCAGAGCCTACCTCAAGGTTGCTGATGCCTGCCCGGCCTGCCGCGAGGAGCTCCACCATCACCGTGCAGATGACGCGCCACCTTATCTCACGATCGTGATCGTAGGGCACGTCATCGTCGCCGGCGTCCTTGCTCTCGAACAGTCGATGGCGCCGCCGCAGTGGGTGCACCTCGCGCTGTGGCTGCCGCTCACAGTGATTCTCTCGCTGGCTCTGCTGCCGAGCATCAAAGGATCGATCGTCGGGCTGCAATGGGCTAACCAGATGCATGGATTCGGATCACACCCCGATCCGGACGACCCGGCGCACGAGCACCCTCCGGCGCCACACCGACCGTGAGCCGATAAACAACCCGAGATCCTCCTAGAGATGACCGACAGCGCCGCACCGCTCGGAGGAGCTGACTCCACCAAAGCTCCAGTCCTTCAGCCGCGGGATGCGGCCACCCTCGTCATCGTCGATCGCGTGAAGGGCGTGCCGCGGGTCCTCATGGGGCAACGCCGTCTCGACCAGGTGTTCATGCCGGGGAAGTACGTTTTTCCCGGCGGTCGTGTCGATGACAGCGATCACACGGTCGAAAGCGCCGATGAGCTCCGTCCGCTGGAGGTCGCCAAGCTCCTGATCGACATGAAGGAAACGCCCAGCCCAACGCGCGCCCGTGCGCTGGCGCTAGCGGCGGTGCGGGAGACCTTCGAAGAGGCCGGGCTTGTCATTGGAACGGAAACAAAGTCTCTGACACCAGTTGAGGCCCCCGGCTGGTGCGAGTTCTTCGGCTGTGGCTTCCGTCCAAAGATCGGTCCGCTGACGTTGTTCGCCCGCGCGATCACGCCGCCCGGCCGGCCGCGGCGCTATGATACGCGCTTCTTCTGCATTTCAGCTGACGAGATCAGCCACGAGGTCGACACCTCCGACGGAGAGCTGTCCGGCCTTCACTGGCTCACGATCGAGGAGGCCCGCAGCCTCGACATTCCGGCGATCACCCGCATCATTCTGGAAGACCTGACGGACTTCCTGAAGGGCGGGAGCACGGATACACCGCAGCCGATACCCTATTACCATCAAAGGCATGGAAACTTCTGCCGCGAGCTCTTGATGGTCGACGAGGCAACTCTGCAACTTGACACCGGGAGCAGCGTGGGTATGGTGCGCGCAAATTCCACTGACCACGCGCGAACGCGCTGAAGTCCGCAGGGACACCATGGCCAAGCCAGTCACACAGAAAATCAAGCTGCTCTCGACGGCAGGTACCGGGTATTTCTACGTCACCAAGAAGAACCCGCGTACGAGCACGGAAAAGCTGAGCTTCAAGAAGTACGATCCCGTCGCGCGCAAGCACGTCGAGTTCAAAGAAGCCAAGATCAAGTAATCTGGCTGTCGCTGGTCACCGCCCCTCGTGGCGGCGCTGCATTCGTTGTGCGCGCTTCCATCCTCTGAAACAGTGGCATTAGCTCCGGGCTCACAAGCTGGGCCACGGGGTTTGTTTCGGCTTTGGATTGCGGAAGCTGGCCTCGGTCAGGGCCCGCAACGGATCTCGGCAGCGGGGTAGAAGTCCGAGGCGTCGCAGTCCCTGACCTGATAACCAAGCCGCCCGCCAAAGAGGGCGTTGGCGCGCTGCTTGGTGTGATCGGCCGTTTGCAGCCAAACGAGGAGGCCAACTCCAGCTGCAGGCCGATCCATGTCCGTGCGTACCAGGAGATGCGGCGGACCTGAAACGCATCGGACAATCCAACCGGCGGAGATCTCACGTGTACTGCGTATCGAGATCCGCCGCCAATTCCGGCGTGGTAGATTGTCTCACTTATAATCTTGACAGATCGTTAGTTCCTTTGCAAGCGCACGATTCGTCAAATTGCAAGGATCGTCAACACGCTGCGCCAGCGAGTGAATGTTTGTTGCAACCTGAACGAGAATATCGACATGACTTCGCGAATTAGTAGATAGCAAAAATCGCAGCTAAGTCCTTCATTTTACTGATGAAATGTTTTGTTTACGCTGCGTCAACAACGACTTTGTTGCGACCTGAGCGTTTCGCCGCATACAGAGCACTGTCCGCGCGCCTGAACAGCGTTGCTGGGGTGTCGCGCGGAGACTCGACCGACGCGACCCCCACACTCGCCGTGATCGGCAGCATCTGGCCGTCCCCCAGCCTGAATGGCTCCGCCGCAATGCAGGCCCTCAGCCGCTCGCCGATCTGATACGCCCGCGGTGCATCCGCGTTCGGCATGACCACCACGAACTCCTCGCCGCCCAACCGGCAGACGAGATCGACCCCGCGGGTATTACGGCGGAACCGAGCCGCGAACTCCTGCAGAACGACGTCTCCCACATCGTGGCCATGCGTGTCGTTGATGCGCTTGAAGTGGTCGATGTCGGCAATGAGGATGGATAACGGCCGCCCTGAGCTGACCGACTGCTCAACCAGCGACTTGAGATGGCTCTCCATATACCGACGGTTGAACAGCCCGGTGAGCGCGTCCTTGATCGACAGCTCGACACTTTCCGCCAGCCGGGTCCGCAGATGATCCGAATGCCGCTTGCGACGGATCTGCGTGCGCACGCGGGCCATGAGCTCATTCCGGTCGATCGGCCGGATGAGATAGTCGTTGGCCCCCAGGTCGAGCCCGCGCAAAAGCCGCCCCTCGTCGGAGGGGTCGACGAGCATGATGATCGGCAGATGCCGCGTGCGGTCGAGCGAGCGGATCTGGCTGCACAGCCGGAGCCCGTCAGCATTGGCGAGGCTGAGGCTGACGATCAGCAGGTCGAAGCTGCCCTCGGCGGCGGCGATCAGCGCCGCCTGCAGATCGCGCTCGACAATGGTTTCGTGCAAGCGCGAGAGCATGTCGACGATGCGCTGCGCCGAGCGCGGACTGTCGTCCACGAGGAGAATGCGCCCGCGCTCGTTTCGGCACAAATCCAGGCCACCACCCGACAACCCCATGCGCTCGCGGGTCTCGGCCCGCATCAGGATCTCGTCGTTGAGCATCTTGAGCCGGCCGAGGTTGCGGACGCGCGTAATGAGCGCGATATCGTCAACCGGCTTGGTCAGGAAATCGTCGGCACCCGACTCTAGTCCCTGAATTTTGTCGGAAGGCTGATCGAGCGCCGTCACCATCACCACGGGAATGTGCTGCGTGGCAGGACTCGACTTCAACTGCTTGCAGACCTCGAAGCCGTCCATTCCCGGCATCATGATGTCGAGCAGCACGACGTCGATTTGCTCGCGCGAGCAGATATCGAGCGCCTCCCGTCCGGAATAGGCCGTCAAAACATCGAAATACTCGGCCGATAAACGTGCCTCGAGCAGTTTGACGTTGGCCGGGATGTCATCGACCACCAGTACGCGAGCAGTCATTTCTAACCTACGCAGAACACTATTTCGGCAGACTCGATTCCCCTATGAACTGGCGAATCGTTTCGATGAACCCGCTCACGGAAATGGGCTTGGAGATATAGGCTTCGCACCCGCCTTCGCGGATCCGCTCCTCGTCTCCCTTCATGGCGAAGGCAGTGACGGCGACAATCGGGATATCCCGCAATTCGTCGTCATCCTTCAGCCACTTGGTCACTTCGAGCCCCGAAATCTCGGGAAGCTGGATGTCCATGATGATGAGATCGGGCCGGTGCTCCCGCGCGAGGTGCAGCGCCTCGATGCCATGCCGTGTCTGCAAAGTTGCATAACCATGCGCATCAAGGAGGTCGCGGAAGAGCTTCATATTGAGCTCGTTGTCTTCCACGATCAGAATGAGCTTGGCCGACCGGCGCACAAGCGCCAGACCATTGATGGCCCCGCTTCGATCCTGGTAATTCATGGCGTTGGCCAGCCTGCCCCTCACCCAGCCCACTCTTGCATCGATTCGACGGACCCGCAGCAGGCTCAATGTGCCCCGAAAGCCGTAACCAACAGTTTAAGGTGTACAGTCACAAATCCTTAACTGCGACGAAGCCCGGAAACACCTGCCATGCGCCTTAAGCAGAAGCTGACAGTCGAAGATGCGGAGATCATCGGCCTGAACGCGCTGACGTTTGTGGCCGAAGACGAGGCGCGCTTGGGCCGGTTTCTGGCGCTGACCGGACTTAGTGCAGAAGAATTGCGCGCGAGCGCCGGGGAAACCTCAACTCTGCGCGCCGTGCTCGAGTATCTGGCTGGCGACGAATCCATGCTGCTTGTCTTTGCTGCGGCAGCCTCGCTGCCTCCGGAGCGGATCGGGGCTGCAATCTCTTTACTCGATGGCGCAGGGGACAGAAGCTGAGACGAGAGGTGCGAGCCTGATGAGCACGGCAGTGCACGAGCCGATCCGCATCGGCATCGACCTTGGCGGGACGAAGATCGCCGCAGTCGCCCTTCTGCCCGGCGGCGGGACGAGCGAAGAAATCCGCATCCCGACCCCGCGCGAGGACTACGCTGCTACGCTGGAAGCTATCCGCCAACTGGTGCTGCAGCTGGAGTCGGCGGCCGGGGGCCGTAGCACGGTCGGCATCGGTATGCCGGGCTCGATCTCTCCCGCATCAGGGCTCGTGCAGAACGCGAACTCCACCTGGCTCAATGGCCGGCCCTTCGATCGCGATCTCGCCGATTATCTTGGCCGGCGGGTGCGCTGCGCGAACGACGCCAACTGCTTCGCGCTTTCCGAATCGACGGACGGCGCCGCGATGGGCGCCGGCTCTGTATTCGGTGTCATCTTGGGGACGGGGTGCGGCGGCGGCATCGTGATCGACGGCAAGCTGGTCGACGGGCCGCGCGGCATTGCCGGGGAATGGGGCCACAATCCACTCCCCTGGCCAGAGCCGGAAGAATACCCGGGCACGCGCTGCTGGTGCGGCCGAATGAGTTGCATCGAAACATGGGTCTGCGGCCCAGCGCTGGAGACCGATCACGCGCGGATCACCGGCGAGCGCCTCCCTGCGACCGACATTGCGGCCAGGGCCAGGGCTGGAGACAAGGCAGCGCGAGATACGCTCGCGCGGCACGCGTCCCGGCTCGCGCGCGGGCTGGCGCATGTGGTCAATATTCTCGACCCGGAGGTCATCGTGCTCGGCGGTGGCCTTTCCCGCCTCAACCATCTCTACGAGGTGTTGCCGGATCTGATGGCGCCCTACGTGCTGACGGATCACGCCAATATCGACATCCGGCCCCCGAAGTGGGGCGATGCCAGCGGTGTTCGTGGCGCGGCCTGGCTATGGGGGCGGGCGGGCTAACGCGGTGTCAGCTCTTAGTCGGGACGTGCGGGTCCCGCCAGTCACTGCTTCTTGTTCGGCCGGCATTGCTCCGGCTCGAGCATCTGCAAGCTCTTCAGCTCACCGCGGATCGAAAAGTTACCATAATCGATGAGCAGGCGCCGGGAGACGCCGTTCTCGAAGAAGATGAATGAAATCTCGTAGACTGGGACGGCGTCTTCGAGCTCCGTCCCCTGCTCGTAGTAGCTCAGCGCAACGGGCCAGGCCGCCAAACTGTCGAGGGCTTCGCCATTCGCGACCGACGGAAGCGACTTGTTGAAGCCCGACTCACGACGAGGCGCGATATAAGCGCTGGTCGAGTAAACCTTTTCCCCCCTTTCGGAGGCATCAAAAAGGTCGACTGAGAAAACTGATTCTCCTTTCCGCGCTACCTCGAGCATGTGGCGGGAGTGCTGGATCGGGAACATGACTTTGTTGGGCAGCTTGAGCACGCGTTTCTTCGGTTTGGTTAGCTCAACCCTGATCCCACCGGGATTCTTGTTGCGAACGGCCTCACCCACGGTCTGCTCGACCCGGCGCTGGTCGCGGTATTGGCTGTTGTCGAACCGGAACCGGTTCCCTTCGATGTCTTCCCAGGTCGAGGTGCGCAGGTCGGTCACGCTGACCTCGCCCTCCTGATTGGTCGTGCTGGTGACGAACCGCATTTTCTGGGTGAAACCGGCGCAGTCCGAGCCCGTGAGCTCGTAAACCATACGTCCCGTCAATTCGGAGATGCCTGCTCCCGGCAACGCCTCGACAAGTATGATGTCATAAACGGCACGATGGGGAGCAAGCCCGTCCACCTTGTCAGCTGGTGCGGCGACCACCTGAGGCGCCACCGCGGCGAACACCAGACATGCCGCAACCCGGCTCGGTCCGTTTCCCATCAGATCTCTCCAGCGTGCGCGCGTCCCGCACGCGGTTGAGGCAAAAGGCCTGGAGCGGGCGGCAGCGGCTTGCAAACTCGGCACTCTAACGTCTACCAGATCGTAGCTTCTGCAGCGTAAACGACTTCCGGTGGAGCAATGTTCGATCACGGATGCGAAGCCCTGAGGGCAGAGTTCCTGCGGCCGATTGCCCATCGCGGTCTCCACGATGCTGCAGCCGGCCGAGTTGAGAATACCGCGCCAGCATTCGAAGCCGCCATCGCGGCGGGATTCGGCATCGAGTGCGATCTGCGCCCGGCTCGTGACGGCACGCCGTACGTGTTCCACGATGCGAAGCTCGACCGTCTCGTCGAAGCTGAAGGCGATATTGCGTCCTTCAGCCCGGCAGAGCTCTCGGCCCTCCGCTACCGTGGTCAGCCTACGCCCCTGCTGACCTATGCCGCGTTTCTCGAGCTGGTCGCCGGCAAAGTCCCCTTGCTCGTCGAGATCAAAAGCGACTGGGATGCGCCGGACCAGCGGTTCCTGTCCGCAATCGCGGAGCTCACGCTCGCTTACCAGGGCCTCGTCGCGCTGATGTCCTTCGATCCGGGTGTGATGACGGCCATGCGGAGCCTCGCACCCGGCATCCCGCGCGGCATCGTCGCCGGCATGTACGAAGGCCTGGACTGGTGGCCAGACGCCATCGATCGCGACCGAGCTTACCGGCTGAGCCACTGCCTCGAAGCCGGCCCGGTCGCGCCGAGCTTCATCGCCTACCACGTCGACGATCTGCCGACGCCTGTCACGCGCTTCGCGCGGGAGGTGGTGAGACTGCCGCTTTTCGCGTGGACTGTCCGCACCCCGGAGCAGCTCCGCCGCGCGCGCCAGTGGGCCGATGCTCCCATTTTCGAGAACTGCGACCCCAGCCTCGTTTGACCGGAGCGCGTCTTGATCGTTCAAGTTGACGAACTAACTCGTACAACCGGACTGCCCGTGGGGACGACCTCACAGCCAAGGGGCTTTGGCAGGGACGACCTTGCCTCATGCAGGAGGGCTCCATGGCTTGGGTAATGCTCCTTGTCGCCGCCATGCTGGAGGTCG
>Ga0182742_1004007_pt1 | contig 13749 bp, 12 predicted proteins | sample eDN5th37CBELigMG_FD_128880 | JGI IMG/M metagenome (GOLD analysis project Ga0182742, IMG submission 128880) | Enriched Miracle-Growth compost microbial communities from Emeryville, California, USA - eDNA 5th pass 37_C BE-Lig MG (version 2)... ... | reverse complement strand
CGCTCGCCATGTCCACGAGCAAGCTGCGTGCTCCTGCGGCCGAGAAGGATCCTGGCGGCACCGATCCGCTCCTGAGCGCGTTCGCACGGCTCACCGTGCTGCTCGAGCGGCCCGTCGCCATGGCGGAGATCCTGGCGGCCGCTCCCTGCCCCGACGGGCCGGTGGACCGCCGCCACTTGGCCCGCCTGGCCCACCGGCTGGGCTTCGACGTAGCGGTGACGGCACCCAGCCCCCGCCGCGTCCCGGGCCTGCCCGTCCCCTTCCTCGTGCTGGGCAAGGACCCGGGCCAGGCCTGGATCGCGACGGGGGTGAGCGCTGCCGGCGTGGTGCTGACGGACGCCCAGGGCGGGCAGCCGCGCAGCGTGGATCTGGCCCAGTTGCCAGAGATCGCGGCGGAGATCCTCCTACTCCGGCCGGCAGAGCGCGAATCGGCAGAGGCCGGCTCCTGGCGCACCGTCCTGCTCGGCAGGCTGCGCCCGGTGCTGGCCGAGCTGGTGCTGGCCTCCGTGGTGGTCAACCTGATCGCGCTGGCCGCACCCTTGTTCATGATGGTGGTCTACAACAAGGTCGTGGGTCACGCGGCACTCGGCACGCTCGACGTGCTCACCGTGGGCATGGTGAGCCTGGTTATGTTCGAGCTGGTGCTGCGCGCGGTGCGCGCCCACATCGCCGCCCATGCCGGTGCGCGCCTGGATGCTGCCCTGGGCGCCGAAATCATGCACCATGTGGTGCGCCTGCCGTTCCGTGTGTTCGAGCAGATGTCGGCCGGGCAGATGGTGGAGCGGCTCCGCCAGCTGGAGCCGATTCGCAGCTTCTTCACCTCGCAGATGCCGCTGGTGCTGGTCGACCTGGCATTCTCCCTCCTGTTCCTGGGCGCGGTGACCGCACTCGACCTGCGTCTCGGGCTGACCGTGCTGCTGGCGATCCCGCCCTTCTTCCTCGTTTCCTGGCTGGCGCACCGGCGCCAGGGTCGGCTGCTCCGCGCCCATTTCCGCGCCCAGGCCGCCAAGGCCGCCGCCATGGGTGAGACCGTGCTGAATGCGCTCACGGTCAAATATCTGGGCCTGGAGCCGGAGATGGAGCGCCGGTTCGAGAAGCGGCTGGCCGAGAGTGCCTGGACCGGCTTTCGTGCCGGCGAGCTGTCCGGCTTGGCCGCGGCCCTCTGTCTCGGTCTGCAGCAGGCCGCGGCGCTGGCCCTGGTCTATGTCGGTGCCCGCCTGATCGTGGCGGGCGAACTCACCATCGGCGCGCTGGTCGCCGCCAGCATCCTGGGCGCCCGGGCACTGGCACCGCTGCGCCAGATCTTCGGCGCCTGGCGGGAGCTGCAGACGGTACGCGAGGCGTTCGCCCGGCTGGACACGTTGATGGGTGAGCCGATCGAGGGCAGCGAGGCGCGGGGCCAGGGCGATGTCCGGCTGGCGGGCCGCCTGCAGCTGGACGGCGTGAGCTTCGGCTATCGTGGCGATGGTCGCCCTGCGGTGGACAACGTGACGCTCGCGGTCGAGCCCGGCCGGATCGTCGGCATCACCGGTGCACCGGGCTCGGGCAAGAGCACGCTGGTCAAGCTGCTCCTGGGTGTGGAGCAGCCGACCGCCGGCCGGGTGCTGATCGACGATTTCGACGTGCGCCGGCTGAGCCCCGCCGTCTACCGCTCGCAGATCGGCGTGGTCCCGCAGGACGTGCAGCTCTTCGCCGGGACGATCGCGGAGAACATCACGCTGGGTGCGCCCGACAAGAGCTTCGCCCGGGTAATCGCGGCCGCCCGCTTCGTGGGCCTGCACGAGGCGGTCCAGCGCATGGCCGAGGGTTACGACACCAGGTTGGGCGAGCGCGGCACCGGCCTGTCGACTGGCCAGCGCCAGCTGGTGGCGATCGCCCGGGCCCTGGTGCGCAACCCGCGCATCCTGGTGCTGGACGAAGCGACCAGTGCGCTGGATGCGGCCACCGAGGAACTGTTCCTGGTCAATCTCCGCCGGGCCGCCGCCGGACGAACCATCGTGCTGGTGACCCACCGCATCGCCGCGCTCACGATGTGCGACCAAGTGGTGGTGCTGGGCCATGGCCGGATCACCCGCCAGGGTCCGGCCGCCGAGATGGTGGCCCAGCTCTCCGGCCGCGCCCAGCGCACCAACCTCCACGCCGTTTCCTGACCTGCCGGAGGCTGCCATGGCGCTGCTCGCCAGCTGGACCGACTTCCTTCCCGATGCCCAGGGCCTGATTGAGCGGCGTGCCTCGCCGCTGGCGCGGGTGCTGGTGGTGACGATCTCCGCCCTGTTCGCCGCACTCATCGGCTGGATGGCCTGGGCCCAGGTCGAGCAGGTGGTCCGCGCCGAGGGGCAGGTCGAGCCGGTCGGCCGGGCCAAGGTGATCAACCACCAAAGCGGCGGCCGGATCGCTGAGATCCTGGTCCAGGAGGGTCAGCACGTCGAGGCGGGTGCGGTGCTGGTGCGCTTCGATCCGGAGACTCGCAACGGGGAACGGCTGGACGTGGAGGCGCGGCTGGCCGAGGCGAGCGCGGCGGTGATTCGGCTGCAGGCCGAGGCGGACGGGCGGGAGCCGGATTTCGCGGACCTCGCCGGCAGCGCCAATCCGGCCCTGCTCCAGGAGCAGCTCCGGCTCGCTCGTGCGCGCATGGAGGCGCTGGCGGGAGAAAAGCAGGTCCTGGCCGAGCAGGTCCGGGCCAGGACCGCGGAGACCCGGGCCGCGGCCGCGGAGATCGCCCGGCTGCGCGACAGCCTCAGCCTGCAGCGCCAGCAGCTGGAAGCGGTGCGCGAACTGGCGGCACGCGAGCTCTACCCGCGGATGAAGCTAGTGGCAGTCGAGCAGCAGGTGGCAGAACTGGCGGGCGAGCTGGCCAAGGCCGAGCAGCAACTGGTCAGCGCCCGCGCCGAGCTGGAGGAGACCCGCAACCGGGCAGGCTCGATCGACAGCGAGCGGCGCTCGCGCACGCTGGGCGAGCTGGCCACGGTGACAGCCGAGCGCGACCGCCTGGCCCGGCAGCTCCAGAACCAGGAGGCATTGCTGCGCGGCCTGGCGGTGACGGCTCCGGTAGCCGGCTTCGTTCAGGACATCCAGGTGAGCGCCACCGGCCAGTCGGTGGCCGCTAACCAGCCGATCATGAAGCTGGTCCCATCCGGCGAGGGGTTGGTCGTGGCGGCGCGCATCCGCAACGAGGATATCGGCCATCTGAAGGAAGGCATGGCCGCCCGGGTGAAGGTCCACGCCTTCGACTTCGTGCGCTACGGCGCGCTGGACGGCCGGCTGGACAGGATCGCGCCGGATGCCAGGCGCGAGCGGCCGGACGGGCCGCCGGTCTACGCGGTGACGGTAGTGACTGCGGCGGAAGCGGCGGCGCATGGCCCCAGGATCCAGCCGGGCATGCTGGTGGACGTCGAGATAGAGGTCGGGCGGCGCACCGTGCTCAGTTACCTGACCGACCAGATCCAGCGGATCGGCGACGAGGCGTTCTCCGAGCTTTGAGCCGGCCCGCCGGCACCGGTCAGCGCCGCTCGCCGCTCATCGACATCACGTGTCCCTGATAGAGCATGAAGGTGCGGGTGCCGGTGCCCAGGCAGGACTGCGCCACCCCGTCGCCGCGGCGCCGGTCCACCCAGCGATAGTCGGCCACCACCGTCATCCGGTCGCCCTCCTGACCGGTGATCTCGGCACTCGTCAGCCGCATCTCGGGCAGCGGGCAGCGCCCGTCCTCCTCGATGCCGTGCCGGGCGTAGTAGCGCTCCAGGGCCACCGCCAGGCCCGGATGGTCGGGCAGCGGGTCGCCCGCGGCACAGCCGATCAGCAGCAGGCCCGGCAGGATAGCCAGCCCGTACGTCCACCTCGTCATCGCCATCTCATCGCCGTCGTTGCTCACCCGTCATCGACTGCACCTGCATGCCGGCCGGGCCACGCACGACGGTGAACACCCGGGAGTTGAAGCCCTGGCAGATGCCGGCCTGGACACGGCCCAGTTCGGGATCGAAGCCGGAGTTGCGGTCGTCTCTCCACGCGTAGCGAACGCCGATCACCAGCTTGTCCGGGGTTTCCTCCAGGACTTCCCACTGGGTGATCGACATGCTCGGCAGGACACAGCGCGCGCCCTCCTCCCAGGCATGGTCGCGATAGAAGCTCTCGATCTTCCAGCGCAGATCCGTATAGGGCCCGAGGTCGCGGGCACCCGCGCAGCCGATGAGCAGGAGCGCCAAGCTCAGCCCCAGGGCCCGGCACGTCCTGCCGGCCGGCCAGCGACGATAGAAGAGGAACTCCCGGTTCATAGCGCCGTCTCCCTGGCCGCCGGGCGCGGGGCCGACTGGCGGCGCTGCGGCAGGCGCAGACGAAACGTCGTGCCGGTGGGGCCGGTTTCCGCCAGCTCGATCTCGCCGCCATGGCCGCGCATGATCTCGCGCACGATTGCCAGGCCCAGGCCGCTCCCGCCCAGCTTCTCCTTGGCCCGGAACGGGTGGAACAACCATTGCAGCGTGCCCTGCGAGACGCCCGGTCCGTTGTCGGCGACGTCGATCCAGACATGGCCTTCGGCGCGGCCTCCCTGGATGGTGATCCGGCCGTCCGGCCGGTCACCCAGCGCCTCGTAAGCATTGCGCAGCAGGTTCTGCAGGGCACGGAACATCTGGTCCCGGTCGGCATGGAGCACCAGCTCGTCCGGCACGTCGATCTTGAGGCGCACCCGCGATTCCTTGGGTGGCGGGGTGGCATCGTCCACCTCCTCCGCCAGCCGCGCCAGGGCGAAGTCGGTCTCGACCAGGCGTGGCTTCTCGTCCCGGGCAAACCGCAGCACGTCGGTGCACAGGCGGGTCGCCCGCTCCAGGCTGTCGATCAGCCTGGGGGCGATCCGGCGCACCTCCGGGTCCTGGCTGCGCTCGAGCGTGTCGGACAGCAGGACGGCGGTGGAGAGCATGTTGCGCAGGTCGTGGTTCACCCGGCTGACCGCGGCTCCCAGTGTCGCCAGCCGGGTTTGCTGGCGCAGGGCCGCGCGCACCTCGGTCCGCATCTCGTCGACCGCCCGTTCCAGCCCGCCGATCTCGTCGTCCCGGTCGCTTACGGGATGATCCAGGCTCTCGTCCTCGGGATTGGCATGGAACGCCATCACCTCCTGCGAGATCCGGATGATCGGCGCCACGATCCAGCGGTCCAGGGTGAGGACAAGCGCCCAACCCAGGGTAAGGGTCACCAGCAGCGACACCAGCGCCATGTCCAGGGCATGGCGCAGGGTCTGGGCGCGCAGCTCGTCGTCGGTGGTGAACACCTCGACCAGCGAGCCCAGCTGGACGGGCGAGCGTTGCACCAGCACGATCTCCCGCCCGCCGCCGAACAGCAGCAGGTCGAAGGCCTGCGCGATCTTGGTGGCGATGCCCGGCGGACGGTCGAGGTCGAACACCCCGTCGATCTCGCTGCGCTCGAAGATCGTGCCGACCCGCCACTCCGTGTTGTCCGAGCGGACGATCAGCCCGTTGCTGCGCAGGCTGTGCATCAGGTTCAGGATCTCGTCCGGCGTCGAGGTGTTGGTGCCGTCGGGCGCGAACGGGCGCATGATCGCGATCGCGTCGGCCACGAGCATGTCCTGGGTCATGTGCCGTTCCAGCCGCTCGTAGCGGTAGGTCGCCACCGACCAGGTGAGGACGGCCAGCTCCACGCAGACCAGGATCGCGACCACCAGGACGATGATCTTCGTCTTCAGGCTGCGCCTAGCCGGCTGCAACTGCTTTGCCGCGTCGTGCAATCTGTTTCTTCCGATCGCTTCCGCTACGGCGCACCCGCCCCGGACCGACCGGCCCGACAGGATAGGTGCTACACGCGCGGACGCAAGGCCGGCCCGGCCCAAACGCATTTCCGACGACCTCTAAAGGCGACACGTACATTTGACAAATGCGCGCCAACACCCCTATCAGCAGCCCCGACGTCGCCGGCGGCTGCCGACGACGCTGGTTGCGTCGAGTTCGATGCGGCGCCTGTTATCCCTCTCAGATGTCGAGTAACGCTCGTGAAGCGGACTTATCAGCCCAGCAAGATCGTGCGGAAGCGCCGCCATGGCTTCCGTGCCCGCATGGAGACGGTCGGCGGCCGCAAGGTGATCGCGCGCCGTCGCGCCCGCGGCAGGAAGCGCCTGTCGGCCTGAGCCCGGAGGCGGCGTGGCAGCGACCGAGGTCCTGAAGAAGCGGCCCGATTTCCTGCGGGTCGCCAAGGGCCGGCGATGGCACGGCAGCGGCATGGTCGTGCAGTATGCTGCACGGGTCGTGCCCGACGAGCGCACCGGCGTCGGCTTCACCGCCAGCCGCAAGGTCGGCGGTGCGGTGGTCCGTAACCGCGCCAAGCGGCGTCTGCGCGCCGTGGTGCGGGAACTGGTGCCTGCGGCGGCCCCGGCCGGTCTCGACCTGGTCCTGATCGCCCGGCCGCAGACCGCGACACTGCCCTACGCCGTGCTGCGCGAGGACCTTACGCAGGCTCTGGCCAAGATCCGGGCCGGCACCAGCGGGAACACCCGGCGGTGACGGCGGCGCGGATCGTCACGGCTTCGCTGTTCGGCGCTTGGCGGCTGCTGGTTTCCCCCCTACTGGGACCTGCCTGCCGCTTCGAGCCCAGTTGCTCGCGCTACATGCAGCAGGCGATCGACACCCACGGGCCGCTGCACGGCCTGAGCCTGGGGGTCGTGCGCCTGTGCCGGTGCCATCCCTGGGGTGGCTTCGGCTTCGACCCCGTCCCGCCTCGGCGGCAGCGCCCGGCCTGTTCGGCCGGGCAGAAAGTCTGATCGCCTGGAGATCGAGCTCATATGGGCGACCAGCGTAATCTCATCGTGGCCATCGTCTTCTCGGTCGCGATCATCCTGGGCTTCCAGTATTTCTACGAGCTGCCGCGCCTGCGCCAGGCGCAGGAGCAGCAACAGGCCGCGCAGAGCGTCGAGGAACTGGCCAAGAACCAGCCGGCCAATCAGGCAGCAGCCGACCAGTCAGCACCTGGCGCTGCACCAACCGCGGGCGCGGCGGTCGAGAACGCGCCGCGGATCCAGATCGACAATGGTCGGCTCGACGGCACCCTGTCGCTGAGGGGTGGTCGGATCGACGACATCCGGCTGGTCGACTATCGGGAAACGGTGGAGCCGACTTCCCCTGAGATCCGCCTGCTGGATCCGGTGCGCGGCCCCGGCGCCTATTTCGCCGAGTTCGGCTGGGTCGCCGATCAGGCCAATCCGGTCGCCGTGCCCGGCGCGGACACGATGTGGCAGGCCGATGGCGAGGCCGTGGGTGCCGGCAAGCCGGTCACCATGACCTGGGACAACGGCCAGGGCCTGACCTTCGGCAAGACGCTGGCCCTCGACAACGACTTCATGTTCAAGATCGGCCGGTCGGTGCGCAATGACACCGATCAGCCGGTGACGCTGCATCCCTATGGCCTGATCGGCCGCTGGGGCACGCCGCACACGCTGGGATACTACATCCTCCACGAAGGCCCGATCGGGGTCTTCCAGGAGCGCCTGGAGGAGCCGAATTATAAGGATGTCGTCGAGGAGCCGCACCAGTACGACACGACCGGCGGCTGGCTCGGCTTCACCGACAAGTACTGGCTGACCTCGCTGGTGCCGGACCAGGACCAGCCGGTGAAGGCGTCGTTCCGCCACGTGCAGGATAATGGGCTCGACAAGTATCAGGCCGACTATCTGGGCGAGGCGATCACCATCGCGCCCGGCCAGACCTTCGAGATGACCGAGCACCTGTTCGTCGGCGCCAAGGAGGTCAACCTCCTCGATCGCTACAGCGACGAGCTGAACATCCCGCTGTTCGACCGCGCTGTTGACTTCGGCTGGTTCTACTTCCTGACCAAGCCGTTCTTCCACATCCTGAACTGGCTCTACCACGCGACCGGCAATTACGGCATCGCGATCCTGGGCCTGACCCTGCTGGTGAAGATCGTCCTCTTCCCGCTGGCCAACAAGTCGTACAAGTCGATGAGCGCCATGAAGGCGCTGCAGCCCGAGATGGAGAAGCTGCGCGAGCGCTTCGCCGACGACCGGCAGAAGATGCAGGTCGAGCTGATGGCGCTCTACAAGCGCGAGAAGGTCAACCCCGTGTCGGGCTGCCTGCCGATCCTGGTGCAGATCCCGGTCTTCTTCGCGCTCTACAAGGTGCTGTTCGTCTCGATCGAGATGCGCCACGCGCCGTTCTTCGGCTGGATCCGGGATCTTTCTGCACCTGATCCGACCACGATCTTCAACCTGTTCGGCCTGATCCCGTGGGATCCGCCGGCCTTCCTGATGATCGGCATCTGGCCGCTCATCATGGGTGCGACGATGTTCGTGCAGCAGAAGCTGAACCCGCAGCCGCCCGACCCGCTGCAGGCCAAGCTGATGCAGTACCTGCCGCTGATCTTCATCTTCATGTTCGCCACCTTCCCGGCGGGCCTGGTGATCTACTGGGCGTGGAACAACACGCTGTCGGTCCTGCAGCAGTGGTACATCATGAAGCGGCACGGCAAGCCGAGCCCGGCGCCCGCCAAGACATGAGTGGCGCCACCTGCCCCGACGACGAAGCAGCGGCCCGCCTGGAGGCGGGCCGACTGCTGTTCGCCCAGTCGATCACCTTCATGCGCGGGGTCGCCGACCTCGCCCAGCTCCCGCCAGCCGACCTGCCCGAGGTCGCGTTCGCCGGCCGCTCCAATGTCGGCAAGTCCAGCCTGATCAACGCGCTGGTCAACCGCAAGGACATCGCTCGGGCCTCCAATACGCCGGGCCGTACCCAGGAACTGAACTTCTTCGACCTGGGCGGGCGGCTCGTGCTGGTGGACCTGCCGGGCTACGGCTATGCCGCCGCGCCCAAGCGTACCGTCGATGCCTGGAAGCGGCTGGTGACCCGGTTCCTGGCCGGGCGGGCGCCACTGGCCAGGGTCTGTGTCCTGGTCGACAGCCGCCATGGCCTGAAGGACGTGGACACGGCCACGATGGAGACCCTGGCCAAGGCGGCGGTCCCCTACCAGGTGGTGCTCACCAAGTCCGACCAGATCCATGGCGGGATGATCACCGACCGGCTGGCCGAGGTCGCCGACGCCCTGGCGCGGCGCATCGGTGCCCTGCCCGTGCCGATCCTGACCAGTTCCCAGAGCGGCGTCGGCATTCCCGAGCTGCGCGCCGAGCTGGCCTCCCTCGCCCGCCCGCCTGCCGAGCCGCGGCATCCGGAGACGTTGAGCCGATGACGACCGACATTCACCAGCTCGCCGCCACCCTGATCGAGGCGCTGCCCTATATGCGGCGCTACCAGGACGCAGTCATGGTCATCAAATATGGCGGCCATGCCATGGGTGACACGGCGGCGGCGCGGGACTTCGCCCGCGACGTGGTGCTGCTCAAGCAGGTCGGTATCAACCCGGTCGTGGTTCATGGCGGCGGCCCGCAGATCAAGGCGATGCTCGACCGCCTGGCGATCCGCTCGGAGTTCGTCGACGGCCTCCGGGTGACCGATGCCGCCACGGTCGAGGTCGTCGAGATGGTCCTGGCCGGCAAGATCAACAAGGAGATCGTGAACGCGATCCAGGCGGCCGGCGGCCGGGCGGTGGGCCTGTCCGGCAAGGACGGCCGGCTGATCCAGGCGACCAAGCTGACCCGCACTAGGCGGGATCCGGAGAGCCGGATCGAGCAGGTGCTGGACCTCGGCTTCGTCGGCGAGCCCAGCTTCGTCGACCGGACGGTGCTCGACGTGTTCATGGGCACCGACATCATCCCGGTGATCGCCCCGATCGGGGTCGGCGCCGAGGGCGAGACCTACAACATCAACGCCGACACCGCCGCCGGTGCGGTGGCGGGTGCGCTGGCTGCGCGCAAGCTGCTGATGCTGACCGACGTGCGCGGCGTGCTGGACGGGCAGAAGGAGCTGATCCCGAGCCTGTCCGCCGACCGTGCCCGACAGCTCGTCCAGGACGGGGTGATCGCCGGCGGCATGATCCCCAAGGTCGAGACCTGCCTGGCCGCCGTGGCGCAGGGCGTGGATGCCGCGGTGATCCTGGACGGCCGGGTCGCGCACGCGATCATCCTGGAACTGTTCACCGAAGGCGGCTTCGGCACCCAGATCGTCCGGTCCTGACAACCACCCTCCAGGCACTCCATGCCTTGAGGGTGGTGGCCTCGCCCGGCGCCAGCTTCGCGTTCGCCGCCCGACGAAGGGCTCAGGCCGGTGCCGGCAGGCCCAGCGCCTGGTGGATATAGGCACGCACGGCCGGCTGCAGGCCCAGCTTGGCCGAGAGCTGGTTCAGATAATCCTGTTCCTGGGGCGTGTCCGGCGTGATCGCCAGGGCGGAGGCGGCATAGACCTGGGCGGCTACCTCGATGCTCGGCACGGCGGCCACCAGCACATCCAGGTCCATGGGCTTGGCCAGCTCGCGCAGCACCCAGTCGCGCTCCTCCGCATCGGCGCCGTTCTCCTTCAGCTTGCCGACGATGTTGTTCATCTCGGCATCGTCGACATGGCCGTCCGCCTTGGCAGCCGAGATCATCGCCATCAGCATGAGCCGCTGGGTGGACTCGCTGGGTGCCGGGATGTCGTCCGGACTCACCTCTGCCGCCTGGCCGGGCTGGGCCGCCGGTGTTGCCTGGGCGGCCGGCGCGGCCGGCTGGGACTGGCCGAGATTGCGCAGCGCGTTCATGGCGATCATGCCGATCACGCCCATGGCGGCACCGCCCAGCATCCCGCTGGAGCGGCTGCCGCCCAGCATCGCGCCGACCAAGCCGCCCAAGCTGCCGCCACTCACCAAGCCACCCAGGCTGCCGCCGGACATGCTACCGCCCTGCGGATAGGAAGAACGGCCGCGTCCCCCACCGGAGAGATAGTCGCTGGCCATGCCGGCGAGGCCACCCAGGCCGCCGCCGCTCCCGCCGTGACTGCCACTCCGGCCGCCCAGCAAGTCACCCAGGCCACCGCCCGAGCCGCTGCCACCGCCGCCGAGCAGGCCGCCCAGAAGCCCGCCCAGGCCGGGCTGGCTACCGGCACCGCGCTGCATCCGCGTATGGGCGCCACGCGCCATGCCGGACTGAAGGATCTGCCCGATGAGATCGCCCGTGTTCATGTTGCCTCCTCGACGGCCTGCCTTAGGGTTCATGCCCGTGATGACCCGTGCTAGCTCCTCGAACCCGCAGCACGGAGGGAGGATCCCCATGGCCCGCTTCGAAACCATCGACCAGTTCGACCCGAAGGGGAAGCGGGTGCTCGTCCGCGTCGATTTCAACGTGCCCATGCAGGACGGCGAGATCACCGACGCGACCAGGATCGAGCGGGCCGCCGTGACGCTGAAGGAGCTGATGGGCAAGGGTGCCAGGGTCATCGCCCTGTCCCATTTCGGCCGGCCCAAGGGCAAGGTCGAGCCGGCCATGTCGCTGGAGCCGATCGCCCGCGCGCTGGGCAAGGCGCTGGGCGGGATCGATGTCGTGTTCGGCAAGGACTGCGTGGGCCCGGAGGCCGAAGCCGCGGTTGCGAAGGTCGGGGAAGGCGGGATCGCGCTCCTGGAGAACCTGCGCTTCCACGCCGGCGAGGAGAAGAACCAGAAGGAATTCGCCGACGCCCTGGCAGCCCTGGGCGACGTCTACGTGAACGACGCCTTTTCCGCCTCGCACCGGGCACATGCTTCGGTGACCGGACTGGCCGAGCGCCTGCCGGCCTATGCCGGCCGGCTGATGGAGGCCGAGTTGAAGGCATTGGGCGCTGCGGTGGGCGACGCTGACCGGCCGGTCGCAGCACTCATCGGCGGTGCCAAGGTCTCGACCAAGCTCGACGTGCTGGGCCATCTCCTGGACAAGGTCGACGTGCTGATCATCGGCGGCGGCATGGCCAACACCTTCCTGTTCGCGGACGACGTCGAGATCGGCAAGTCGTTGTGCGAGAAGGACCTGGCCGGCAACGCCAGGGAGATCGCCGCCAAGGCCAAGGCCAGGAACGTCCGGATCGTCCTGCCGGTCGATGCGGTGGTCGCGACCCGGTTCGAGGCGAATGCGCCGCACCGGGTGACCGGGCTCGATTCGGTCGAGCCCGAAGAGATGATCTTGGACGTGGGACCCGAGAGTGTCGCCGCCGTGGAGGAAGCGCTGGCGCGCTGCAAGACCCTGCTGTGGAACGGGCCGATGGGTGCCTTCGAGGTGGCGCCGTTCGACCAGGGCACCAATGCGGTGGCCAGGGCCGCAGCCAGGCTCACCCGGGAGGGCAGGCTCCAGTCGGTCGCCGGTGGCGGCGACACGGTGGCGGCATTGGCCCATGCCGGCGTGCTGGAAGAGTTCTCCTACGTCTCCACCGCCGGCGGTGCCTTCCTCGAATTCATCGAGGGCAAGGACCTGCCGGGCGTGGCGGCCCTGGCGCGCTGACCGCCCTCGCCGTCACCGTCCATCACGGCCGGCATCTGGCGGCCGTGGTGGATGCGGAGTGCCAGCTGAAGCTCGCAATCCTGCCGGTGACGCCGCCGGGTGCGGTCGCCTATGCCGGGCCCGGCTTCTTCGCCGAGCTGGAGCGCCTGCACGGGCGCCGGATTCTCGCGGACTGCGGGGAGCGGGCCGGGGACGTGCTGGCCTGCCTGCGCAGCGGCCTGCGTCTCGTGCGCCATATCGGCCCGCGCGAGCGCACCGAACGGCTGGCGGCGATCGCCCGGGCACTGGGCGGCGAGCTGCGCCAGGAGATCGGCCTGCCCCTGCTCGCCATCGATTCGGCCGATGATCTGATCTCTCGTTGCCGGACGTGGCGCCGTGCGGCACCAGGAGCCATCCAGCCCGTTTGACGGCGCGACCTGCGCCGTGTTCTTAACCCGCGTGCGGTTCGAGCACCGGGTCCAAAGGCAAAGAAGGATGCTGACGATGCGTGTTACGCCGGCGGTGAAAAAGATCCTCTCGTATTACGAGAGCGAGAATCCCGGAGTGAAGTCGAACCTGGCCCGGCTGCTGATGCAGGGCAAGCTGGCCGGCACCGGGAAGCTCGTCATCCTGCCGGTCGACCAGGGCTACGAGCACGGCCCCGCCCGCAGCTTCGCCGCCAATCCCGCTGCCTACGACCCGCACTATCTGTTCGAGCTGGCCCTGGATGCGGGCCTGTCCGGCTATGCCGCACCGCTCGGCTCGCTTGAGGCCGGTGCGGACACGTTCGCCGGCGAGCTGCCGCTGATCCTCAAGGTCAACAGTGCCAACTCCCTGGCCAAGGGCATCGGCGATCAGGCGGTGACCGGCAGCGTCCGTGACGCGCTGCGCCTGGGCTGCGTCGCCATCGGCTTCACCATGTATCCCGGCTCCGACTACAATTACGGGATGATGGAGGAGCTGCGCGAGCTGACCCTCGAGGCCAAGGCCAGCGGTCTCGCCACCGTGGTCTGGTCCTACCCGCGCGGCGGCATGGTCACCAAGGCCGGCGAGACCGCGATCGACATCGTGGCCTATGCCGCGCACATGGCGGCACTGATGGGCGCCAACATCATCAAGGTGAAGCCGCCCACCGACCTGCTTGACCTGGAGGCCGCGAAGAAGGTCTACGAGGAGAAGCATATCCCGCGCGCTACCCTGTCCGAGCGGATCGCCCATGTGATGCAGGCGAGCTTCAACGGCCGCCGCCTGGTGGTGTTCTCAGGCGGCGAGGCCAAGGGTGCCGATGCCTTGGTCGACGAGATCAAGCAGATCAAGGCGGGCGGCGGCTCCGGCTCGATCGTCGGCCGCAACGCCTTCCAGCGGCCCAAGGCCGAGGCGCTGGAACTGCTCGGCCGGATCATCGACGTCTATCGTGGCGACGCGTG
>Ga0182742_1004006_pt1 | contig 13762 bp, 12 predicted proteins | sample eDN5th37CBELigMG_FD_128880 | JGI IMG/M metagenome (GOLD analysis project Ga0182742, IMG submission 128880) | Enriched Miracle-Growth compost microbial communities from Emeryville, California, USA - eDNA 5th pass 37_C BE-Lig MG (version 2)... ... | reverse complement strand
AAGTCCAACTATTTTTAATAGAATATAAGAAGAAAAGGGTGGTTAAAAGCCATCCTTTTTTCATATTAAATAGTTTTGTCTTACGGTTTTTAATTAGAGACAGTATTTTAGTAGCCTTATACTCGACTAATAAAACAACCCAATAAGAAGTCGGTTCCTAATGTAAGGGAATCAATTTTTTAAGAGTTGGAATTTTCTTTCATTTGTAAATATGTGTTTTTGATTGAGCTTAATTATGCAATAACAATTTCCAATATTTTATGTAGGCATTAAACTTTCAACACCAACATTGGTCATTCTTATTTTTTTATTATTCTTAAGTGAAGTGGTAAAAAGAAAGCAAAGGCAGTAATAAAAACTACGAGAGAAATAACCATACTCCATCCAATGTACTTCATGTATCCAAAGTAGACCATTCCAACTTCAATCAAAAATGAAATAACCGTAAAAAGGATAGATAACTTCCATTTGTTTTCTTTTGTATAGTAATTTAAAAACAATATGGCAAGAGAAGTTGGTATAAATGTATACGAGAGTATATCTCCAATTCCACCTTTATTAGGATCACCTAAATCGATAAGATCCAATGCTCTGGCAATTATGGCATCGCTAATCCAAGTAGCAAGTCCTACGATACCAAACGTAATATATATTTCTCTCCAAGAAATATTTTTCTTAGGAAGTAATAAAACGAGTAAAACTAATATAATGCTTATTGTTAGGGGAAACCAAAGACCTTCTGCTCCTAAGTCTAAATTATGTAGAAATTTATCCATTTTCAAGCTCCTCTTTGGTGCAAGTTTGCTAATTATTGTTTCGTAGTAAAAGGGGTTTTATACCATGTGTCATATTTATATAATTATTCAAACTCAATCCAACTTCCTACTCTTCTCATACACCCTTCTAGCAAGTTCCTCTAAGATAAAAATAACTGGAATCTGAGTTGTAATATTCGCAGATTTAAAAAATTCTTCGCTCACATAATAAGACACATTTTTATCGGAAATTTTAGCAAATGTAGACTGCGCATTGTTTGTAATACTAAGAATTTTACTGTTCTTTTCGTTTAATTTATAAATATGAGATAGGGTAAACTCATTTTCTTCGTAGGCGGACAATGCAATCGTCATGCTGATAAGAGAAACGCAGTGTTACTTTTACGAAACAAATTCGCTTGGGAGAAAAACAAATCTAGCGCTTTCAAAACTATATCATCTCTATAATAGGTCCTAAAAATTTAGAAGGAATGTGTCATGTGTAAAGGAATTAAGATCGCAACAATTGGCAGAGGTTCAAGTTATACTCCTGGATTAGTAGAAGGTTTTATTATAAGATATGATGGTTGTCTGTACGGGAATTATGATTGGTTGATATAGAAGCAGGGAAGGAAAAGTTAGAGATTGTAGGGAACCTAGCTAAAAGAATGATCGAAAAGGCAGGACTCCCGAAGTTTATTTAACATAGATAGAAAAGTGGCATTAAAAGACGCCGACTTTGTATTCCTTTTGGATCTGCAGTGGAAGTAAGCTGTGTTATCACGAAGGAAGGTCCAAAACCAATCATTAATGAAGATTTACCAGTAGCGGTTAGAGGGCTAGTACAACAGATTAAGTCATTTGAACGTGTAGCGGCAGAGGCAGCGGTAACAGGAAACTATGATACAGCGTTATTAGCGATGACAATAAATCCATTAGTACCATCGGATAAAGTGGGGAAACAGATTTTGGATGAAATGATGGAAGCACATAAGGATCATTTACCACAGTTTTTTGAAACGGTGGAAGTTTAAGATATATATATTGTGGAAGCTGCCTAATTTTAGGTGGCTTTTTTGCAGTTTAGAAAAATAACTTGTACGAGTTGGAATAAAAATAGTTGGTAACCTATCTTTAATCGATGCTGCTATAAAATCTTGAAAAAGATACATTCAAATCATTGTTGATTGTACGTACCAATTATAGTATTATAAACTTATAATTTCATATATATACGCACAAGGTTTTGAATTATTATAAGGGAGCTTAGTAAACTTGAAAACTGCAGTAGTAATGATGTGGAAATAACAATGCTATTTATTAATAGTTATTCGAGTTTGTGTAAGCGGTTACTATATTCGGTTCATTAAAACGATAATGTATTGGAGGAATTTTGAATGAGTCAAAATGTAAAAAGTACAATTCAAAGCGGTAAGACAGTACTTGGTATTGAACTTGGATCAACTCGAATTAAGGCAGTTCTAATTGGTGAAGATAATACACCAATCGCATCGGGAAGCCATGATTGGGAAAATAGTTATGTAAATAATCTGTGGACATATAGTATAGAGGAAGTTTGGAAGGGTGTTCAAGACAGCTTTCAAAAAATGGCTAATGATGTAAAGCAACAGTATGGCATCACTTTGCAAACAGTTGGTGCTATTGGATTTAGTGCGATGATGCATGGATATATGGCTTTTGACAAAAATGAAAAGCTTTTAGTCCCATTCCGTACATGGCGTAACAATATGACCGGAGATGCTTCGAGGGAATTAACAGAACTGTTTAACTATCAAATTCCTCAGAGATGGAGTATTGCTCATTTATATCAAGCGATCTTAAATCAGGAAGAACATATTAAAGACATATCTTTTTTAACAACTTTAGCAGGTTATGTTCATTGGAAATTGACAGGACAGAAGGTGTTGGGTGTTGGTGAAGCTTCTGGTGTCTTTCCGATTGACTTACAAACAAAGAATTATAATCAAACCATGATCAATCAGTTCAATGAATTGGTTGATCACAAGAATTTATCTTGGAAACTGGAAGACATTTTGCCTCATGTTTTATTAGCGGGGGAAAATGCTGGCGTATTATCAGAAGAAGGAGCCAAGCTTCTCGATGTTACTGGAGAACTGCAAGCAGGTATTCCGCTTTGTCCGCCTGAAGGTGATGCAGGAACAGGCATGGTTGCCACAAACAGTATAGCGAAACGTACTGGTAATGTTTCTGCCGGAACATCTGCTTTTGCTATGGTTGTACTCGAAAAAGATTTGTCCAAAGTCCATCCTGAGATCGATCTTGTCACAACACCTACAGGTAATTTGGTAGCGATGGCCCATTCCAACAACTGTTCTTCAGACTTAAATGCATGGATCGGAATATTTGAAGAATTTTTAGGTGCAATGGGTATTGAAGGTGACAAGAACAAAATATATGAAACGTTATTTAAACAAGCCCTTCGAGGAGATCAGGATGGAGGTGGCCTATTATCATATGGCTATCTTTCAGGTGAGCATATGACTCACTTTGAAGAAGGCCGTCCATTGTTTGTTCGTTCTTCAGGAAGTCGCTTCAATCTAGCTAATTTCATGCGTGTGCAATTATTTACCGCATTCGGCGCGATGAAAATAGGTATGGATATTCTGCTAAATGAAGAAAACGTAAAATTAGATGAAGTGTTAGGTCATGGCGGATTATTCAAGACAGAAGGTGTTGGTCAAAGTATCTTGGCAGCTGCTTTTAATGTTCCTGTGTCTGTTATGGAAACGGCAGGAGAGGGTGGTGCTTGGGGTATGGCCCTTCTTGGATCTTATATGATAAACAAAAAGGAACAGGAATCTTTGGAAGAGTTTTTAAATTACAATGTATTTGTTGATCAATCAGTGAAGACAGTGTCTCCAGATCCGAAAGATGTAGAAGGCTTTGAGCGATTCATGGAACGTTATAAAAACGGTCTTGTTATTGAAAGAGCTGCAGTAGATAATCTTCAATAAATTGAAATGAATTTACAAATCTGCAGGGATAGCTTATTCCTGCAGATTGTTGAAAAAATTACCTAAGCCAAGTACCTTTTGCAGGGGATATGAAGATTGATAGTTTCGAAGTTAGTAAAATCCCTGTTGATTGTACGTACAAATTAGGATATGATTTACTCATAAGATAAAGTTTATGCGTACAAGATAATGTATATTGAAAGGAGTGCCAAACAGCTCATGTTAGAAAGCCTGAAGAAACAAGTGTTGGAAGCAAATTTAGCTTTACCGAAGTATGGATTGGTAACGTTTACGTGGGGAAATGTAAGCGGTTATGACCGAGAGGAAGGACTGGTCGTAATCAAGCCTAGCGGTGTTGCATATGACAAGTTGACAGTCGAAGACTTAGTTGTACTTGATTTAGAGGGGAATATTGTAGAAGGTAATTTAAACCCATCATCTGATACCCCAACACATCTGGTTCTTTACCGAAACTTTCCCGGAATTGGGGGAATTGTTCATACCCATTCCCCATGGGCAACAAGCTGGGCTCAAGCGGGTAAACCTATTCATGCATTAGGGACAACGCAAGCGGATTATTTTTACGGTACTGTACCTTGCACGAGAAGAATGACAGAAGAAGAGATACAAGGTGAGTATGAACTGGAAACAGGGAATGTAATTGTTGAAACATTTAAAGACATAGATCCATCACAGATTCCTAGTGTACTAGTTCATAGTCATGCTCCATTCAACTGGGGGAAAGACCCAAGCGAAGCAGTCCATAATGCTGTTGTCTTGGAAGAAGTGGCAAAAATGAATTTCCACACATACCAAATTAATCCGGAAATTCCACCTATGGATCAGACGTTATTAGATAAACACTACTTAAGAAAACATGGTGCAAATGCATATTACGGACAGAAAAAGTAAGCTATGTTACTAAACGATAAATCTAACAATCTATATAAATCAGGAGGAATTTACATGTTAAAAACAAGACCTTATGAATTTTGGTTTGTTACAGGTAGTCAAAACTTATACGGAGAAGAACCATTACGTCAAGTGGCCAACAACTCGCAGGAAGTTGTAGACGGGTTAAATAAAGAAGGAAATCTTCCATTTAATATCGTATTCAAGTCTGTTGTTAAGACGGCAGAGGAAATTAGAAATCTGGCATTTGAAGCAAATACAAACGAAAATTGTGCAGGGATTATTACATGGATGCACACATTCTCACCAGCTAAAATGTGGATCGCAGGACTAACTGCTCTGCAAAAACCATTGCTTCACCTTCATACCCAACATAACCGTGATATCCCATGGAGCGATATCGACATGGACTTTATGAACTTAAACCAAGCAGCACATGGTGATAGAGAGTACGGTTTTATTGGAACTCGTATGGATGTGTCAAGAAAAGTAATTGTTGGACATTGGCAAAGCAAAGATGTTACATCAAAATTAGGCAGCTGGATGAGAACTGCTGTTGGAGTTACGGAAGGCCCAAATATTCGCGTTGCTCGCTTCGGTGATAATATGAGAAACGTTGCCGTAACAGACGGAGATAAAGTTGAAGCGCAAATTAAGTTTGGATGGACTGTAGATTATTATGGCATTGGTGATCTTGTTGAAGAAATGAACAAAGTAACAGATGATCAGTTAGACGCACTTTACAAAGAGTATAGTGAATTATACGAGCTTCCAGCAGAAGCGAGTGAGCCGGGAGCAGTTAGAGACGCAATTCTTGAGCAAGGACGTACTGAGTTAGGATTAAAAGCATTTTTGTCTAAAGGAAATTACAGCGCATTCACGACAAATTTTGAAGATTTACATGGCATGAAACAACTTCCGGGACTGGCTTCACAACGCTTAATGGCAGAAGGCTATGGATTTGCTGGTGAAGGAGATTGGAGAACAGCTGCATTATTACGTCTAATGAAAATTATTTCTGGTAATAAAGGAACTTCTTTCATGGAAGATTATACGTACCACTTAGAGCCTGGTAACGAAATGGTTCTTGGTTCACACATGCTTGAAATCTGTCCAACGGTATCTGCGACAAAACCTAAGATTGTCGTAAATCCTTTAGGTATCGGTGGAAAAGAGGATCCAGCACGTTTAGTATTCGATGGTAAAGGTGGAGATGCAGTAAATGCTTCACTTATCGAATTAGGTGGAAGATATCGTCTAGTCATCAATGAAGTGAAAGCTGAACAACCTACTATTGAGACACCAAATTTACCTGTAGCAAAAGTATTGTGGAAGCCGCAGCCATCTTTAAGTGAAGCGACAGAAGCTTGGATCTATGCTGGTGGAGCACATCATACAGTATTCTCTTTTGAAGTAACAACTGAACAATTATACGACTTTGCTGATATGGCAAAAATCGAAGTGGTTGTCATCGACAAAGATACAAATGTGAGACAATTCCGTAATGAATTAAAGTGGAATGAAGCGATTTGGAGAAGATAAGATGGATGGGGCAGAGGTTTAAGGAAATTAGACCTCTGTTTTTTGGGTCTAGGAAATTATGAAATGTGTCTTAATCGCCTTAGGGGATCATGCGCTTGTGCTCTTTCTCTTTTTTATCAAAATATGAGAGAAAAAGAAAATACTTGCAAACGGTTTTATGATCTATTATGATAAAATCATAAGTAATCCGAAACGTTTTGGAGGCTGGGTGACATGACAACAATAAAAGATATTGCTAAAGTAGCTGGTGTATCAGTTACAACAGTTTCTAGGGCGATAAATGGATACTCAGATGTTAGCGAAAAAACAAGACAAAAAATTATGAAATTAGTTAAAGAGTTAAACTATAGCCCTAATACGCTAGCAAGAGGGCTTGTGATGAATAAATCCAAAACAATTGGGTTACTAGTATCAGGATTAAACAGGGAAAGTGAAAAAGACCAAATTACTTTTTCGGTTCTATCTGGTATCAATGAATGTGCATCTGAATTGGATTATGACCTTGTATTATTTAATACAAACTCGACTAAACAACGGGAGAAAACCTATACACAGCTTTGTCGTGAGCGTAGAGTAGATGGGGCCATTATTCAGGGAATAAAAACAGATGACCCTTATTTACAAGAGGTTGTTAATAGTGATATTCCTTGTGTATTAATCGATTATCCAATACAAAGTGAGAATGTTGGACACGTTACAACAGATAATAAATTAGGTGCTAAAAAAGCAGTTAATCACCTTATTGAGTTGGGGCATAAAAATATTGCCATGATCAATGGTCATAGCAAGGCTTTTGTTAGTCAAATAAGACTCGAAGGGTACTTGGATGCATTACAGGAGGCAGGCCTTACCTATAAAAAAGAATGGGTAGTCAATGGAATGTTTGAAGAAGAAACAGGAAAAGAACAGGTTATAAAACTATTAAAAAAATACCCAGAAATAACAGCTGTTTTTTCTGCTAGTGATTTAATGGCACTAGGAATTCTTGAAGGGGCAAAAGAGATAGGAAGAAAGGTCCCAGAAGATTTGTCTGTGGTAGGGTATGATGACATATTATTAGCAGGATACTCTAACCCACCTTTGACAACTATTTCTCAAAATATCTTTCAATTAGGTTATCAAGCGGCAAACCTCTTAATTAAAATGTTGGAAGGGACACTTGAGCCACATGTGATTACCCTTGGAACGAAACTTGTTGTTAGGGAATCTACGGCTAAAAACCACAAGTAATGAGTGGTTTTTAGCCTAAATCCAAAACGTTTAAGTAATATTGATAGAATTGCTCGATTATATTTTATTAAACAAAAATCCAAAACGTTAAAGTGAAATGAAAATTAAGATTTTTTTATTGTTTATTACCGAAACGTTTTGGTTGCTAAGTTCATAATAAACCATCAATGTTAAGAGATTGGATGTGTAAGTAGAATGGATTACCGTGTAATAAAAGAAAATGATTTATTTTTACTAACTGATGACAAAGGAAATATCCCTGAGAATCATTCATATGGTTTAGGTCTATATACGAAGGATACTCGTTTTCTAAGCAAATTGGACCTTCGTATTAATGGGGAGGAACCTATTCTGTTGTCATCAGATGCTGATGAAAACTATATGGCTAAGATCTTACTAACAAATCCCCATATGGAGAAAGATGGTCAACTTATTTTATGGCGTGAATCAGTAGAGATTGAACGTACACGTTTTATTTACGGAGACATGCTATACGAAACAGTTAAGGTGAAAAATTATTATCCTAAGCCTGTTGAGTTTAATCTAAGTATCCATGTGGATGTTGATTTTAAAGACATGTTTATTGTTCGTGGTTTTCAAAATGGAGATATCGGAAAGCATACAGGGCAAACAATTGATCGGAATTCATTAACCTATCATTATGAAGGTGCTGATCAAATTAATAGACGCACAAGAATTGATTGGAATAAAGAAGCGGTTCAGGTAACCGAAGTAGGTGACATTACGTTTGATTTTAACCTTGATCATGGGTGTGAAGAATCTGTTACTTTTATTATCCAACCACAAGTAGGTGACACAAACCATAATCATATTATTGAACCGGAATTGGCTCTAAGCCAACTGAAACAATCGTATCAAGAATGGGAAGCGAACATTCCGAAGGTGAAAACAGATCATGATGCACTTCAACGTCTTGTGGATCGAGGGATTGGAGACTTACGAGTTCTTTTAACAGATCTTGGTTATGGCAAGTTCCCTGTAGCGGGCTTACCTTGGTTCGGGGTTCCTTTTGGGCGGGATAGTTTAATTGCAGCTCTACAAATGCTATCACTAAACCCTGACGTGGCTAAAGGGACAATATTAACATTGGCAAGTCAACAAGGTAAAAACCTAGATTCATGGCGTGATGAACAACCAGGGAAAATTATGCACGAAATTCGTTTTGGAGAGCTAGCAAACACAAATCAAATTCCATTTACACCATACTATGGAACAATTGATGCTACACCATTATTCCTGATCTTAATTAGTGAATATGTCAAGTGGACTGGTGATCTAGATGTTGTGAAGGAAGTGGAAAAAAATATCGTTGCAGCATTATCTTGGATTGATCAATATGGAGACCGTGATGGCGATTTATTCGTAGAGTACCACCAAGAATCAAGTAAGGGAATTGCTAACCAAGGCTGGAAAGATTCAGGAGACTCCATTGTGCACCGTAACGGAGATTATGCAAAAACACCAATTGCATTAGCTGAGGTACAAGGGTACGTGTATCAAGCAAAAGTAGGAATGGCCGATCTTTACGACCAGCTTGGAAAACAAGAGGAAGCGAACCAGCTAAGACAACAAGCAAGTGAACTGAAAGAAAAGTTTGATGCAGAGTTTTGGATGGATGACGTGAACTTCTATGCGATTGCTCTTGATGAAAACAAGAAACAAGTTGGAACAATTACTTCAAACCCTGGTCATGTTTTATTCTCGGGCATGCTTTCTGAGGAAAGAAACAAAGCTATAGCGAACATGCTGACTTCGGAAAAAATGTTTTCAGGCTATGGTATTCGAACAATGGGTGAGGGGGAAGCTGGCTATAATCCAATGAGTTATCATGATGGAAGCATCTGGCCTCATGACAATAGCATGATCCTACTAGGAATGGGGAAACTTGGTCAGCAGGAAGAAGCTAAAAAAGTGATGTCCGGTTTAATCGATGCTGCAGCTCATTTCGAATATGATCGATTGCCAGAACTTTTCTGTGGTTATAGCAAAGAGCTTGGTAAGGCTGTGAAATATCCAGTTGCGTGCTCTCCACAAGCTTGGGCTGCTGGAACACCAATTGTCTTTATCCAAACTTTATTAGGGTTATTCCCAGATAGTTTGAAAAAGGAAATAAAACTAAATCCGACTCTATTAGATGACATGAACTCATTGACGGTTGAAGGGATGACAGTTGGAAATGGTCAGCTATCGGTGTCACTTCAACGAAATCAAGATCACATTGAAGTAACAGTTTTAGAGAATACAACAGGATTTGAACTTATCTATTAATATAGCATTGTTAATGAAGATAAATCATAAAAGGGGGAAATAAACATGAAGGTGAAAAAGTGGTTAGCTACATTAGGTACAGTATCTTTCTTAGTGGGAAGCGTTTTAACTGGTTGTAGCAATGGTGATAAAAAGGACAGTGCAAGTGGAGAGGTAACAAACTCTGATCAACCAGTTGAAATTACACTTGCTGGATGGGGATCATCTCCAGAAGAAAGTGAACTACTAAAACAAGTTCTTCAAGATTTTGAAACAAGTCATCCTAATATTAAGGTGAAGCATGAAGTAATCGCTGATCAATATATGGATGTTATTAAAACAAGATTAATCGGTGGCGAAGGCCCAGATGTATTCTATCTTGATGCGTTTGAAGCACCAGGTTTAATTGAAACAGGTGTTGTAGAACCTTTAGATAGTTATGTGACAGATGAATTTGACACAGCGGATTTTGAAAAGCCGTTAATTGAAGCTTTCCAAGTTGATGGCAAAACATATGGCTTCCCTAAAGGATATTCTACTCTAGCTCTTTTCTATAATAAGAAAATGTTTGCTGATGCTGGTGTAGAAGTTCCAAAAACATGGGCTGAACTACAAGACGTATCTAAAAAATTAACACAAGGTAATCAAGTATTTGGTTTCGGTCAAAACCCAGAATTAGCACGCCTTCAATTCATTGCAGAATCTAAAGGCGGGGATATTGTAAAAGATGGTAAGGCAAACTTTGCAAGTGAAGATGTTGTATCAGGTTTACAGCCATATGTGGATCAACACTTAGTAGACAAAACAGCAGCACAACCGAATGAAGTTGGTGCAGGTTGGACTGGCGAAATGTTCGGTCAAGGGAAAGCGGCAATGGTCATCGAAGGTAACTGGGCAATTCCATACTTACAAAGCACGTTCCCAGATATTGATTTCGGAACAGCAGAAGTACCGACAATCGATGGAAAACAAGGAACAATGGCATTTACTGTAGGTTACGTAATGAATGCAGCATCAGAGAAGAAAGAAGCTGCTTGGGAGCTGATTTCCTATCTAACTGGAAAAGAAGGTATGAAAACTTGGACGTCAAAAGGATTTGAGTTACCATCTCGTCAATCAGTTGCAGCTGAGCTTGGATATGATAAGGATGAGTTGCGTGGCGCACTTGTAAAAGGTGCACCATATGCAACGGTTTGGTCTGATGGTAAAAACCTACCTGTTATTTTCACAAACTTTAATAATCAGTTTGTTAGTGCATACCTTGGTGACCGTCCACTAGAGGATGCGTTAAAGGAAGCTCAAGATCAAGCGAATAAAGAGATTGAAGCACAACAGTAATTTTTAGAGAGGAAGGATTTGCTTCCTTCCTCTTGATCCTTTTAAGGTATACAACTCTTTCTAGCGATGTTTAAATTCTAACATCGCTAGAAAGAGTTATATAAACTAAAAGAGAGGGCTCTTATTAAAGGGAGATGAAACACATGAAAAGAAAGTACTCACCAGCAAGATTAAGAGAGGCAGGTCAAGGTTATTTATTCATGTCACCTGCTTTATTTGTCCTGTTACTATTTGTTGTTGGCCCTATTTTATATGCGATTTTCTTATCATTTAATGACGTTCAATTATTAGGTGGAACAAGCTATAAATTTGTAGCCTTTGAAAACTTTGCCAAAATACTAGATGACACAAGGGCTAAAGTCGCACTGTGGAATACATTCAAATATGTTGTGATTGTGGTGCCGTGTCAGACTATTCTAGCATTAATTCTAGCAGCATCTTTAAACGCAGGATTAAAGGGAGAAAAGTTTTTTAGAATTGTTTATTTTCTTCCGACCTTAACATCATCAGCCGTATTAACGTTAATTTTTATGTGGATGTACAATCAAAATGGATTGATTAACAATCTATTAAGCATGATAGGATTACCAACTTACAACTGGATGGGAGACCCGGAAGTTGCATTAAATGCGATTATGATTATGAACATCTGGTCAACAGCACCATTCTTTATGGTTATTTATTTAGCGGCTCTTCAAGATGTGCCTGATTCACTTTATGAAGCAGCTGAACTAGATGGAGCAGGCCCTATTAAAAAGTTTTTGTATATTACCGTTCCAAACTTACGACCAGTTACTTCATTTGTTGTCATCATGGGGATTATCGGGACATTCCAATTATTTGATCAATCCTACATTTTCTCAGGTGGATCTGGTGGACCAAATAACTCTACATTAACGGTTGTTTTATTGATATATCAATACGCATTTAAGAATTTTGGCACAATGGGATATGCTGCAGCACTAGCCTTTGCGCTTGCATTGGTGATCCTAGTAGCAACCTTAATTCAACGAAAATTTTCAAAAGAGGAATCCCTCTACTAAGGAGTGAGCAGCATGAAGAAAAGAAATATTGGAAGAAACATCTTATATGTGATTCTAGTAGGCTACGCGATTATCACGCTCATCCCATTTTTATGGGCGCTATCTTCTTCTTTTAAGACTCTTGAAGAAATTGTAAGTGGTTCGATGAATTTTATCCCGAAAGATTTTACCTTCGACAACTATAAGACGATTTTTGTAGAACAAGAGTTATTTCCAAGATGGTTATTTAATAGTGTATTTATCGCAACTGTAGCGACAGCTTTAAACTTAATCTTTAATTCAATGGCTGGATACGCTCTTGCTAGATTAAGTTTTCCAGGTAAAAAAGCATTGTTCGTCACTATATTAGCTGTGTTGATGATTCCTGCACAGGTAACGATGATTCCAAACTATCTAATTTTAAAAGAGCTAGGTTGGTTAAATTCCTACCAAGGAATGATTGCTCCATCTATGATTAATGCAACGTTCATCTTTATGATGCGCCAATTCTTTATAAACTTCCCAAAAGAATTGGAAGAGGCAGCTTCGATTGACGGTCTAAATCGATTTGGCATCTTCTTCAAAGTTGTATTACCATTAGCTCGTCCGGCCTTAGCAGCACAAACGATTTTTGTTTTTATGGGACTATGGAATGATTTTATGCGCCCATTAATTGTACTATCGGATCCAAACCTATTTACATTGCCACTTGGATTAAATACATTTAAAGGTCAGTATATTAGCTATTGGAACTATATCATGGCTGCCTCTATGGTCTTTACATTACCTGTACTATTAATCTATGCCTTTTTCAATAAGTATTTTATTAAAGGTATTTCATTTACGGGTGGGAAATAGAGTAAACTGTTTATCATCTATCTCAAATTTAGGTCATATTAAAGAAATTGGAGTACAGTTTACAGGTTCCTGCAAATAGTAGTGGTTAAACAGCTGTGTATGTTGATTATGTAACAATTCAATGATTTTCCTATAATAAGTGATAACATTGCTAAATAATAATTTACTTAGTGTAATGTTGTAAATTCTATACTTTGAAAGGACTTAGTTCGAGTCATCAAAATAGGAAAGCTTCAATCCTTTGATAGAGAAAGGGATTGAAGCTTTTCTTGTTTTTAATCTGTTTAGTCGTGTTAAAACCACCATGATCTCAATATTATTAGTATGAATTACTATATTGTTTGCTGCTTTCAAATGTTGGAATCCAGTCACCATGTGCTTCAATTAACTCATCACACATTGCAACGATCTTATCGATGGATAACTCAGCAGCTGTATGAGGATCCAGCATTGCAGCTTGATAAATATGTTCTCTTTTCTTTGTAATTGCTGCTTCGATTGTTAAAAGTTGTGTATTAATATTTGTTCGGTTTAATGCTGCTAATTGTTCTGGAAGATCTCCTACATAGCAAGGATTAATACCACTGCGGTCAGCAACGCAAGGAACTTCGACAACAGCGTTTTCAGGTAAATTACTAATTAAACGTCCCTTATTTAAGACATTCCCGCCAAATTTAAAAGGAATGTTTGTTTCGATAGCTTCAATGATGTGTGAACCATATTCATGTGAGCGAGTGTGAGTCAGTTGAGCGTTGTTGACTACTTCATCACGCATTTTATTCCAACCTTCAATTTGTGCAATGCAACGTCTTGGATATTCATCAAGAGGGATGTTGAATTT
>Ga0182742_1004005_pt1 | contig 13764 bp, 14 predicted proteins | sample eDN5th37CBELigMG_FD_128880 | JGI IMG/M metagenome (GOLD analysis project Ga0182742, IMG submission 128880) | Enriched Miracle-Growth compost microbial communities from Emeryville, California, USA - eDNA 5th pass 37_C BE-Lig MG (version 2)... ... | reverse complement strand
CGTCGGGCACGTCGGCCAGGGCCTCGTAGCACTTGGCGTGGATCTCGATGTCGGACGCCAGGAACAGCGGGAGGTCCGTGGCCAGCCGCACCACGAAGCCTCCACTGCGGTCGCGCCCGCCCTGGCGCCAGGTGGCGTCGAAGAGGAAGGTCTCGTTGGCCACCCCGCCGGGCGGCGCCTCCAGCGGGGAGATCGACAGCTCGCCGGCCGCGCCCACGCGGGGCGCCAGCCACCGGGCCAGCACGCGCCGGATCCGCTCGGGGTCGCGCGACGACCGCTTCAGCGGGATGTCCGGGCGGGCCTCGTCGACGTCACTGGCCATAGCGCAGCTCGCCGGGCATGGCGTTGAGGGGGTTCGACCGCTCGATGTACGTGCGGCCGACCTCGCCATCCCACTCGGAGCGACCCCAGGTGGGCGTGAACATGAGGCCCGTCCCGTCGAGGTTCTTGCCGACCGGCAGCCCGCCGCCCATCGACAACCAGAGCGAGCGCTCGGTGGTGATCGACAGCTCCAGCGTGCCGCCCGGCCACTTCAGCGCGAACGGCAGCTCCTCGCCGGCGTAGACGAGGTCGGTGAGCTGAGCCGCCTCGACCACCTCGGCGTGGTGCAGCGTGCCCTGCTCGTCGCACACCCACCCGCCCTCGAGCGTGATGGTGCCGTCGGGCGCCCAGAACCGCGAGGCCCCCCAGCCGCGGCCGCTGGGGTACACGTTGCCGGCGGTGACGTGGCCTCCCCACGGCGCGCCCTCGCCGCTGCCGCGGGGACCCTGCGAGTGGTCGCGCCAGCCGTAGCCGTCGAAGGGCAGCACGTCGGTGCCGAACTGCACCGTGCCGCGGGCCCAGTACATCTGCTCGTAGTGCTCGCGCGCCCAGCCCTGCCCGTGCATGGTGCCCCGGCCCGTCGTGGCGGAGACGCTCGTGTGGTAGTCCCACAGCGGCGTGACGCCTTCGATCTCCAGGTCGACGACCCAGCGCCGCGTCGCCCCGAGGCGGGCCACGCCCTCCTGCACCTCGGCGAGCGGCGTGAAGAGGCCGTAGCCGTCGAAGGTGACGTGCCAGCGCCGGAACGGCTCGAGGCAGCGCAGCTCCAGGTTCGAGCCGGCAGGCCGGCGCTCCGGCGGCGTGCGGTGGTACGACCACATCGACAGCACGCCCTCGTCGCCCGGCAGGAGCGCGTAGTTCATCTCGTGCCACATCGACCAGTCGTTGGGGACCGTGCCGAGGTGCAGCCACATCGCGGCGCCGAGGGCCGGGTCGTGGACGGCGAAGAGCAGGTTGTCGGCCCAGAACGGCACGTCGGGCTCGTGGCGGCGGATGTCCTCCCGCTCCGCCGGCAGCCCTCCGGACAGGTCGCGTGGCTCCATCGTGCTACCCCCTAGCGGCGCCCGGCGGCGCCGCGCGTGACCGTACACAAGGCCGCGCCGCCGGCGCGGCCGGACGGCGTCACAGGGCGGGCTACGGTGACGCCCGCCGGCGGGGGGCGCCGGCGGCGAGACCGGGGGGGTTGCGGGGCATGTTGACCGAGCTGCGGTGGGATCCGTACAACGCCGAGCAGCGGCGGAACCCGTACGAGACCTGGCGCCGCCTGCGCGACGAGGCGCCCGTGTACCACAACGAGGAGTTCGGCTTCTACGCCATCAGCCGGTACCAGGACGTGTACGACGCGTCGCTCGACACGGCCCGGTTCAGCTCCACGGGCGGCACGCAGATCGACGTCATCGGGCAGCCGCTGCACCCGGTCATGGAAGCGATGATCATCCACATGGACCCGCCGAGGCACGACGCCTTCCGTCGGGTGGTGGCTCGCTCCTTCACGCCTCGCCGGATCGGCGACCTCGAGCCGCGGATCCGCGAGCTCTGCGCCCGCTACCTCGACCCCTTCGTGGGCTCCGGCGGGTTCGACTACGTGCGGGAGTTCTCGATGAAGCTCCCCGTGATGGTGATCAACACCCTGCTCGGCTTCCCGGAGGAGGACCACGAGCAGCTGCGGGAGTGGAGCGACCTGGCGCTCTACCGGGAGGAGGGCAAGGCCGGGCCGCCGGAGGTGTCGGTGAAGGCTCGTGAGGAGGAGGCCGTCTACATCGCCGGCCACGTCGCCAAGCGCCGAGCCGACCCGCAGGACGACATGATCTCCGCACTCACCCAGGTGGGCTTCGAGGACGTCGACGGCACGGTGCGCAAGCTGACCGACCTCGAGGTCATGGCCATGGTCAACCTCATCAGCGCCGCGGGCAACGAGACCGTGGCCCGGTTCCTCGGCTGGGCGTGCCTCGTGCTGGCCGACCACCCCGACCAGCGTGCCGAGCTGGTGGCCGATCCGGGCCTCGTGCCCGCCGCGGTGGAGGAGCTGCTGCGCTTCGAGGCGCCCTCACCCACGCAGGGCCGCATGGCGCTGGAGGACATCACGCTGCACGGCGTCACCATCCCGCGCGGCTCGCCGGTGGCCCTGCTCACCGGCTCGGCGGGCCGGGACGAGCGCCAGTATGACGACCCCGACCGCTTCGACATCCACCGCCGCTTCGACAAGCACGTGAGCCTGGGCTACGGCACCCACTACTGCCTCGGCGCCGCCCTCGCCCGCATGGAGGGCCGCGTCGGCATCCAGGAGACGCTGGCCCGCTTCCCCGAATGGGACGTCGACCGCGACGCCGTGCGCTTCGTCGAGACGAACACCGTGCGCGGACCCTCGTCGAGCCCCATCACGCTCTAGCGGTCTGAGCGCGCCCCGACGGCCATGGCGCGGGCCACGTCGTGCACGGTCGTCCGGTCGTTGACGCCTAGACGAACGTGACACAAGCTATCCGCTTGTCACACGGTGCGCCGCGCCACGAAGGGGGAGGCCCGTTGTTCCCGAAACGCCAGGTTGCCATCGCGGGCGTCTACCTCACGAAGCAGGGCAAGCTGCCCGACCGGACGTCGTTCTCGCTGCAGCTCGAGGCCATCCAGGGAGCGTTGGCCGACGCGGGGATGACGGTGCAGGACATCGACGGCCTGCTGCCGATGTCCGGCTCGAACCACCTGGCCGGCTTCGACGGTCCCACCGCCGCCCACCAGTTCTGGGCCGAGCAGCTCGGCGGCCGGCCGTTGCGGCTGATGGAGGTGGGCGGCGCGTCGGGCCAGCTGGCCAAGGCCACGGCCGCCATCGCCGCGGGCATGTGCGACGTGGCGGTGCTCTTCTACGGCAAGGCCGGTCAGCCGGTGGGGCCGCGCGGCACCGCCATGCCGAACCGGGCGCCGCGCGTGGCCGAGTGGTCCTTCGGGATCCACGGCGCCTACATGATCCCCTTCTACGCCATGTGGACCCAGCGCTACATGCACGAGTTCAAGGTGACGCCGGAGGAGCTCGCGCAGATCCCGGTCGTCGATCGGTACCACGCCACGCTCAACCCCGACTCGGTGATGGGGCACAAGGGCGAGATCACCGTCGACGACGTCCTGAGCTCGCGCTGGATCGCCGAGCCGCTGCACCTGCTCGACTGCTCGCTCGACAACGACGGCGGCTACGCCGTGGTGCTCACCACCGCCGAGCGGGCCCGCGACTGCCCGAAGAAGCCGGTCTACGTGCTCGGCGGCGCCGAGGCCGTCTACACGGACTTCTACGTGAGCTTCACCGACCCGTGGTTCAGCGACGAGGGCAAGTCGATCCGCAAGGCGGCCGACACGGCGTTCAGCCTGGCGGGCGTGAGCCGCGACGACGTCGACGTGCTCGGCAGCTACGACTGCTTCAGCGTCACCGGCCTGCGCAACCTCGAGGAGATGGGCTTCTGCGGCGTCGGCGAGGGCGCCGCCTACGTGGCCGAGGGCAACATCCGCCTCGGCGGCAAGATGCCCACCAACACCGATGGCGGGCTGCTCTCGGGAAGCCACTGCGGCGATCCGTCCGGGCTGATGGTGGTCGAGGTGGTCAAGCAGCTCAGGGGCGAGTGCGGCGCCCGCCAGGTGAAGGACGCCAAGATCGGCGTGGCGCAGCAGCAGGGCTTCGCCGTGCACGGCATCGGCAGCACGCTCGTCATGGGCGTCGACTGAAGGGCACGACGATGACGACGACCGACACGTCCACCACCGGCGCGACGGCGCCGTACCTGAAGCCGCTGCCCGACGTCAGCGAGGCCAACCGGCCGTTCTGGGAGGGCCTCACCCGCCACGAGTTCCTCGTGCCCAAGTGCGACCGCTGCGGGCACTACAACTGGGTCCCGTACCCGGCCTGCCGGTCGTGCCTCTCCGAGGCGCAGACGTGGACCAGGGTCAGCGGCGACGCGCACGTCTACTCGTTCACCGTCGTGCACCGTGGGCACGGGCAGTTCGGCCAGGAGGCGCCCTACGCCATCGTGATGGCCAAGCTGGTGGAGGAGCCGCGGCCCTGCATCGTGCTGGGCAACACCCGCGGCATCCCGCACGAGGACCTCCACATCGGGATGCCGATCAAGGTCGTCTACGAGGACATCCCCGGCGAGGACATCACCATGTGGCGCTTCGGCCCGCGCTGACCTGACCGGTTGGTGCGGTCAGCCCACCCGTTCGACGTCGTCGCGGTAGGCCGGCTCGTAGTGCTCGGCGAAGAGCTTGGCCACGAGCTCGCCGCGGCTCGACACCTCCGCCTTGCGCAGGATCGCCTTCACGTGGTCGCGCACGGTGTGGACCGACAGGTGGAGGTGCCGGGCGATCTCTGCCGTCGGCGCGCCGAGCGCCAGGTGCCGCGCGACCTCGCGCTCGCGCTCGGTCAGGTCGTAGGCGTCCACCACGATCGGGGCCATCTGCGCGGGTGAGGCCGCGTCGAGCACCACCGCCACCTGGCCGAGGGAGCCGTCGGCGTCGCGCAGGCAGGTGGCGTGGGCGACCACCCAACCGCCGCGGCGGGAGCGCAGCCGGGCGCGGGCCGTCCCGTCGCCGTCGCCGGTTGCCACGCCGGCGGCGCGGAACACCAGCACCAGGAGCCAGACGGGCACCGCGAGGCCGAAGCCGGTGGGGACGGCCCGGTCCGGGGGGATCTCCTCGAGCCAGGCGCGGGCCGCGGCGTCGGCGGACAGCAGCGTGCCCGACCGGTCGAACAGCAGCAGGCCCGGGCCGGTGCGTGCCACCGGCGTCGCACCGCCGCCAGAGGCGGCCCGCGCGCCGACGCGCAGTGCCTCGCCGAGCGGTGCCGACAGCTCGGCGACGAGCCCGACCTCGGCCGCGTCGAAGGCCGGCTCGCCGCGACGTCGGTAGAGCGTCGCGGTGCCCCAGGGCGCGCCGCCGGCCCGCAGCACCACACGCAGCTCGTCGTCGAAGCCGAGCGGCTCGATGAACGTGCGGAACCGGCGGCTCCGCCACGGGTCGCCGAGGGTGGCCCGGAGCCCGCCGGCGGGCACCGGCGCTCTGGCGAGGTCGCGGTAGAGGTGCACGTCCGCGGCGGTGAACTCGCGTCGCCAGTGCTCCGAGCACTGGGCTGCGCTCACCGGGCCGAGCCCTTCGAGGCGGGTGGGCCCGGTGGGGAGTCCGGTGGCCGGGTCGGTCGTGACCCACGCCGCCGCCGCGAAGGGCACGAGGCGGCGCAGGCGCGGCGACGCGGTGGCGAACACCGCCGCGGGCTCGCTGGTGAGGCTCGCCCGGTGGACCCGGTCGACCAACTCGAGCCGGTGCCGGCGCGCCTGGGCAGCCGTGGTCGCGGCCATGGCGGCAGTGTCGCGAGCGGCGGGCCTCGGTCCAACCCCCCCACGTGAGGGGGTGCGCTCCCCGGATCCTCCGGCGCCGCGACGGCCCGCCTCCCCCGAGGTTGTGGCGCACGCCACGCTCGCAGGAGGTTTAGCGCACGGTTCTCCCCCGCGCGACGACCGGTACAGTCGCCGGGTCCGGCCTACTCGAGGAGGGACATGCCCCGGCGCCGACTTCGCGTCTACCAGCACCTGACCCTCGACTCGGTGGTGCACGACGACACCCGGGTCGCGGCCGCCATCGTCGACCGCGAGGGCCAGCGGCACCAGGTGGTGTTCCACTTCAAGGAGGCCCGGATCGCGGCCGACCACGCCTGGTCGATGCGCCAGTGGCAGGAGCAGGGCCGCGCGCTGACCTACGTGCAGGGCCAGGACGGCCGGGGCGCCCTCATCGACGACGAGGCGGCGTTCCGCCGGGCCTTCGGGGAGAGCCCCAGCCTGTCCTGATCACCTGCTCCGGCGGGCGGGTTCGCCCGGCCGTTCAGGAGCGGTCTGTTCAGTAGCGGTTGGCGTCGTCTCGGGCGCGGCGGCTGTCGTGGCTGCCGCTCTTGGCCAGCCCTCGGCTGACGATGTAGGCGGTGCCGATGATCGTGCCGAGCAGGCAGGCTCGCCACAGGTCGAGGGAGGCGTCGTCCGAGACGTTGTAGATGACGACGACGGCGGCCAGCCCGAGGATCATCGCCCAGAACTCCGTCGTGGCGAACGACGGCTTGGTCTCCCGCATGCGCTCCCGCCAGCCGAAGGAGTCGTCGGAGCGGCCGCGCACCTCGGTGGTGGCCGCGCCCGTCTGGTAGGCGGGCGTCGGGGGCGGGGGGGTCGTCGACATCTGACCGGTACTGCCAGGTTCGGTGTTCATGTGCCGTGCTCCTTTCGTGAGCCGCGTACGCGCGCTACCCCCATCTCGACCTGCACGAACGCGCCGTAGGCGGCGCGTCCATGGCGCCGCGCCGGCACGTCGCGTCGGGATCCCCGTACGAAGGCCCTGTGGGAGGGGGCGCTGACCCCTCGCCCGTGGTGCGCACCCGCACCTACCTCGTCGACGCGGCCGACGCCGAGGCGGTCGGGCGGGTGCACGGTCAGCTCATGGGCGCCGTCCGACCCGCGGCCACGATGGTGGTGGTGGCGGGCCTGCTCGACCCCCGCTGGCGGGTCGAGCTCGAGGTGGAGGCCGTCGTCACGCTCTGATCTCCTGGCGGAGGAACACGATGTACGCCGCCGCGAACAGCACCACGATGAGCGCCACCAGGGCGGTGATCTGCGGCCACACCACCAGGAGGCTCTGCGTGAGCGGCAGCTCGCCGGCCACGGCGCGGTCGACGTCCTCCTGCGTGAGGATGTCGAGCGAGCGGACCTCTGGGAGGAGCAGCGCGGTGGACGCCTCCTCGTAGAGCGTCTCGGGCGAGAAGCGGCTGATGGTCTGCTCCATGCGGGCGTTGTGCAGCCGCTGCTCGAACGTGGCGTCGCGCGGCACGTCGGCGAGGGCGTCGGCCAGGAGGCCGGCGAACATCGTCGAGAACACCGTGAAGATGAGCCACGCCGCGATGGCCAGTAGCGCCGACGTCGAGGCCCGTCGCACCACCACCGACGCCAGGACCGCCAGCGCCAGCCAGACGCCGGCGTACACGATCGACACGCCCAGGTAGATGAGCAGGCGCAGGAGCTCCTCGCCGTCGGGGGTGACCCCCAGGCGGTAGATGCCCACCCCGACCACCAGCGCGGCCAGCACGCAGATGGTGAGGGCGATCAGCGCGAGGCCGGCGGCGAACTTGCCGTTGATGACGTCGTCGCGGTGGATGGGCTGCGACACCAGCCGCGGCAGCGTGCCCTGGGAGCGCTCGCCGTTGATGGCGTCGAACCCGAAGGCGATGCCGAGCAACGGGCTGAGGAAGCCGACCAGGCCGAAGAACGACGCGAACGAGGGCAGGTCCTCCGGCACGATCGTGAGCAGCCGCAGCAGCACGTCGGGGGCGTCGCTGGCCGCCGGCGCCACGTCGCGCAGGCGCCCCGAGGCGGCGTGCACCGCGCCGACCGCGCTGAGCCCCACCAGCACGAGCAGCAGGAAGAAGCGCAGCGAGAGGAGGTGGTCGGCGAACTCCTTGCGGGCGACGATCATCCAGCCCGGGCGGCGGCGGGCCGGACGGGACCCCGCGGCCGCCCGAAGGCTCGGCGCCGCCGGCGGGGAGGCGACGGTGTCAACCGGCGTGGCGACCATCGGCCTGCACCTCCCGGAAGAAGCGTCGGTAGATCTCATCGAGCCGCTCGCGGCGGACCGCCATGTGCACCACCCACGAGCCGGCCTGCGCCAGGCGGCGGGCCACCTCCTCGCGCACGTCGCCGGGCGCGTCGACGAGCACCAGGTCGCCCTCGTCGCGCACGTCGATGACGCCCGGCAGGCCGCGCAGGATCGGGCGCGGGTCCTCGCCCAGCGTGCGCAGCTCCAGCGTGGTCCGGCCGCCGTGGGCCGCGGCCAGCTCGTCGACGGTGCCGTGGGCGGCCAGGCGACCCCGGGCGAAGATGCCGATCCGGTCGCACACCGACTGCACCTGGTCGAGCAGGTGCGAGGACAGGAGCACCGTGACGCCCCGCTCCGGGAGCGCCTTGATCAGGGCGAGCATCTCCTGCACGCCCTCGGGGTCGATGGCCACCGTGGGCTCGTCGAGGATGAGCACCTCCGGGTCCTTGACGAGGGCGTCGGCCAACCCGAGCCGCTGGCGCATGCCGCGGCTGTACGTGCCGACCGGGTCGTCGCCCCGTTCGTCGAGGCCGACCTCCTCCAGCAGCGCGCTGATGCGGGCCTCGGCGTCGCGGCCGTCGAGCCCGTTCAGCCGGGCCGTGTAGCGGAGGTTCTCGCGGCCCGTGAGGTGCTCGTAGAACCCCACCGCGTCGGGCAGGTACCCCACCCGGCGCTTGACCTCGAGCGGATGGCGGCGGGGGTCGAGGCCGACCACCTCGGCGTGGCCCTCGGTCGGTTCCGACAGGCCGAGGAGCATCAGCACGGTGGTCGTCTTGCCCGCGCCGTTGGGCCCGAGCAGGCCGAAGATCTCGCCCTCGTCGACGGCCAGGTCGAGGGAGTCGACGGCGACGTGGTCGCCGTAGCGCTTGGTCAGCTGCTCGGTGCGGATGGCGGGCACGGCGGCGGCCTCCCGCTCAGCGGCGGCCGAAGCGCCGGAACACGAACAGCAGGCCGACCACCGCGATGGCGATGATCCCGAGGCCGATGAAGCCCCACCACCGCGAGGTCTCCACGGCGAAGCGCAGCTCGACGTTGTCGCTCTGGCCGGAGCCCGACACGCGCAGCGTGACCGCGTAGTCGCCCGCCACCGCGTCGCCGTCGGGGCGGATGCGGGCCGTCACGGGCACCGCCTCGCCGGGCGGCACGGTGTCGAGGCGGTCGGGGCTGAAGGTGACGTCCCAGCCGGAGGGCGGCGTGGCCGAGAACGACACGTCCTCGAGCGGGGCCGAGCCGGTGTTGCGCAGCACCAGGCCGACGGAGGTGGTGTCGCCGGCGTTGCCCTCCGCGCCCAGGCGCTCGTCGGCGGTGGTGAGCTCGAGCGAGTAGCTGCCGACCACGTCGACGAGGAGCTCGGCGCCCAGGTCGGCGCCCGCCCCCGACGCCCTGACGGTGATCGGGTAGGTCCCGGCGGGCACGTCGTCGGGTGGGTTGGCCTCCACCTGGATCGTGGCGCTCCCGCCCGGCTCGACGGTGACGCTGGTGGCCTGCGACTGGCCGCTCGGGCGGGCCGTGATGGTCCAGCCCTCGGGTCCCGTGGCGGCGAGGTCGAAGGTGGCTTCGCGCGGGCTGTCGCTCTCCAGGTCGAGGTCGAAGCGGAACGTGTCGGTGCTGCTGCCCCGGAGCTGGGCGAACTCGCTGGTGAGCGTGAACGCGCCGGGGGCGTCGGCCGCGACGTCGAACTCGACCGGCAGGTCGACGACCTGCGCGCCGCTCTGGGCCCGCACCACGATGCGGTGCACGCCCTCGGCGGCGTCGTCGGGCACGTTGACCTTGAGCGTCACCTCGGGCGGGTCGTCGGGGTCGGTGAACACCGCGCCGATCTGGAAGCCGCCGCCCGTCAGGCGGGCCTGCCAGCCGGGCGGCACCTCGGTGACGGCCAGGGCCACCCGCTCGATGGTGGGCGACGTGACGGCCAGGTCCATCTCGGCCTGCTCGCCGGGCCCGACCCGCACCGCCGGGTAGGCGGTGGTGAGCTCGAACGCGCCGGCGGGCGACGCGCCGGCGACGAGGATCACGGGGACGGCCAGCAGCACGGCTGCGAGGGCGGTGCCAACGGCTCGCGCCACCCTCCAGCGCCCCCCCGTCCGACTCCGCATGGCGCGCACCGCTGGTCACCTCCTGCACAGCCCGCTCGGGCGTCCCCCCGGCGTGTCCGCCGGCCCGACGCGGATTCTGCGCGGTGATTATGTTGACCGTCAAGCACCCGGCTCGGTGAGGAAGGCCTCCACGTGGTCGAGGAAGATCGGCCACGCCGGCTCGTCCTCCAGCAGGATGTGGTTGCAGCTCTCCAGCGCCACGAAGCGGGCGCCGGGGATGAGCGAGGCCAGGAGCCGGCCCTGCTCGAACGGGGGACGGTGGTCCCGGCGGGCGTGCAGCACCAGGGTCGGGGCCTGCACGCGAGGCGCCACGTCGCGCACGTCGATCGCCGAGGTCACCTCCAGCACCCGGGCCGCGTTCTCGGGGGTGGTGGTGAGGCGCTGGAGCTCGTTGAAGGCGTCCCAGAGCTCCTTGGTGCCCTCCGGCATGAACCCCGTCGTGAACACCTGCCGGAAGGCGGGGTCGTCGCGACCCCAGCCCAGGCGGGCCAGCTCGATCTGGATCCGGTCCAGGCGGAGCTCCTCCTCGTCGGTCGCTCGCACGCGGCGGCCCTCGGCGTACGAGCCGTAGATCACCAGCTTGGAGACCCGCTCGGGGTGCCTGGCCGCGTACTCCACCGCGACCGGACCGCCCTGGGAGATGCCGAGCAGCGCGAAGCGGTCGAGGCCGGCGGCGTCCACCACGGTCTCGAGGTCGTGCACCCAGGCGGCGAAGGAGTTCTCCTCCACCTCCCAGTCCGACAGCCCGCAGCCCCGCTCGTCGTAGCGGACGAGCCGGTGCCGGCGGGACAGGCTCTCCAGCCAGTGCCGCCACACCGGGCTGCGCCAGTCGTGGTCGAGGTGGGTGAGCCAGTTGGCCACCTTGACGAGCGGCGGGCCGTCACCCGACACCGCGTAGGCCAGCGTCACGCCGTCGGCGGTGCGGCAGAAGCGGATCTGCTGCTCGAGCCGGCCGCGGTCGACCGCCGGCGGCCGTTCGGCCCGCAGCTCCTCCAGCAGCGCGGCGCGAGCGTCGAGGTCGTCGGGGTCGAGGGCCAGCACCTCGTCCCAGCGGCCGGCCTGGCGCAGCAGGCGCAGCCGCTGGAGGCCCAGGTGGGTGCGCGTCGCCTCCGTCCACGGCTCGTAGATGTCGTGGGGCAGGAGGTCGCCGCCGTACCGGGCCAGCGCGTCGGCCGCCGCGGACGCGGTGCCGTCGCGCAGGGCGCGCTCGGCGGCGTCCGCGAACTCCTCGGCGTCGACCGTGACCCTCGCCTCCGGGAAGAGCCGCACGGCGTCCGAGGCCAGGACGAGCGCATCGGGATGGCCGAGGGCCCTGCGGGCGAAGTGCGCCGCCTTGTGCAGCCGCGGGACGGCGTCGGCCAGCGGGAGGTCGGGCCAGAGGGCGTCGACCACCTGCTCGCGGTGCAGCTCGCGCTGGGGCGTGAGGGCCAGCAGCTTCACGAGGGCGGCGGCCTGCCGCCGCGTCCACACATCCCGGGCGACCGGGCGGCCGTCGAGCTCGACGGCGAAGTCCCCCAGGATCCTGATGTGCACGTCCACGGCGCCCCTCCCGGTCTCCAGCCTCGCGCCGGTCGAAGCCGCTTGAGGGCGACGTGCAGCGATCCTCACGAAACCCTCAAGCGGCCCGTGGGAGAACGGGTCCTACGAGGACGAAGGGGGGACGTGATGGACCTGATGCCGATGTGGACCTACCAGGCGGAGCGGGTGGTGCCGAGTGACCCCTCCGACGTCCACCGTGCCATCGACGTGGTGGTCGCCGACCTGTGGGGCGACGGCAGCCGCGTGGTGGTCGACGACGGCGTGCGCTACCGCACCGACGCCATCGCCGTGGCCGCCGAGCTGGACGATCCCGACGTGTGGTTGACGTGGAGCATGGAGCCGGTGCCCGAGGGCACCTGGGTGCGCCTGTCGCTCGACGAGGTGCACCCCGGCCCGGACCCGAGCGAGGCGCTGGGCGAGGTGCTCCAGCTGCTGGCGGAGCGCCTGGCCGTCGCCTCCTGAGCGCCCTGCGCGGCGCTGAGCGCCCTGCGCGGCGCTGAGCGCCCTGCGCGGCGCTGAGCGCCCCGCCCGACGGGCCCGGGCCGACGCGTCACGACAACCGGTAGAGCTCCACCGCGTTCTCGCCGGCGATGCGGCGCTGCTGGTCCTCGCTCAACCCCTCGATCGACTCGTAGAGCTCGTCGGTGGTGCCCGGGAACTTGGCGTCGGGATGCGGGTAGTCGGAGGCCCAGATGATGCGGTCGGCGCCCACCAGCGGCGAGTTGGCGGTGAACGCCAGCGTCGACTCGTCGGCGTCGAAGCTGATCCAGCACTGGCGCCGGAAGTAGTCCGACGGGTCCATCTTCAGGTGCGGCACGTCCGGCTTGAACAGCGGCACGTGGGCGTGGTGGTCGAGGCGCTCCAGCCAGGGCACCAGCCAGCCGCCGTTGGCCTCGAGGAAGATCAGCCGGAGCTCGGGGAAGCGCTCGCACACCCCACCGGCCAGCAGGAAGGCCATCGAGCTCATCATGTCGAACGGGTTCGACAGCGCCTGGCTGAAGTAGATGTTGTCGATCCCGATGCCCGAGCCGGCCTCCTCCTGGGCCTGCATGAACTCCGGCGGCCGGTCGTGGATCCGGTCGAAGTGCATGCCGATGCACGCCCCCGGTAACCGCGAGTCGAGGAACGGGTGCAGGCCGAGCGGTAGGCCGGTGTCGCACGCGGCGCGCCAGATCGGGTCGTAGACCGGGTGGCTGAACGGCTTCCAGTCGGCGGTCGGGTTGGGGCGGATGAAGGCGGCCACCATTCCCGGGAGCCGGGCCGCTCTGCGCAGCTCGGCGGCGGCCAGCTCGATGTCCTGCTGCGGCAGGAGCGCGGCGCCGAACAGCCGGCCCTCGCCCTCGCTCACGTGGTCGGACAGCCAGTCGTTGTAGGCCTGGCACTGCGCGTTGGCGAAGCCGACGTCCTTGTAGGCCTGGATGCCGAGGAGCTGCGTGGGGTAGAGGACCGAGACGTCGATGTCGTCGGCGGTCATGTCGTCGAGCCGGGCCTTGGCGTTGTAGGCCGCGGGCCGCACCTCCGTGTAGCGCAGCTCGCCGCGCATGGCCCGCTCGCAGTCCTCCTCGCTCATGCCGGCCGTGCCGCTCACCGACGCGAGGTTGGCGTTGCTGCGCGCGCCGTCCCACACGAGCCACTCGCTGCTGTCGGCGTCGGTCTCGATGTGCCAGATCCGGTCGCGGTACTCGGCCGGTGCGTAGTCGAGCATCCCGGTGGGGTGCTCGAGCACGTGACCGTCGGAGTCGACGAAGCGGAGCTCGTCCTTCGCCACCATGGGCGCACCTCCTGTGGTTCGCACCGCCACCCCCATGGCGGGCGTGCTCGGACCGTAGCACCGGGTACGCGTGAGGCCATGGCCGACCCAGCGCGTCGCGCCGTGCGGATCCCGGCTGACGGGGTGATCCTGGACGGCGACCTCACGGTGCCCTCGCCCGCGTCCGGTGTGCCCGCGTCCGGTGTAGTGGTGTTCGCGCACGGCTCGGGGAGCAGCCGCCACAGCCCCCGCAACCGGCGGGTGGCCGAGGTCCTCCACGCGCACGGCCTGGCCACCCTGCTGCTCGACCTGCTCACCCCCGAGGAGGAGGCCGTCGACGCCCGCAGCGGCCACCTCCGCTTCGACACCGACCTGCTGGCCCGACGGGTGGAGGCCGCAGTCGTCTGGGTCGGGGAGGACCCGGCGGTCGCCCACCTCCCGGTGGGCGCCTTCGGG
>Ga0182742_1004004_pt1 | contig 13765 bp, 11 predicted proteins | sample eDN5th37CBELigMG_FD_128880 | JGI IMG/M metagenome (GOLD analysis project Ga0182742, IMG submission 128880) | Enriched Miracle-Growth compost microbial communities from Emeryville, California, USA - eDNA 5th pass 37_C BE-Lig MG (version 2)... ... | reverse complement strand
TCATGACCACCCAGAACAAGAGCGGCACTGCCGTGGTAAGAAGGATCGGGAGAAGACTCATCCGGGCCGGATCCCCGTCAGCAAACAAATATCCTGTCGCATACACGAGCAGCACCTGCAGAAGCAAGAGCCACACATACAGGATCGTAGCGGAACGAATCGTCGCCCGCTTGTTCTCCTTCAGCTCCTGCACCGCGTCGATCGGATGGCGCAGGAAGTGGAAGAGGAACCCCAGCTCCCGAATCAATTTGTTCTCCGCGGCCGTATCGGCCAACTGTACCGCTGGTGTCAGAATCCCAAACCGCACATGTGTCAAACGAACGATCCAGTATAGGAGGATGAGCGCTAAGGCGGCGTAAACCAATGTGACCATATGCGTTTGCAGCCAATCGTTGCGGATATTCCAGTACGCGTCGGAATACCCGTCTTTATCCTCCGCCCGCTTAAAGCTTTCGAGCGCCTGTTCGTTAAGATTCTGCTTAAAATACGATTTCGCTAAAGCCTCGTATGAAAGAATAAAGAAGCTGTTCATCCGGAGAATCTCTTTCCAGATCTCTTCGCTTTCTACATATAGACCTTGCTTGTAGTAAGCGACCCCTTCGAATACCTTCCCGGCGAACGGCGTAATGCGGTAGCGGTTGATGACATTCCGGTCCCGGTCCGCTATGAAGATGCTCTCCCCGGAGCTTGATACATCTATAGCCGATGGATTCCGAAGCATGCCCGCCCGTTCATATTTACTGTCCTTCCCGCCGAAGTCGAAGAGGAGATTGCCGAAGCTGTCGTAGATGTCGATCCACCCTTCGCTGTCGAGCGTGTAAATATTGCCGTTGTCGTCGACGTCGATGTCGATCAGGTTTGGGCTCTGCCAAGCCTCCGAAGCAAGGATATTGTCACCGACAATATTCAGCTTCTTAATCCCTTCCGCGCTGATCCCGTTCGTCACGGTGTACAGCAGCCCCTGACGGTCCAGCACAAGGCTCGTGGGAGACGGCGGAGTCGTTCGGAATAGCCGGCTCTTCTGCTCTTCCGTAAAAACAAACCGCTGTATCAGCATCTTCAGCGAGATGTCCGTATCATTTGCCCCGACGTACCCCAGGAAGCCGCCGTCGTGATTGAGCTGGACGACGCCGTTGATCGAGCCTTCGCTAATCACGTAAATATTGCCGCGCTTATCCACGGCGACCTTCTTCGGGGCAAAATCGTTCTTCGCCCCGTAGATCGGCTCCTCCGGACGCCCGATCTGCTTCACAAGATTTCCTTCCGCGTCGAACACAACCACTTGCTCTAACCCGTAATCCGCCACGTACAGTGTGTTATCGCCGGTGACATATACACCGGACGGGCTAAACAAAATGTCTTCTCCAACCGTGCGGACGGCCCCATTCCTGTCGATCACAACAATCCTCGAATTTCCCGAATCCGCAATATACATCGTGCCCGTTGCGTCATGATAGAAGAGATCCTCCGGCATATTCGCGTCAAGCCGGATCAGTCCGTCCGGTTCATAGGCCGTCTGCGTAAACACCATCATCCCGTCCGGACCCTGTGTGAACGTACTGTATGGGGCGTCCGCCAGCGCCGTTTGACACGAAAACAACCCCAAGCTCAGCGCGATCAATATCCCAATGCCGATCTTATTCAGATTCATCTGCATCACACCTATTTCAACCCGGAATGAGCCATCGTGTTCATGACCTTGCTTTGCATGAAGATAAAGATCAGCACGTTCGGTACAAACATGATCAATGCGGCCGCGGCGGCGATTCCTTGGCCGGCTACTTCATTGTTCGTCGCAGTGAATGTGGACATATAGTAGGCGAACGTTTTCAGCCGCTCGTCATTGATATACATCGTAGCCGGTTCCGTATTGTTCCAGCTCATCTGGAAGGCTAAGATGGCGATCGTCGCGACGGCTGGCATCGTCATCGGAACGATGATTCTGCGGAAGATCGTCCAGTCGTTCGCCCCGTCCATCTGCGCCGCCTCCAGCAGCTCATTCGGAATTTGATCGATGAATTGCTTCACCAGAAACAATCCGACCGGCATCGCCAGCATCGGCAGAATGTTAATCGGAAAGGTGTCGATCAGGCCCAATTCTACAATGATGTAGTAGCGTGGTATCGAAACCGCAACCGGGACGAACATGAGCGCAAGGGTGTTGATTTCGAATAAATAGCTTTTTAATCTAAAATGTTTCTTCGAGAATGCGTAGCCGGCGGCGGTGCTGATGAACACAGTGGCTAGAACGGTAATGAGCGTCACCACTGCGCTGTTAAACAGATAGCGGCTCGCCGGAATGCCCGATGTGGCCAGCGTCGAGAACAGAAACTCGAAGTTATCCATGGTCGGCATCTTGGCCAGAAACCTCGGCGGATAAGCGAACAGCTCGTTCATCGGCTTAAAGGCATGCGACACGATAAAGAGAATGGGAAGCACCATGAAGACCGCAAGCGGCGCCAGCAGCAGATAAAATTTCAGGTGACTGATATGAAACCGGCTCGGATTTATCTTTGTGCCCTGGAACGAAGCCATGAGCGCTTGCCTCCTTTCCCTTCCTCAGAAAACAAGCTCCATACCACCTTCGAACAAATGTAAATGATGATGAGCAGAATGACGGAGAGCGCCGACGCGTATCCCATCTCATACCGGATAAAGCCATGGTCCTCAATATGGTTGACGATGAGCTGCCCGGCATATTGAGGTGTCGGATTCGACCCTGAGAGCTGAACGCCGATCATTCCGGCCTGGAACGTTCCGACCACCGCCATGACAGCGCCGAACAACATCTGCGGCTTCATGGACGGAATTGTAATATGGATAATTTCTTGAAAACGGTTCGAGATCCCATCAATATAGCCCGCTTCATACATCTCCGAATTGATATTCAGCACCCCGGCGAGCATGGCCAGAAACCCGATTCCCATGCTGCTCCATATCGTGACCACCATCATAATGCCCATCAAGTATTCCGGCGACTGCAGCCACTGAATCGGCTGCGTAATGAATCCGTTGAGCAGCAGGAAGCTGTTGATGTAACCCGTCGGATCGCCGTTAAACAGCGTCTTCCAGACGACCTGCATCGCCACCCCAATCGTTAAAGACGGCGAGTATATCAGCAGCGCGAGGATCGTTCTCGGTCCGCTCTGAATCTGGGCGAGCATCCAAGCTAACAGGAAGGACATGATATACCCCACCGGACCGACCAGGAGCGAAAACTTCAGCGTATTCGGCAGCACATACTGCATAAAGACGCTGTCCCTTGTCAGCACGCTGATGTAATTCGTCAATCCCGTAAACTTCGGCGTTTGAATCGCGTTAAAGCTTGTGAAGGAAAGTCCGATCGCCAGCAATACCGGCAGGACGATAAACACGACGAAGAGCAGCAGGTACGGAGCCAGAAATAAATAGGCGGTGCCTTCCTTTCTCGCCCATTCCGCCAGCTTGCCGCGCTTGACGGGGGAAGCGCCGCGCTTGACGGCGGGACGAACCGCAATGTTCTGCTTAGTTTCCATCCTTCGTCCCCACCCAGCCCTTCACATCCTCAATCGTTGGGATTCGATAAGGAATGATGATTTCGCCGTTTCTCATATTACCAAACTCCTCCATCTTCCTGACCGTCTCCTTATTGATCTCATTGATGGATTCCTCCACAGCCGAGCGAATATTATCCCCATCAAACACAACCCTGGTCCAGATATTGCTCAGCTCGCGTTCGATCATATAAGCGCTCGGCGTCTTCGCAACCTCGCGCAGCCACTCCCATTGCGCAAGGATGACCTGCTTATCCTCCTCCGGCATATAGCCTTGGCGGAAGGCTTCCGTATTGGCTGTATTCCATAGAAATTCTTTGCCGTATAAGGTTTGCAGCTGGGTACCGAATTGTACCTGCGTCTCGGTGGACAGCCACCACTTCAGGAACGCCCAGGATTCATCGGGATGCTCGGTGCCGGCGAAAATCATCGATACTTGGGCCGACCCCGGCTGCCAACGGACCATCTCCCCGTTCCGCTCCAATCCTGGCGCCGGAGCGATGCTCCAGGAGCCTGCGAGTTCCGGAGCGGCAACTTGAAGCTGCACATACGTTGCAAAGTTGCCGATCCCGAGCGGCAGCTTGCCGGTCCGGAAATGCTCGAAGAAATTCGGGATTTGCATCGGCAGTCCGTAAATGGTAAACAGATCCGTCATCAGTTGAATGCCTTCCAGAGACTCCTTACTGTCCAACCCAATCTCGAACGCATCCCTGCCGTACACATCCCCGCCTTGCTGATAGATGAATGGGGCCGTAGCCGTGAACGGCTTCGAACCGGATGCGCCGGCGATCGGTGTGTAGAAGTTCATGCCGTAGCGCTGCAGCTCAGGCAGAATTTCTATGACATCGCCCCATGTTTCGGGCACTGGAATATTCAACGATTCCAGTACATCTTTCCGATAAAATAAAACAAAGAAATCTTGCGTCTCCGGCATGCCGAACACCTGCTCATTCACCGTCAGGGACAAGAACGCGCCAGGGCTGAACGGCTCGGCAACCTGCGCAAAATCTTCGAATTGCCTTAGATCCAGTGCCGCGCCCCGGATGCCGAGATCGAACGGGATATAGTTGCTGATCCCGATCGCCACGTCCGGCGCCGTGCCCGAGGCGGCCGCCAGCGTCAAGCGCTGTTCGTTCGGCAGCGTCGAGAAATTGACGCGAATCCCGGTTTGCGGAGTAAACTGCTCATCTGCCATCCGCTGCAGCAGATCCATATAATTTCTCGGACGGTTCATCCATACTTCCAACGTGACATGATCGTCATCCTGCTGCTCTTCGGCAGGGAAGAACGTATGCAAGAAGCGCTTGATTCCTTCAATGAAGGTACTGAACCATGAAGCCGAATAATCCGGATAATCGGGATTCGGACTTGAGACATAAATTTGATCTAACGTTAACGGTTGAATTTCGAAATCTTGGATTGCGAGCGATAGGCTGGATGTCACCGAGCCGGCCCCGCCGTTCAGTTCTTGCAGCCTGTGCGGAATTTGATCGGTGTCTGCCGCAAGCCTCTCCAGCGTATTCGCGGCCATCTTGAGTTGGACTAAACCTTTCGAGCTGTCCTCGCCGCCATTCCATGCAAGCGCCTTGGCGTATTCGCCGCGGAGCGCTTGAGCAATTTCCAGCAAGTCCGCCTCCAGGTTCGGCATGTAATCCGCGATTTCCCAATCACGGTTGCGGTCGATATCGTTGCCTACGAGCTTGCGGATCTCCAAATCAATGTCGTTTACTTGCTGGATTGCGGATCGGAGCAGTTGCAGCAGACCATAGTAGGGGCTCGCGTCCGCCATGATCCCGATCCGGTTCACGCCTTCTTTCAAATAAAACAAATACGGCCCTTCCTCGCTCCCAAGCACTTCGGTCTTCCAATCGGCGGAGTAGTTGAACGGATAGTTCTTCGCCTCTTGGAACGGGACGTTCCCGTTCACGGTAAAGGTGCGAAATACGCGGGAGTTCGGTTTATCGGATTGCTTATATTTGACCGCAAGTTGATAAAGTCCCGCATGCTCAACTTCGATATCGTAATACACCGTCTGTCCCGATTGATCCCAGGTGGTCCCGCCCAGCGTATTCAGCAGCAGTGTGTTCGTGCTGTAGGGTCTCGCCTCCAAATCCCGGCTGGCGATCGAATTGATCGTCGTATCATTCTTATAATCCGGCTTCTCCGCTTCGATCACCTTCAGCACGGAATCTAGCCGCGGAACGTCAGCAAATTGAGACGCATATTGCCCGTAAGCCGGCAGCTCCGCGGCTTCCACGAATGTCACGCTGCCGCTCAGCAGTTCACCGTTGGTGACGGTAACGCGTACCGTGTTCTCGCCTTTGCGGAGATGGACCTCAAGCGGTTCAGGGTTTAACGCGTTCGGGTCTTGCATGATGATGCTCTGCCACACATCCGCCCGAATTTGCGAGAGCATGACCTCATTGCCGTAACGGTCGCGCGGGAAATCTTGTGAAGCGCTTTGCCAAAGCGGCTTAAGAACAATTCGCCGAAGCTCAAGGTGGTCTTCACCATTGACCTGCACCCGTACCTCTGTCGGAAACAGTCCTTCCGTGAGGATGAAGGTATCGAAATAAACATGGTAATTCCCTTCCTCCTGCAGGTCGACCTTGATTTCGAAGGAATCGCCTGCTTGAAGGCGGACCGCTCCCTCGGCATAGCCGTAAGCGTCATCGCCGGTCAGCAATGCCGTATTGGCGCCAGTGATATAATGCGGCGGGGAAACACGAATCGTTTCCCCGCCGTTCAAAGCCTGCGTATCCCAACGAGCCAGAGCGGCGGAATCGTCATTACCTTCGATTGCGGAAGCAATGAGACCCAAGAATAAAATGAGTCCAGTCAGCATCGAGCAGATCATCTTGATTCCCTTATGTTTAGGCAATAGCGTAACCCCCTCTGGTCGGCGGAAAAGCATTTTTATTGTGTCAAGGCATTCAATGTTTCCGCTGCTTTCTTGTACTCCTCGTTGGCCAGTCTGTTAATTTGCTCCGCGTAATCCTCGATCTTCGTGTTGCCGCGCATGCTGTCGAAGATCAGGTCGCCTAAATTCGCGTTATCCTTGTCTCCGATCTTTACGCCTGTCGGCGCTTCCCATCTCGATCTGACATAGCCCGGAACGATCTTCACGCCCTCAACAATGGCTTGATCGATCACGTTATACGCCTCTTGCAGGCCAGGGTAAGCCCCTCCGGCAAAATATTGATCAAGCACGCTTTGGTCCGTTGTCAGCGGCAAGGAAGTGTATGATCCGTCCGTGTTTAACTCCATGCGCTTCAGAATGCCGTCCTTGCCGAAGGTCATGAACTTCGCGAACTCGTAAGCGGCTTCCGGATTCTGGCTGTTCTTCGCAATGCCCATATAGTCTCCGACAAGCGTAAATCTCCCGCCGGGAACGCCGATGAATTTACTCTTGAAGTTCAAGTTGCTGTAGTCTCTTGTTGCCCATGTGCCGTCCCAGCGGATCGCAATTTTGCCTTGATTCCATACATCCCCGAACCAACCTGCATTGTATTGCGCCTTCTGATCCTCGCTTAAGCTTTCGTACGTATATTTGCTTCTGAACAATTGCTTCGCTTCGTTCACACCCTTAATGAAGGCGGCATCGTTCAGATGATATTGCTGTCCGTCCCAAGTGAACCAGCCTAGCTCTTGTTTCTGAGAAGCCGGGTACCATTCCGGAATTTGGACTTCCTCTGCTAAGCCGACAATTCCTTCGGAGGGCTTATTAAGCGTTCGAATCGCATTCACGAATTCATCCCAAGTGGGAGAGAAGTTCAGCTCGGGAAGGTTGGCGTTCGCGAACAAATCTTGGTTAATGTAATAGCCCATGAAGAACATCCCTGCGGGAATCGCGTAGATGCCGTTGCCGTAGTGCGTCGCTTCCTCCAGCGTCTTCGGCAGATTGGACCATTCCGGATCATTGGCGGTAAGATCCTTAAGATTCAGCAGCCATTCGTTCGTAAGCCCGAATGGAATGTTCGGCAGCATGATGACATCCGGCAGCTTCCCGGCCGCAGCCGCGGCGGAGAGCGAATCGCCGTAAGCGGAGTAGTCGAAGGACTCATCCAGCTGCACTTTGATATTCGGATGGCTTTCCATGAAGGCTCGAATCATTTGGCGCTCGATATTGTTTTCCGCTTCCGTCCCCAAATTCCAGTTCACATACGTAATAATCACCTGCTCGCCGGTCGGCGCGGGGTCCTTCGAATCGGAGTTCCCCTGATTTTGCGTGCTGGTATTTGCGTTTGTGTTCGTGTTTGTATTCGTGTTTGGTGGATTGTTCTGATTGCCCCCGTCACTGTTGCCTCCTGACATGCACCCGCTCATGATCGTGACAAACATAGCGAGAATCAAAGCGACGATGACCGTTCTTTTTCTCATGTTTATCCCTCTCTTTGTCATTTGTTTATATTTGAACACTGTGTACCGTATTAGTTTTGCGGGCACAGTGACCAAACCAAGTTTCTTGATAACGCTTTCATAAAACTGCCATCTTTCTAGCCGCTTCACATCTCTGGTTTGCTTGATTTCCTTACGATCAATTCTGTAGGCAGAGTGTAAACATGGTCTATGTTCTGGCCATCTAGGAGCTGTAGAATTAAGTGGGCGGCCAGCGCGCCAACCTCATACTTCGGCTGACGGACGGTCGTTAATGGCGGGTCAACATGTTCTGCAAGGTAAATATCGTCAAAGCCGACAACCGAGATCGCTTCCGGCACTTTGATATCCGCTTCTTTGAAAGCGCGGATTGCCCCTACGGCCATCTCGTCATTGGCGTAGAAGATTGCATCGGGTAAATTGCGCTGCGCAATGAGCAGCTTCGTCGCGGTGTACCCGCCATCGATCGTGAATTTGCCGTTAATATTCAGCTTTGAATAATATTCCAAGCCGTAGTCATCCAGCGCTCTCATATATCCTTTGTAACGCAGCTTGTGATCATAGGAGTTTGTCGGACCGCTGATGTAGGCGATCTTCTTGCATCCGTTCTTAATTAATAGCTCTGTAGCCGAATACCCGCCTTGTTCGTTATCGACAAGAACATTGTAAATGTGGTCGTGTTCAAGGTAGCGGTCCAGCACAATGATCGGGAATCCCTTGCGGGCCGATTCCAAAATCGTGGCATCTTGCAGATTGTGAGCGGAAACGATCGCGCCATCTACCCGCTTCTCCTTCAGAAACTTAATCGCGGTGGATTCTTTGCCGCCAATCGAGCTGCAAGCGATTAGATCATAGCCATTCTCCAGCGCGGTCTCCTGCACCCCTCGAATAAGCTCCGAATAGAACGGACCGGATAAATCATTGAGAATCAGCGCGATCGTCTTGGTGCTGCTCCGCTTCAGATCTGTAGCCAATCCATTCTTCTGATAATTCAGTTGTCTGGCTGCTTCCATCACTCTTTCCCTCGTTGCTTCGCTAATCTTATCGCTTCCGTTCAACGCATACGAAGCCGTAGAGAGCGAAACTCCCGCAGCTCTGGCCACATCCTTAATCGTCGCCATATCCTTGCTCCTTCTAGGAGATTAAGCTAAATTTTGTATCGAAACGTTTCACCTAAGAAAAAAATAAACGATGTTTTGCAATCCGTCAAGCGTTTTTTGGAACCGCATTTATATTGCAGGAAAGCTTGTTCTAACTGGTGAATTCGGTCGAAGGCAATACGCCTAACTAACCTTGGATGGAGGTGAAACGATTCGTTAATATGTGCAGGGTGGCTTCCAACGACGAATCCGCGGAAAATGTAAAAAAACTATGCTTATTTGTAAGTCCCGGCTTACAAATAAGCATAGTTTCCATCCTGGCATCCATCAAAGTTATCCACAGAGGTTATTCCGACGCTATTTTTCCACGGTGCTCCGCTCTTATTATGACTTTATCCCCAACCTCATAGGAATAGATTCATACACGGCACACCTTCGAGGATCCCTTCCCGGTTCACGCGAAGCCATTCCCGCCGTTCCGCCTTCGGCTGGTCGGGTCCCCATGCTTCCGCAAGGAGGAGACACAGCTCGATTCGGCGCTTCTCGATAAACAGCGGCAGCTTCTTCAGCCAGAATTCGTCCAGATGATTCGCACGCTCGTAGCCTTCCATAAAATCATTCAAGAAGCGCCGCCCGATTTCCGAAGCTTCGTTGATGTCGCTCAACGGATTGCCATGCATGCCAAATATCGTTCCATAATAGACCGCCATCGCAATATCCTGCACGAAATAATCGTACGCGCAATCATCAAAGTCGAACGCCGTGATCTTCCCGTTATGTACAAAGAAATTCCCGTGATGGAGGTCGCGGTGGCATAAGTTATAACTCTCCTTACTGCGGGGCAAGGATAATATCTCTTGTTCAACCTCTTCATATTTCCGCAAAATGGCTTCATCCCGCAAAGAAGGCTTCAGCAGATGATGCGACACAATCGACAGCTCCGCCACAGCCATTCTTTGCGGCGCGCCTGGCGCCACCTCATAAGAATGAGTTTTCGCGTGCATCAGCCCGATCGTATAACCCCATGTACGGAACAGCTCCGGCCCCCAAGCCGGATGGCTGCCGTTGACCTGCGAGCCCTCCGCTTTCTCGAAAGCGGTGAGTATGAAGCGCCCATTCTCCGAATCGATCGTCTCTAGCATTCGTCCTTCGGCGGAAGGCAAGGGTCTGCTTACGGAAACCCCTTGATCGGCTAGATAGGTCAACCAATCCAGCTCCGCCAAAAACTGTCCCTCTGATCGGTGTGAGCTGTGTGAAACTCGTAGAATGCGTTCCGCCGAACCTTTTGCAAACTTAAACACTAAATTCTCAAATCCGCCTACCTTCGTAATTCCTCCCGCTTCCACTCCATAACGAAGTTCAGCGATGCTGAGATGTTCCTGCGAAAATGCTTCCTGCCAATGAACCATGAACGATTTCCCCTCCACATTGCTGGTTACTATATGAATAGACGTCATACAATTGCCAGAAGTTTCATTTTTTTTAAGTCGCAAAGTACCTCGTATTATATTAATATTAGGATGAATGACTTCCATTGAAGACAAGCAGGGTGATTCCCATACTTAATATGAAGAAAGCTCTATTCGTGGTTCTAGGCTTTATTTTTCTTGGTATAGGCATTGCGGGTACGGTGCTTCCTCTGCTTCCGGGCGGCCCGTTTTATTTATTGGCTTCTTATTGCTTTGCCAAGAGCTCGGAACGATTCGACAGTTGGTTCAAAAGTACAATCTTCTACAAGAAATACGTGTTGGCATTCCTACTGAAGAAAGGTTTAACCTTAAAGGAGAAAATCCGAATTAACGTCATTGCCGATGCGTTCATCATTTTTTCATTATTTAAGGTTGATATTTTATGGGTAAGAATTTCAATTGTCGCAGTTGCCTTGTACAAGTATTACTATTTCATATGGAAAATCAAGACGATTAAACCCGGTGAGGAACCATCCGAAATTTCTTAAGGCTCAATGATCACTCCTGGTCCTGAAATGAATCCCACCCAATGGCGAGCTCAAGCAAACTCTCCCCGCCAATGGTAACATCCTTCTGCCCGATGACCTGACCGCCTTGCCGCTTATAAAACCCGACGGCCGGATTGTCCTTCAACACCCACAGCATCATGGACGAACAGCCATGGTTTCGTAAAGCGTCTGCCACTGCACGAAAGAGCCTCGTTCCCACCCCTTGGCGTTGGTACTCCTGTAACAGGTAAATGGCGTAGATCTCTCCATCGTGTTTATATTCTTTATTCCGATTTCTGCCCCCGGTTGAAAAACCAACGATATGGCCTGCACCATCTTCCGCAACAAAGATCGCTTGGTCTGCGGTTGCATTCTGAAATGTCCATATCCAATTTTTCAGCCTGTCTTCAACAGATAATCCTGACAAAAACGACTCCGATATTATGCGGTTATATGTAGTTTTCCAGCTTTCAACGTGAACCGCTGCGATCTGTTCCGCGTCTTCCACGCGTCCTTCTCTTATGTTGATCAAACCAAATAGCCCCTCCTTAATCATGAATTCACTACATTTCTTCCTCGCGAAACAGCTCTTCCAAAAACTTGTCTGTGCGGTTCAGGAACCCTTTTGTGATCTGGTAATGATCTGTATCTTCATAGTTAATTTTCTCGATCGGTGCTGAATCGAAGCTGTAGATGGTTGCATCGGGGAACCCAAGTAAAATCGGCGAGTGGGTCGCAATAATAAATTGAGCTTTGCCCTTGCTTGTAAGCTGGCGGAGAATTCTAAGGAGTACAAGCTGGCGGGCTGGCGATAAGGCTGCCTCCGGCTCGTCTAACAGGTAGATTCCTTTGTTCCGAAACTGGTTTGAAAATAACGCCAAGAAGGATTCCCCATGGGATTGGTGGTGCAATGACCTGCCGCCGTACCCGCCATAATTGAAGGTTGGGTCTTCCTTCGCCAATTGATCAAGATAAGATGCGAAGTGATAAAAGCTTTCCGCCCGCAAAAAGAATCCTCTCGTTACCTTCGGCAGCCAAGCGAGTCGGATATAATCCCCTAACGCGGCGTGGGATGCGTCTACTTCGTAGTTATGATTCCGACCGCCGCCCGCGGTATGAAATCCGCATTGATACGCAATCGCTTCCGAACATCATCCAAATCTGCACTCGTAACCAAATGTCCTGATTATTGTGTCATTAGCCACATGAATTGACGGTCATTTCCGAAGCCAACCCTCCGGTAAAGTGAGCCACCCATGATCATGAGTGGCTCTCAGGTCTTATTATTGAACTACCTCGGTACGATTGTGATTAATCTCATTTATTTAGACGAAATTGGATTGATAAATTGTGATCATCCCGGATTTCGTTTTCATTACGCTTGACCTTATCCTTCAAACGCACTCATGTCCATGTATGCGATTTCCCAAATGTGGCCGTCGAGGTCCTGGAAGCCCCACTGGTACATGAAGCCGTGATCGGCTGGCTCTGTATATACTTTCCCACCCAAGGATACCGCTTCGTTGACGATTTCATCGACCTTTTCCCGACTTTCGGTTGACAACGCAATGGTCAATTGAGCATACTTGCGGGTATCGACGACTTCCTTTTTCGTAAAAGATTTAAAATATTCTTCCGTGAGCAACATCGCAAACATGTTGTCGCCAATCACAAGGCAAGCCGCTTTTTCCTCATCTGTGAACTGCATATTGAATTCAAAGCCAAGCCCCGTGAAAAAAGCCATGGATTGTTTTACATTCTTTACATGCAAGTTCACAAAAATGTGTTTGGAAGTCAATGCCATTTCAATCACCTCAGAATTTGGATTGGTAATTAGAATTGTTCTGTATATCTTTTGAAATTGTCCAAAATCGCTTGCCAGCCCGCCTGCTGCATTTCAATGGAATGGGTGCTTTCCGCATCAAAAATTTCAACGACCTTCGTTTCATGATCTTGATTGACGAAGGTGATATCCACCTTTCTCCCATCCCCTAGTGTGTATGAAATTTGCTCATACTGCTTCACTACATCGTATACCCCGCCGAAATCAAAGCCCACGCTGCCGTCTTTCGCTTCCATCCTTGTAAGGAATTTGCCGCCAACCCGCAAATCATTTTCCGATCTTGGCGAGTGCCATGTCTCTGAAGCATGATTCCACTTCGTGATGTGTTCCGGTTCAGACCAATACCTCCATACTTTTTCTACCGGCGCTTGAATCACTGCCTCAACGGTTACTCTCGTTTTTTGATTACTTGTTTCCATTTTGAAGCACCTCACTCGGTTATTGTTTTTTTGATTCTCATTTATTTAGACGAAAACGGATTGCAATATTCATCGGTCCAATTGTTCAGGAAGCCCAAATCGGGAAAATAATTTAGTGTTAATAAAATTTTGGAGGTGGAATATCTTCTTGTCTTTCATTACAATGACGTGAATCCCCCAGGGGATCAAGCCAGCTTTGTCGCTGCTCGGCACATATTGCGCAAAAGCAGGGTAGCCGCCATTCACCGTAGTAGGCAAAAACCGGGACCCGTCACAATGCCAGCGTGTTAGCGAAAAAAATTGGAACAAATCGTCCTTGCCGCGTACCCACATAGGGAAAGGCGGCATGGACATATGACCTTCTTCATGAAACAAAGCTACCAGTGCATGGATATCAAATCGTTCAAAAGCTTCCACATACCGTGAGAGCAGTTCTTGATCAGGCTCGACATCCATCAAACTGTATTCTTCAGAACGGAGTTTCGCCCGTTCCATCCTTTCTCTGGCTCGTTGCAAGGCGCTGTTAACTGCCGCAG
>Ga0182742_1004003_pt1 | contig 13769 bp, 15 predicted proteins | sample eDN5th37CBELigMG_FD_128880 | JGI IMG/M metagenome (GOLD analysis project Ga0182742, IMG submission 128880) | Enriched Miracle-Growth compost microbial communities from Emeryville, California, USA - eDNA 5th pass 37_C BE-Lig MG (version 2)... ... | reverse complement strand
TTTCATATTCTTCTTTTCCCCATTCAAAGTGAAAAAAATGGTTCTAAATTTAGGTCGTAGCTATTTAGGTGGATGGAGACGGGAGTGGGAGGTGCTGTGGAATGTAACGGATATTTGAGATAATAAAGCTTTCTAGACTTGATGAACATCAATTAGAGTTCGTAATAAAGCGGAAATGATCTTCATTGCATCGATGAACGTCATTTCGGGCTTTGGAAAAAGTTAAAACGTTCTTCATAGCACCGATGAAGGACATTTTGGGTAACGATTAAAGCTAAAACGTTCTTCATAGCATCGATGAAGGACATTTTGGGCAACAGTTAAAGCTAAAACGTTCTTCATTGCACTGATGAAGGACATTTTGGGTAACGGTTAAAGCTAAAACGTTCTTCATAGCATCGATGAAGGACATTTTGGGCAACGGATAAAGCTAAAACGTTCTTCATTGCATCGATGAAGGTCGTTAAGAACCTAAATATATGCTGGAACGTCTTTCATCTGTGAGATTTTCCCAAATGACTGTCTGGCTTCCATCACTATTAGTTTCTGGGAAACAATTACCATTGAATAATCACTCATCATTATATTAATATAACAATATAAGCTGCATTGTTCGTATTTCTAAGTAAGTTTTAACCTTTAAGCTGTAATAGGGAGTTTAACATTGAAACAAGAATGACAAGTCTCCATCTATATGATTTGGAGGACAGGCAGGAATGTTTCTGCGGACACCCACTTTGAGGAGTGGTGGTTTAAAACTTTCTTACACTTCATACGGCAAAGGCGGCGCTACATAAAAAGAGCCAGTTTCCCTTGGGAAGCTGGCTACTTTTTTTCATAACTACTTGCAATAGATGAAGGTGAAAAAACAACTTTGTATCCTGCTCCAAGTTCTTTATTCACTCTTTCCGTTAGGATTTCTCCTTGAATATTATGTTTCTCTTCCCACTCAACCCCATTTTCAACCAACTTATCTGCCTTCCAATCGATCCATTCCCCGTATTGCTGTGTCCACTTCATTAATTCTTTCTTTACACCCATGGATAGTGTAATTTGATCGATGTCAAGATTATATCCGCATCTTTGACACCAGAGAGGATCTGCTCCAACATCTGCTTCCACTTTTACTATAAAACAAGTCTGTTGTTCGCAATGGCAATATATATGATCCAACTGAAGCCACCTGCCCTTCTTGTCTAAAATTCATTTAACTCCGTGTCCAGATGAACTTATTAATGAACAACCGTGACTTGACCAAATGTTATATCAAGCCGAATATAACTTCAATAATCACGAGGTTGACGGTACTAAAGAGTTATTAGAGAGATTAAAAGTAGAGAAACCAGAAGAATATAAACAAACTCTTATTCACGGAGATTTTACGATTGATAATGTTATCGTTTCAAATGGAATAATTATTGGAGTTATCGATTAAATGTTACATAAATATTAACATTTAATATAACCTTTCCTTGTTTTTAAAACCCAGCCCAAACCATACCCATACATACTAACCAAATCCCAATTGGTATACATAAACTTTTCAACGCTTCTCCCCACGTGTAATAAGGCTTTCGTCTTCTTAAAACCCGATCGGTTATAAAAAATAAGACAGCTGCAAAAAGACTAATCCACTTCAAAATGAGTCCAAAGAGAATATGTAATATGGCTGAAACCATCCATTCGGTCTTTTGATTAGGTTTTGTAATAAACTCACCGATTCTGTCACTAATCATCGATGTACATACCCCATACACTAAAATAACGGGAAAACTATACATCATATAAAAAGGAATGCTCGTAATAGTTGAAACCAAATACACTTGGCTATTACCTTCACCGAGAGAATGAAAAACGAAACCAAAAATTATAGCGAAAATAGAACCCGATATGGATGCAGCGACGATTTTTCTAGGTAAAATCCCTTTCACGCTCCCTCTTTTTATTTTTATATCTATCGTAACATAAATTTCCATATTATAATTTGATTACAACAGCAAAAAAGCAACGTGAAATATGTTAATGTTTTTTCTAATCACCCTATATATAATAGAATCAAATGGTTGCATTTGTCGGAGGAAGTCTCATGGAAATCACTCAACACTTCTTTTTTAATCTTTCCTTAATCATCATTATCCTGTTCTTTGCCCTTGTTTGGTCGGCCAAGATGAGAAATTTTTCTTTATCGAAACGTTTTTCATTATTTTGGGGCATCGTTCTCCTTTGGTCATGCTTTCAGTTCTCTTACCATCCTGTTCCACATATATCAATGGATTTAAGAGAACTTCCGGTGTTGATTGGTGGTCTTTATTTAGGTATTGGTCCCATTCTTTCAATCATGGTGATTTTTATTAGAGGATTGTATGGAATCGATACAGGATTCTTTGCGAATATCGCCCTTTATTTACCGTTAGCCTTATTCTTTTGGAAGGTTTACCCGTGGTTTTGGAATCAACGCCCATCTCGCCGGGTTTTCATATCTATCTCACTCGGCATTATAATTAGTATCATTACCCTATCTAGCTTAGAATATATGAATTTATCAATTCATCGATTGGATGCATACATAGCGTACCTAGTGGTTCCTAACTTAGGAATCGCCATGATATCCATAACGAGTGAGTTTGTTATAAAGAATTTCCATTTACAAAATCAATTGATAAAATCAGGTAAGTTAGAAGTAGTGGAACAAATGGGTGCTGCCATTTCTCATGAGATAAGAAATCCACTTACCTCAGCTAAGGGGTTTGTTCAGTTGCTATTAGAAGGTCCACCAACCTCTCAAAAACATACCGAATATCTAAACATCATTTCACATGAATTGATCTTAGCCGAACAGGTTATCAAGGATTACCTGACCTTTTCAAAACCATCGTTAGAACAAGTGGAACCCATTGAGGTTAGTAAGGAACTGACTCTTATAATAAAAATGCTGCAACCTACAGCGAATCAAAATTCTGTTGAAGTAATTACTCAAATTGAAAAAGAAGGATATATTATCGGAGATCGCCTAAAGTTTCACCAATGCTTTTTGAATGTGATAAAAAACGGAATTGAATCCATGCCTAGCGGTGGTCAGTTAATTATACGTACAGATAAAAACAAAAAAAATGTAACCATATCAGTCATTGACCACGGAATTGGAATGACAAAGGAACAATTGGATCGACTGGGAGAGCCTTATTATTCGACAAAAGGGTCAAAGGGTACGGGTCTTGGGATGATGGTGGTATATAGTATTGTGAAAGCCATGAATGGAATGATCCGTGTGCAAAGCGAAGTGGGCGTCGGGACAACCTTTCGTTTTATCTTTCCATCTGTCGCAGATTTAGGTGGTTTTTTCCGAACGAAAACATCCAATGTAATAGAATAAAGCTCAGAGAGGATTTAATCTACATGAATAAACAGGAAAGCGGCTACCGATGGGTCGTGTTTGGCAGCGTCTTGTTTGCCTACTTTTTAATCGTCAGTCAACGAACCGCACCAGGTCTGATTACCGACCAATTAATGACTGATTTTCAAGTTTCCGCTTCTCTTATCGGTCTTATAACAGGAATTCAATTTTTAGCCTATGCAGGACTGCAAATACCGGTCGGATTGTTGTCTGATCGATTCGGTCCTAATCATTTTCTTATTTTTGGAACCCTGCTTAATGGAATCGGAAGTGTCATATACAGTGTGGCCCCAAATGAGTATGTGCTATTGCTTTCTCGAATCTTAGTGGGAATGGGAGACGCGACGATTTTTGTTAATTTTGTTTTAATTATGAACCAGTGGTTTAAAGTTCAAGAATTTATCAGTTTATTAGGTATCGTTTCTATGACAGCTAGTCTTGGGTCTCTATCATCAACCGTTCCCTTTTCTGCGTGGATTTCTTTTTCAGGTTGGAGAACACCCTTTTTTACCATCGGACTCATCTTAATAGCATCATCCGTTCTTCTCTATACCGTTCTAGTTTCCAAACCAAAAAAACTATTTAAAGATACTCCCACATCCAAAAAACGTTCCACCAAAAAGCGTGAAAGTGTTTGGGTGATTCTAAAGCGTGTGTTTTCCACTCAGCAAGGTTGGGCCACATTCCTCTGCCACTTTGGAATTGTTGGTACCTATATTGGATTTATCGGTTCTTGGGGTGTTCCTTATGGAATTCAAGTGTTTGACTTGTCACGAGCTGATGCCAGCCAACTGATTATGTATTGTCTATTCGGCTCCATTATTGGTGGACCGTTAATCAGTTGGATTACGAGCAGATTAGATTCGATCAAAAGAGTATACACCCTCATTCATATCACCGTTTTATTTAGTTGGACAGCGTTGTTTTTTGCTGGTGTGAACCCTTCCTTTTTCATGGTATTAGCTTTGCTTTTTATTATTGGATTTGGTAATGGTGCGAGTTCACTAACATTTGCAGTTGTACGAAAGTCCTTTCCTATAGAAGAAGTGGGCGTGGTATCCGGGTTTGCCAATACAGGAGGCTTTCTAAGTGCCGTTTTATTGCCTAGTATTTTTGGAAAAGTACTAGATGCATTCCCTCAACAAGCGATTCATATTGGGTATCATTATGGATTTTTAATTCCTGTGCTGTTTTCATTTCTGGGATTAGTTGGAGTAATGTTAATTAAAGAACCTAAGAAGGAAGAAAAGAGGGTTCTAAGCGTTACGTAGAAGGCGGGTTTATCCCCGCCTTTTTGTTATCTTTTAAATCCACCTTCTGAATGAATAATCTGGCCCGTGATCCAGTCCGCTTCTTCACTGACAAGAAATTTAATCGTTTTTGCCACATCACTTGGCATTCCTACTCGCCCGAAAGGAAACATCGGCGTTAGCTCCTCTTTTAGTTCCTCTGTCATCCAGCCGGTATCCGTTGGTCCTGGGTTCACAGCATTCACCGTAATACCTAGAGGAGCCACTTCTGCAGACAGTGTAATCGTAAGCGCATCGATAGCCCCCTTTGTGGTCGCATACGCTAATTCACCTGGCATCGGCCCTTTAAACTGACCTGAAGTAAGATTGACAATCCTTCCACCTAATTTTTTTTGAAACCTTTTAGCAAATGTCGTACTAAGTAATGTAGTTGCCCGAATGTTGACAAGATAATGCTTATCTAATTCTTCAATCGTTACATTTGAAAAATCATTATTCGTAGAATAGGCGGCATTATTAATTAAAATATCCGGTTCACCCAACTCTTCACAAACCCGATTGAGTAGCTGTATGGGTGCATCAGTTAGTGTTAAATCTAACTCCATACATCCCACCTTTACCCCTTTTTTCAGCAGTTCTTTTTTTAATCGATCTGGCTCATCACTCTGAACACTCCATGGCATCGTTTGATCATATTGGGTCCAGTATGTAAAAAATAGATGATAGCCTGCATCTGCTAACTCTAAACAAATAGCCGCGCCAATTCCTTTCAGCCGGCTTACCCCTGTAACAATCGCAATTTTTTCTTTTAATGGCTGCATTGATATTCCTCCATCCCTCATTCTCCCAAATTTCTCCACTTTCTCATTTTACAAAATGAAACAAAAGAAGGAAAGATGGTTAATTCCCAGCTTTCCTTCCCTTTCTCATAATTTAAATTTGGCTAGTTCTAGTTGAAGATCGGTTGCAATTTGAGCTAATGCTTCACTTGATGCCGTCATTTCTTGTACCATGGCCGCTTGTTGCTGTGTTGCAGCAGATACATTTTGAGCTTTTTCATCATTGGTTACAGCCAACTCATTCACCGCGTCCACTACATCTTTCATTTGATCCACTTCTTTAAGAATATGAACGATCGAGTGATACACCTCTTCTGTATGATTGGTCATATGGCCAATCGCCTCATAAATTTGATGGAATGATTGTCCTGTTTGTTCGACCACATGAATTCCTGACTGGGTAGACTCTGTACTTGATTTCATAACAGACACGGAGGTACTAATCTCACTCTGAATTTCTTGTATTAACTCCTTAATATCACCAGAAGCTTTACTTGATTGCTCTGCTAGTTTTCTCACTTCATCTGCTACAACGGCAAAGCCCTTTCCATGCTCCCCAGCTCTTGCGGCTTCAATTGCTGCATTTAATGCCAGCAAGTTGGTTTGTTCAGCAATCGTATTAATCAAGCCAACGATTTCTTCAATTTTTCTGGATTTGTTATCCAACTGATCGATAGACTGACCTGTTTGTTGAACCGTTGAATGGATTTCATTCATTTGTTCTATGGCCCTTTTCACATCGTTGGTTCCATCTTGTGCGAGAATCGTCGTATGAGCAGAAGAGTTTTTCACATTTTCTATATTGGACGTAATCTGCTCCATCCTTTGATAAATTGCACTCGTACTATCTTTCATTTGGCTCGTATAATTGTTTTGTTCATTATTATTTGCGGCCACATCTTGGATAGACCCTGCTACTTCCGCTACGGAAGAAGCTGTCTCTTCAGCACTCGCCGATAATTCTTCAGCACTTGCCGCTACTTGTTCAGAAGAGGAACGAATCGTATAAAACATTTGGTTTAATTGATTTAACGCTTGATTGTAATGCTCACCCATTTGTCCCAGTTCATCATTTGATTTTATTTGAATCGGATGGGTTAAATCACCCTCCGCAAGGTATCCAATCTTCTCGACAAATTGCTTCATCTTTTTTGACATGCTTGAACTAAATACAATAATTAAAGTGATGGACACTAGTAAAAAGAAGGCAGTAATACAAACGGATTTTACTAGCAAAGAAGTAACTCCATCATATAGTTCACTCTCAGGCGCTACCGCTACCAGTTTCCATCCTGTTTCAGGAAAAGTAGAGTAAAAAGCCTCCCATTCCTGACTGTTCGTTGTAAAGACCTTGTTTCCATTTTCTTGACCGAGGATCTCTTCTCCTAGTTGTTTTAGCTCAGAATCGTCCATGATGTTATCGGTCATTGCTTTTTCTTTATGAGCAATAAATTCTCCCGCTAAGCCTAAAAGGAACAGATGTCCTGATTGTTCAAACGTTTGATTAACAATCAAGTCTTGTATCGTTGTTAGATCATAATCTGCCGTAATATTTCCAATAAACTTCCCGTCAACAAAAATCGGAACAGACGCGGTAATTAATGTCTTATTTAACCCCTCATCATAGTAAGGCGGAGACCATGCGATCTTCCCTTCCCCGACTTCTCTCCCTTGAATATACCAATCTAGCTCCGGGTAATTATATTCAGCAGATTCATACTCCTCGGTGTATGTAATCGCCTCACCATTTCTATAAACATATGGTCCAAAAAATTCAGTATTCTCGTTATATTGAAATGGCTCCAACCAAATGCCGAGCCCGAATGTATTGGCGTTTAATTTAATGGTTTCTTCTAAGGACTTTTTATAATCGTCTTTAGCTAACGCATTCCCTTTAATCTTGTACAACGTTGCAATGGACTCAGCAAGCCTAGTGTGGGCTGTGAAACCATGCTCCATCTCTTCTAAAACCGTCGCCATCTGGTTATTCACACTAGAATCTGTCAATTCAGTGATTTCTTTTTTCGAGCTAAAAAAACTTAAAGCCGTAATTGCAATCGTAGAAATAAGAATAATAGGTAAAAACATACTGAGCATTTTGATTTTAATACTACTTTTTCTCTTTATCATAAACCTACCCCCAGGAAGTCTCTTTTGTTGGTAATTGTAAACATATAGTTCCCTCTTAGCTTATATCGGTCAACTCCCTCATAGCTTAACTTCCATTTGTTACAAATAGGTGGCAACCATGTATCCTTTTACCCTCCGTATCATTCGAAATTGACCTTCGATAAACGAGATAGGACTTTTTCACCCCTCCGAAACATTCGCAAACAACCTTCGAAACTAAGAATTTATCCTTGTGAATGATTCGGAAGTGACCTATGAATCAAAGTCTTTCGATGCGAATGATTCGAAGGCACCCTTCGAAACAAAGTTTATTACCCTCCGATTGTTTCGGAAACACCCTTCGAATGCCTATTGTAGTTGCCATTTAACCGATTACTTATATAGCTTTATGGAAAAATGAAAAATTTTAGTTTCTAATATTTTCATAATGTAATTGTTATCTTTTCCTTATTTTTGTATAATTGGAAGAAAATTAAAATGGGAGGAAAGATCTATGCTTTATAACCTAATGTTGTTTTTCCACATATTTGGGACCTTGTTGATGTTTATGGGGGTTGCCATTGCTCTAACGGCCCTGCTCTCCATCCTTTATGCAAAGGATACGCAGTCGATCAGAACATGGGCAAAGGTTGCGGTAAAATCAGATGGGCTCATTCCCATTAGTGTAATCTTTATATTATTTCCTGGTTTATATTTAGTGTTTTCGACTTGGGGCTGGGGAACGGGTTGGATTGATCTATGTTTAGCCACTCTTATCGCAATGACGATTATGGGACCCGTAATCAACTTGCCACGTTTAAAAGCTATTTTAGAAGCAGCGAACAATGAAACAAACAGCTCCCCTTCTACCGCACTTTTACAAACGATTCATAACCGAACTCTTTGGAACTCATTTATGATTATGACCATGCTTGGATTTGGCATTGTATTTTTAATGACAATGAAGCTCGCCATGGTAGGGTCTCTTGTTACCCTTTTGATATCGGTTGTTCTTGGATACGTATTAGCTACCATTATTTTAGGGAAAGCTACTAACAGTAACAAAATAAATACAGGTTCTAATCAGACATTAACGAAGTAAAGAAAAAACGTTCCGAGCTCGTGCTTCAAGTGTTTCGTTTTGAGTCGCTATACAGTTAAAAGAATAGAAAATGAGAGTATACGGACTGGACTTGATAGAATTTGCACTGGGTTGTCCGAATCCTGAGGCTATTCGGACTGGATCTTATCGAAATGACGCTGGCCTGTCCGAATCCTGTGATTATTCGGACTGCTCTCCATCGAAATGACACTGGCCTGTCTGAATCCAGAGGCTATTCGGACTGGTCCTTATCGATATGACGCTGGCCTGTCCGAATCCTGAGGCTATTCGGACTGGTCCTTATCGATATGACGCTGGCCTGTCCGAATGCTGAAGCTATTCGGACTGGTTCTTATCGAAATGACGCTGGCCTGTCCGAATCCTGAGGCTATTCGGACTGGACCTTACCGAAATGACGCTGGCCTGTCTGTATCCTTAAGCTATTCGGACGGTCCTTATCGAAATGACGCTGGCCTGTCCGAATCCTGAGGCTATTCAGACTCGACTTTAACGAATTGACACTGGCCTGTCTTCCAATATCCCCTTTTTCGCTTTCACCTCATTCAATTTTTATTTTTCCTTAGAAAAGTAATGCAAATCATTTGACTAATAATTCACAATCTTTTATCATTAACACATACAAACAAATATCTCCTTAAAGGGGAGTAGCTTTTACAGCAAAGTCGTCATTACGGAGTCACTATTCTCCCGGCTTTGTTGGCAACCATTTGTCGTTGTTAGCAAGACCTTTACCTGTTTGTAAAGGTTTATTTACATTAAACCTTTACCATAGTGGTAGAGGTTTTTTATTGAGTAATATTATCAGAAAAATCAAATTTTAATAACAGGAAGGAAGAAAGAGATGAAACCCGGAAAACCAACATTAGAAGAACTGATGAAACGAAACAAAGAGGAATTACTCAAGGATAAATTATTAGTCGAGAGAATCGAAAGACGCGTAGAAGAAAAAATCATCAAGCAATAATGCCGTATAGGCCCCCATCTAAACAGATGGGGGCCTTTGTTCATTTAAAGCTTTCTCCACAACATAATCTTCATTTGAACTCTTTACAACCATATCGAAATGATGATGAGATGGATGCATGAATAATTCATATTGAATTCTGCGCTCTTTATGAGAATTTCTCAAATAATGGAGGTCGGTTCCCCTCTCAGTAACATCACGAATGGTCCTCCTCATTAACTCGGTTTCTTCATCCGTATAGAAGTAGATTTTCAAATCAAATAAATCTGGATTAGTAAAAGCGACACTCATGCCTTCTACGATATTCACTTTTTTGGAAGAAATCAAAGTTCTTTTTTTGCCAATCGAATAAAAATCATAGCCCTCTCTTAACATATGTATATCTCTTTCTAATGCAGATACCTGATGTGCCAATGGATGACAAGCGGTCATTTTATCACGATGAATTTGATTCTCATACTCATAATCTATTTGCGTGTACTTCCTCAGATTCGAGCCAATCATGTATGGATCCGTATTCATATAATTCACCTCATGAGGATCCAGTAATTTTAATAGACTATGAGCAAATGTGGTCTTTCCAGAAGCACCATGGCCCGATATACCGATTATTATTTTTCCATCCCTGCTATTTATCCAGTTTGCCATCTCATGTAATATCTTTTCCATCTTATCCTCCATTTCTACCTAAAACCACCAAGATACCCTCAACTTAGCATAGTTAACGGATCGTTTTCCCCACCTGAGAAAGTGCATATTGAATTCCGTGCTGGAGTGTTTGAAAAACTTCAAAACGACTAAGCGTCACATGGGATTGAGCCATTTGTATGGCTAAGCTGACAGGAATGCCCACCAATATGGATTTGGTTCCGATTAGAGAAGCAGAAGAGCCTATTTTTCTAATGAGGTCGATCGTAAAATCATCTACTTCCGTGTCGAGACCGGTTAAGTCAAGAATCAGATAATTTGCTTTATGCTTTGGCAAATTGCTCAAGGTATTAATAATTAGAGCTTCTGAACGGTCCTCCTCATATTTCCCGATGAGTGGAACAACGACAATTCCATCAAAAACCGGTATGAGCGGAGAGGAAAGTTTTTTCACCAGATTTCGAAGTTCACTTGTTTTTTGTTCCACCATTTCTTCTAAGCGTAAAATTTGCTCTGACTCTTTTTTCCGAGCTAACTGGTGTATATTTGAGGTCGCCGTAATATGGGAAGGATAGTAGTTCACGATGCTGTATTCAGATCCTTCGAGTTGGTCTTGTTCATATTCGTACCAAATGTTCACTCCAAAAAGGCTGCTGAATACCCCCGCGAAATGTGCGGCTAAAAAGGCAGTTCCCTTGTTCTTCCCTTGGGCCAAGTTGATTTTGTATTCCCAACTATTTCTGAAATGAGCCACAAGCGAAGTCGTTTCATAATTGAGGTGCTTTATTTCAGCTCTTCCCCAGCCGGCAGAAGCATATGTATTAGTAATCATATTTGCTGCCTCAGATACATCAAAGTCCTTTATTTTCCGAAAGTAGTCCCCTACTACAATTCCTTGACGATACCCAGTCGTCTCGAGGACCAAATTAGACGCCTCTTCCCCGGATACCTCTTCGATAGTGTCAAAGAATGACTTCATTGCACTATTGATCCAAAATAGGACCGCATCCTGATTTTCATATTGAAACCTTCCATTTTCAACATCCCAATTAAAATCAAGTCCTTCTATATTTACCTTTGAGTTTTTGCTCATACCGCCACCCCTTGTCTTTGTATAGTCGTTCGAAAATGCTAAAAAGGAATGACAGTTGCCGTTCCTTCACCTTCTCTAACATATGTAAACCATCAAACTAAAAATAGCATATATAGAAGATAACTTCTTATTACCTAATTTTACTATAAACATTAGTTTTTTCCATTTATTTGATAAAAAAGCTCATAATCTCCTTTTCTATCTTTAAAATTTAATATAATCGTTATATTAGTTACATTTATCATCTAATTTAAACAAACCTGTAAATTTGTAATAGTGAATCCTATGATACATTAAATTTACAAGTAAGATTAAAGAGTTGATACTATGTTAAATGTAAAAGAAACTACGGAATTACTTCGGAGTGAAGGCATCGCGGATAGTGAAGAAACGGTCATTCGTTGGATTCTCGATGGGAAAATAAGGGCCAAAAGAACAAAAGATTTGAACATAAACTTTTCAATCGACCCTTTCGATTTAGCCACTTTTATTGTTGAAAAGAAAAATGAAAGATTGAGTCAGCAATTCGGCGTCGATTATGAGCATTGGGAAAAAACATTTCAGGAGAATACCAGATTAAAAGAAAAAATGGAAGAGCTAGAAATAACTCTACGAATTGAACAAGCCAAAGTTCGTTCATTAAAAAAAATGGTCCGATCAGAAAATTCTTTATTCACGCCTGCCCCTTATACCATCCACTCCCTTTTAGGGATTGAAGAGGATGCTGACAAGGACTTCATGAAGAAAGAGCTAAAAAAATTACTAAAGTTCCTTCATCCTGATCGTGGTGGGGATGAAAGACTATTTAAAGTGTTTTATGAACACTACGAAAAAATGAATATCAAGTAATTTTATAAGGCTGTTTTTTCGTAAAGTTTGTTGTTTTGGAAAAATCCCAGAAGCCGGATTTTTCCCCGCATAACGCTGAGTTTATTGGTCTATTTGGAGAGTAGCTCTTTTCTAAGGAAGATAATATCCTGATTGGCTGCTGAAACATATAGTTTAATCTGAAAAAGTGTGTATATAGCAACAATGTTTTAGAAAAGAGTCTTTTATAAAAATAAAGAAAGGTGGTCATTTTATGGCAGACTTAAATTTACAACAACTTGTAGAGGCGATACCTAAATCTGTTTTAAATGCATCTGATCGTGATTTGGAAGGATTCCAGAAAATCCTTCAAGAAACCATTAAATTAAGAGAAGGGCATCTTAATTTACAAAAAATGATTAAAAGTTACTCACTATCAAGTCCCACTCATACGAATCAACGATAAGTACTCGGAGGACATTCTTATTGAAGATGTCCTCCTTTTTTTATTTGAGAGTAATGTGTTTGACCATGTTATACCAACGTACTCCTCCATGTTGCGATTGGGATATTCCATGATTAACAAAGCCTAATTTTTCATAAAAAGGTACTAAATCTTCTTTACATGTTAAGGTGATACCTTCTCTCTCGTTTTCTAGTACAAGCTCTTCTATTCTATTCAGTAAGACTCTTGCTATTCCTAGATTTCTTGCCTCTGTGGACACGGCTAATCCTAAAATGCTCTGATATCCTCCTCTTGTCGGGTTCACTTTGATTTTCTCAAAAAGATCATCGGTTATGTATGGCTGATTAATAATAGGGCCATTAATATACCCAAGAATTCCCCCTCCTTTTTCTGCCACAATAAACGTGTCAGGAATTAACTCAATTCTCTCTACGAATGCTTCTTTCGTGGCAGCTTCTTCTTTAGAAAAACCTTCATTCTCAATCAATAAAAGATGTTCTAGATCTGTCGATTGAACATTTCTTAAAGTAATCATCATGTTTTATAACCTCTTTCTTATTTCATAATTCAATTTTTGGCAAATCCTTTTCCAACAACGGTTTCTCCATCCAAGTCAACAAACACCACAAGCTTACCAGAAGTTTTGGACTCCGAGTTGTTAAAGATCACCCTGTAAACTTCATCTTTTTCATATTCCTCATCCATCATGGATACGATTTCTTGACTAACAGCTACCTTCTCAACACTTGAGTCTTTCGGGCTAACTGGAATCAAATCCTTTTCCTCATCTGTAAGACTGTTGTACGCAACCATTTCCATCGATACTCCATTTTTCGATTCCATTACCCTACATCCGGTTAGTGATATAAATAGGAATATTATTATTGGAGTACATATCAGCTTTTTCAAACTACTCCCCTCCTACTTTGCAATGCTTTGACAATTTGTCTGATCACTAATGGATTTCGAATTTCTTCATCTCTAAGGTGCATTAATTCCTGCAAAGATACCCATTTACTATCCAAAATTTCATCTTCAGCTAGCTTAACTCTTCCAGCTGTTATTTCACCGATAAA
>Ga0182742_1004001_pt1 | contig 13772 bp, 8 predicted proteins | sample eDN5th37CBELigMG_FD_128880 | JGI IMG/M metagenome (GOLD analysis project Ga0182742, IMG submission 128880) | Enriched Miracle-Growth compost microbial communities from Emeryville, California, USA - eDNA 5th pass 37_C BE-Lig MG (version 2)... ... | reverse complement strand
TCGCGGTGGCCGCGGTAGAGCGAGTCGAGCACGGTGACGTCGTCGCCGCGGTCCAGCAGCTGCTGCGCCACGATCGAACCGATGTAGCCGGCGCCGCCGGTGACCAGGATTCGCACGGGCAGCGAGGGTAGCTGCCTGCTCGTTCACCCACCGCGGGTGAGGCGCGCTCGTCCGCCGAACGCGCATGGTGGGGCGATGGAGGCAACGCTCACCGCTCGCCTGGCGGACTACCGGAACCTGCGCCGCGAGATCGAGCGCAACGTGCTGCCGCTCGCGACCTCGGTCGACGGGCGGACGTTCGAGTTCCAGGCGCCGCTGGAGCCGCTCGAGATCCGCGTCGGCGGCTACGTGACGCTCGACGGCCGGCTCGGGCAGATCCTGTCGCTCGAGGTCGCGCGCATGGACGCGGGGGAGCTCGGATGGACGGGCGAGGCCAGCTTCTCCTCGCGCGTGACGATCCGGTTCGCGCAGGGCGCGGGCACGCTGCTCGACGGCGGCGAGACGCCGTTCCACGACGCCGAGATGCGCCCGGCGGCGCCCGAGGCGGTCGCGGCCTGGCTGCGCGCGTCCGCGCCCCGCCGCGCGCGCTTGCAGGCCGGCGAGCTGCGGCTCGCGGACGGCGTCACGCACGGCCTCGACGCGGGCGGCTTCGACCGCCACACGTTCCTGTGCGGGCAGTCCGGGTCGGGCAAGACGTACGCGCTCGGCGTGTTGCTCGAGCGGATCCTGCTCTCCACGCAGCTGCGGGTCGTCGTGCTCGACCCGAACTCGGACTTCGTGCCGCTCGCGACGCCGCGCGCGGACGCCGACCCCGAGCTCGCGGAGCGCTACCGCGAGGCGACCGCGTCGCTGGTCGTGCAGCGGGCGGGGGCGCACGGCGACCACGACCGCCTGCGGCTGCGGATCGGCGAGCTCGCGCCCGCCGCCCAGGCCGCCGCGTTGCGGCTGGACCCCGTGCGCGACCGCGACGAGTACGCGACGTTCACCGAGCTGCTGGCCGGCGAGCGCCTGCGCGAGCTGCGCGACCTGGCCGAGCTGGACCGCCCCGGGGCGGCCGAGCTCGCGGCGCGCGCGCTCAACCTCGGCGTGGCCGGCTGGGGCATCTGGGCCCGGCAGGACCCCGGGTCCTCGCTCGAGCTGCTGGGCGACACGAGCGTCCGCGGCGTCGTGATCGACCTCGGCTCGCTCGCCACGCGCGAGGAGCAGGCGCTCGTCGCGGGCGCCGTGCTCGAGCGCCTGTGGCGCGACCGCGCGCGCCGCGAGCCGGTCCTGATCGTGATCGACGAGGCCCACAACGTCTGCCCCGCCGAGCCCGAGGACGCCCTGACCGCGCTGGCCACCGAGCACGCCGTCCGGATCGCCGCCGAGGGCCGCAAGTTCGGGCTGTACCTGCTGACCTCCACGCAGCGCCCGCAGAAGGTGCATCCGAACGTCGTCTCCCAGTGCGACAACCTGGTGCTGATGCGGATGAACTCCGCCGCCGACCTCGCCCACGCCGCCGAGATGTTCTCGTTCGTGCCCGCGGGCCTGCTCACGCAGGCGGCGAGCTTCCGCCTCGGCGAGGCGCTCGTCGCCGGCAAGCTCTCCTCGCACCCTGCGCTGCTGCGCGTGGGCGCGCGGATCTCGGCCGAGGGCGGCGGGGACGTGCCCGCGAGCTGGGCTCAGTAGGCCAGGCGGGCGACGACCGGCAGGTGATCGCTCGTGCCCTTGCGGGTGCGGCGGTCGAACCCGCGTGGGCGCCCGCTGGGCGTGGCCACCGTCGGCGTCGCGTGGATCGCCACGCTGTCGAGGTCGAGCCGCAGCCCGCCCGGCGCCAGCAGCCCGCGCGTGACGATCAGCTGGTCCAGCACCTGGTAGCGGTTCGCGAACGCCTCGTCCGCGGTGGAGTCGATGAAGAACGTGCCGGTGTTCTCCGGCCCGAAGAACTTCCAGCTCGCGTTGTAGAGGAACGTGTCGTCGCCGCGGTAGGCGGCGACCTCGGCGCGGAAGGCCCGGATCTCGTTCGTGGGCCCGAGCACGCGGTCGAGCTCGCTCGACGCCTGCAGGTGCTCGACCAGGCTGCGGTCGGCGGGCTCGTCGTTGAGGTCGCCCATGATCAGCACCTTGGTCTCCCACTTGGCCTGGACGGCCGCCAGGTCGTCGGCGGCCTTGGCCTCGAGGTAGGCCTGCGCGTCGAGGCGCACGTGGTCGCGGACGATGTAGCCGACGTTCTCGGCGGCCGCGATCCGGAACGGCTCCGAGCGCCAGCGCCCCTGCCGCCGCGACGGCCAGTGGCAGGCGATCACGACCAGCTGCTCGCCCGTCTCGCGCAGCTCGAAGACGACCTCGAAGATGTCGCGCGTGGCGTAGCGCAGGTGCACGACGTGCGAGCGGGTCTCGACCGGCGTCAGCTTGCGCTCGTCGTAGGCCAGGCCGACGTCGATGCCGCGCAGGTCGCTGCTGCGCTTCTCATCGACGACGACCCTCAGGTGCGCGTTGCCGATCGCGTCCAGCAGCTCGCCGAAGACCGCGTCGCCCTCGACCTCGGCGACGCCCAGCAGCTCCGGCCCGCGGCCGTCGTGGAGCTCGTTGATCGCCGCCGCCAGGTTGGCCTTCTTGGCCGCGTAGACCTCGGGCGTCCAGCCCTCCTCGACCGTGAAGTCGAGGTCGGCCGAGATCGGATCGTCGTCGGTGTCGAACAGGTTCTGGAGGTTCCACCACGCGACCCGGAGCTCACCCATGGCCGTATCTTCCTCGACGGAGCGCGGCCGCGATCTCCAGCTCGCGCGCGAGCGACATCCGCCCCGTCCCGCACGAGGGCGTCAGCAGCGAGTGCGCGCCGTCGGCGGCCGGCAGCTCGAAGTCGACGCCGGACCGGTGCGGCGCGATCACGCCCCAGGCGATCCGCCCGCCGCGCGCGACCAGGCCCGCCAGCACGCGCTCGTCGGGCGGCGCGAGCGTGCGGTCGAACGACAGCACGTCGGGCCGCGCGCGCTCGACGACGTCCCACGGCACCGGCCCGCACAGGTGCAGCCCCCAGACGGGCGCGACCGCGCGCAGCGGGTCCCAGGCGTCGTCGGTGGCCAGCAGGTGCAGCGCGGGCTCGTCGGTGACCAGCAGGGCGTCGAGCCCGCGCTCGGCCAGCGCCCGCACCTGGCCGGCGGCGTTGGCCGCCAGCCAGGTCGCGAGCTCGTGCACGAGCGAGGCGTCGCCGAGCGCGTGCGCGAGCGTGACCGGCCCGGTGACCTGCAGCTTCACGACGCGGTGCGCGGGCGGCTCGCGCTCGAGCCGCTCGAGCAGCGCGTCCCAGGCGCGCGGGCGCTCGCGGTCGCGGTCCGGCGACCAGCCGCAGCGGCGCGGGTCGGCGCCGAGCCACTCCGTGACCATGTCCCCCTCCAGCCGCGGCAGCTGCGGGCAGAACGGGACGTCGTAGGCGGTCATGACGTGCTCGACGGCGGCACCGACGTCGTCGTGCGGCAGGCTGCCCACGCCGGTCGTCGCCCACGCGGGCAGCCTGCCGAGGAGCATCAGGCCGGCACCGCCGCGCGCCGCCGGTGCGCCGCCGCGACCATGTTCGCCAGCGCCGGGCGGACCTCGCGCCAGGCGCGCGTCTTCAGCCCGCAGTCCGGGTTGACCCACAGCCGCTCGCGCGGGATCCGCTGCTCGGCGAGCTCGAGCAGGCGCTCGATCTCCTCCGCGGACGGCACCCGCGGCGAGTGGATGTCGTAGACGCCGGGCCCGATCTCGTTCGGGTACTCCAGCCCTTCGAGCACCTCCATCCCGCTGCGCGAGGCCTCGACGGAGAGCACGTCGGCGTCCAGGCGCACGATGTGGTCCATGATCTCGTTGAACTCCGAGTAGCACATGTGCGTGTGGATCTGGGTGTCCGCGCGCGCGGGCGCGACCGTCAGCCGGAAGCAGTCGACGGCCCAGCGCAGGTAGTCCTCCTGCTCGGCGCGGCGCAGCGGCAGCCCTTCGCGCAGCGCCGCCTCGTCGACCTGGATCGCGAAGCAGCCGGCCGCCTCGAGGTCGACGACCTCGTCCTGGATCGCCAGCGCGATCTGCCGGCAGGTCTCCGAGCGCGGCTGGTCGTCGCGCACGAACGACCACTGCAGGATCGTGACGGGTCCGGTGAGCATGCCCTTGACGGGCTTGTCGGTCAGCGACTGCGCGTAGCGCCACCAGCGCACGGTCATCGGGTCGGGCCGCGAGACGTCGCCGTAGAGGATCGGCGGCTTCACGCAGCGCGAGCCGTAGGACTGCACCCAGCCGTGCTCGGTGAACGCGAACCCGCGCAGTTGGCGGCCGAAGTACTCGACCATGTCGTTGCGCTCGGGCTCGCCGTGCACGAGCACGTCGAGCCCGATGTGCTCCTGGAAGGCGATGATCTCCGCGATCGTGCGCTCGAGGAAGCGCTCGTAGCCCGGCTGCGAGCGCGCGGCGCGGATCTCCGGGGTCTGCGGGAACGAGCCGATCGTGGTCGTCGGCAACTCGGGCAGCGGGACCCGCGCGCGCTGGGCCTCGCGGCGCTGCTCGTACGGGGTGTCGCGCTCGTAGCGGCCGGGCTCGCGGCGGCGCACCGCCTCATCCAGCGCGGCGGCGCGGCGCGCCGCGGCGACCTCGCGCGAGCGTTCGAGCAGCGCGTCGCGGTCGCCGTCGAGCGCGGCCTTGAGCACGCCCAGCTCGTCCAGCTTCTCGTACGCGAACGCCAGCCACGGGCGGATCTCGATGTCCTCGCGCGCGGCCTCGTAGGGCACGTGCAGCAGCGAGCACGACGTCGCGATCGTCACCCGCTCGCTGCCGAGCGCGGCGACGGCGGCGTCGACGCGGTCCAGCGCCCGGTCGAGGTCGGCGGCCCACACGTTGCGGCCGTCGATGACGCCGAGCGAGAGCCGGCCGCGCGCGTGCTCGAGCGCGTACGGCAGCTGCGCCGGGGCGCGCACGAGGTCGACGTGCACCTCGGCGACCGGCAGCGCGAAGACGCGCTCCTGCGCGGGCGCGAAGTACGTCGCCAGGCAGATGTCGATCCCGCCGAACGCGCTGTAGGCGTCGGCGACCGCGTCGAGCTCGCGGTCCGTGCGGTCCAGCGCCAGGCACGGCTCGTCGAGCTGGACCTCGCTCGCGCCCGCGGCCGCCAGCTCCTGCAGCAGCTGCGCGTACACCGGGACGAGCGCCTCCAGCGAGCCCTCGCCCTTGGACAGCTCGAGGAAGCTGAACGGGCCGAGCACGACGGGCCGCGTGGCGATCCCGAGCGCGGCCGCCTCGCGCAGCGGTCCGGTCCAGTGCGAGGCGTCGAGCTCGAAGCGCTGCCCGCGCCGCAGCTCGGGCACGAGGTAGTGGTAGTTCGTGTCCAGCCACTTGGTCAGCTCGAGCGGCTTGCGGGTCGCGGTCCCGCGCGCGAGCGCGAAGTAGTCGTCGCGCTCGACCGCGCCGAGCGCCCACGCCGTGTCGAGCACATGGTCGTAGAGGCTGAAGTCGCCGGACGGGATCACGTCGATCCCCGCCGCGTGCGCCCGCTGCCAGTTCGCCGCGCGCAGCGTGCGCGCGGTCTCCTCCAGCTCGGGGCGGCCGATGCGCCCGGCCCAGAAGGCCTCGAGCGCGAACTTCAGCTCGCGGTCTGGACCGATGCGGGGCAGCCCCAAGACGGCGGTGCGTGCCATCGAATGCTCCTGTTGTGTCGGTGCGGCCCTAACGCGAGGCCGCGGTTGCCGGAAAACGGAGACGACAGGTCTTCGGGCTCGGACGCGATCGGGGCGGCCGCCTTCCCAGGAGATCCCAGTGGCTTTGGCCGTCTCGCGCGTCCCTACCGCTGCGCGCCAGCTCCGGATTTCGAACCGGATTCCCTGGCCCGTACGAGGTCGGGCACGATCGACTCCGCGCCCCACCCTACCGCGTCATCCGGGCGACAGGCCGGATGTAGGTGCGGGTGGCGATGGCATAGGGTTGCCCGCGTTCGGACCGCCGGGTGGCAGGGGGCTTCCCGGCATCGTCCGGATGGCCCAAAGAGGGAGGTCCTATGCAGCAGCACCTACGGTCCGCCGTGGCCGTGTTCGCCCTGCTCGCACTGCTCGGGGGAGCGGTCGTCGCGAGCCAGGGCAAGCCTGCGACCGCGACGCCCGCGCCGTCGGCCGACGTGCCGACGCCGCAGCAGGTGATCGGCTTCGAGGCGTGCGCCGACTACCGGCTCGCGACCTACGAGCAGATCATCCGCTACTTCCGCGCGCTCGACGAGGCGTCGCCGCGCATGCAGATGAGCGCCATCGGGCGCACCACCGAGGGGCGGCAGATGCAGCTCGCCGTCATCTCCTCCGAGGAGAACCTCAAGAGCTTCAACCTCGTCCGCTACCAGGAGATCGCGCGCCGGCTCGCGCGCGCCGAGGGCCTGGACGACGAGGAGGCGCGCACGCTGTCCTACAACGGCAAGGCGGTCGTGTGGGTCGACTACGGCATCCACACGACCGAGAACGCCTCACAACAGGCGGCGATGATGTTCGCCCACCGGCTCGTGAGCGACAACTCGCCCGAGTTCAAGCACATCCGCGACAACGTGATCACGCTCGTCGTGCCGAGCATGAACCCGGACGGCAACACGATGATCGCCGACTGGTACCGCGAGCATCGCGGCGAGCGCTGGGAGCTCTCGCTGCCCGAGCTCTACCAGCACTACGCGGGCCACGACAACAACCGCGACTGGTACATGTTCAACCTGCGGGAGTCGCGCAACATCGCGAAGCAGCTCTACCAGGAGTGGACCCCGCAGATCATCCACAACAACCACCAGTCGGGGCCGTTCCCGTCGCGGATCTTCATCCCGCCGTTCGAGGATCCGCCCAACCCGAACATCCAGCCGCTGGCCATGCGCGGCGTGAACCTGGTCGGCGACGCGATGTCGCGCCGGCTGGACCAGGAGGGCAAGGAGGGCGCGGTCTCGCGCGTCCAGTTCGACACCTGGTGGAACGGCGGTATGCGCTCGGCGCCGTACTACCACAACATGGTGGGGATCCTGACCGAGACGGCGCACACCAACCCGGCGCCGGCGGTCTATGACCCGGCCGACTTCCCGGAGCGCTTCGCCAACGGCGAGCTGACGAGCCAGCCGTCGACGTTCTACCCGAGCCCGTACAAGGGCGGCGAGTGGCACCTCAAGGACTCCTGCGAGTACATGACCTCGGCGTCCTACGGCATGCTCGAGCTGGCCGCGGAGAAGTCCCAGGAGTTCCTGTACGACATCTACCAGATGGGCCGCGACGCGATCGAGGCCGGCAAGGACGAGACCTACGTCGTCCCCGCCGACCAGGCCGACTTCCCGACCGCGGTGCGGCTGATCGAGGCGCTGCGGATCGGCGGCATCGACGTCGAGCGCGCGACCGAGCCGTTCACCGCGGGCGACACGCGCTACCCGGCCGGCTCGTTCGTGATCCGCGGCGCGCAGGCGTTCCGGCCGCACCTGACCGACCTGCTCAACCGGCAGGTCTATCCGGACCGGCGGCTGTACCCGGACGGCCCGCCCGAGCCGCCGTACGACATCACGGGCTGGACGCTGCCGCTGCAGATGAACGTCAAGGTCGACAAGTACGAGACGCCGGTGTCCGTGCGCACGCGGCCCGTCGGCACGCCGCGCGTGCCGCCCGGGACCGCGCCCGCCGAGGCGACGGCGTTCGCGCTCGACCCGCGCGTGAACGAGTCGTTCACCGCGGTCAACCGGCTGCTGAAGGCCGGCGACGAGGTCGCGCGCGCGACCGAGCCGGTCGGCGACCTGCCCGCGGGCGCGTTCCTCGTGGAGGCCGGCGACGGCACCGCCGAGCGGATGGCGGCGATCGCCACCGAGCTCGGCCTGAACGTGTCCGCGGTCGACGCGATCCCGGACAGCGCGCGGCCGCTCAGGGCGCCGCGGATCGGCCTCTACCACGCGTGGGGCGGCAACATGGACGAGGGCTGGACGCGCTACGTGCTCGAGGACTTCGAGTTCCCGTACGAGCGCCTGCACGACGCGGACGTCCGCGCCGGTGACCTCAACGAGCGCTTCGACGTGATCGTCCTGCCCGACGCGACCTACAACAGCATGCTCAACGGGTCCTCGAACCTGCCGCCGGAGTACACGGGCGGCATGACCGAGGCGGGCGTCGACAACATCGAGGCCTTCGCGCAGGCCGGCGGGACCGTGGTGACGATGGACACCGCGTCCCAGTTCGCGACCCGCGCGCTCGGCGTCGACATCACCGACGTCACCGAGGGCAAGGAGGAGACCGAGCTGTTCATCCCGGGCACGCTGCTGCGGCTCGACCCCGACCCGGACGACCCGGTCGCCTGGGGCATGCCGGAGCAGACCGCGGCGTTCTTCGCCAACAGCCCGGCGTTCTCCGTGCCGGACGGCTCGCCGGCCCGCACGGTCGCCAGCTACGCGACCGAGGACCTGCTGATGAGCGGCTGGCTCGTGGGCGAGGAGCTCATCCACGGCACCTCGGCCGTGCTCGAGGCGCCGGTCGGTCAGGGCCGCGCGGTGATCCTCGGGTTCCGCACGCAGCACCGCGCCCAGGCGCACGGCACCTACAAGCTGCTGTTCAACTCGATCTACCTGTCGGGGCTCGGCTAGCGAGCATCGGGGGCGGCCGCTTCGGCCGCCCCCGGCCGGCTCACTGGCAGGCCTCGCACTCCTCGCCGTTGCGCATCGCCTCGATCGAGCAGACCGTCGCCTTCTCGATCGCGGACGCCCCCAGCGTGCGCAGGTAGTAGGTCGTCTTCAGGCCCGCGCGCCACGCGCGCCGGTACATGTGGCTCATCGCCTTCATGTCGGGCGCGGCCAGGAACAGGTTCAGCGACTGCGACTGGTCGATCCACTTCTGGCGCCGGGCGGCGGCGTCGATCAGCCACTCCGGCTCGAGCTGGAACGCGGTCCGGTAGCGCTCGCGCAGCTCGGCCGGGATCTCCGCGATCGCCGAGACGTCGCCGTCGAGCGCCTTCAGCCGCTCGGCCATGCGCGCGTCCCACAGCCCGAGCGCCTTCAGGTCGCGGACCAGGAACGGGTTGAGCACGACGAAGTCACCGGACAGGTTGGACTTCGCGAACAGGTTCTTGTAGGTCGGCTCGATGCAGGGCGAGGTGCCCATGATGTTCGCGATCGTGGCCGTCGGCGCGAGCGCGAGCACGTTGGAGTTGCGCATGCCCTGGGCGGCGATCTTCGCGCGCAGCGGCGCCCAGTCCAGGCGGCCGCCGCGCTCGACCGCGAGCTCCTCGCCGCGTTCGCGCTCGAGGAGGTCGAGCGTGTCCTGCGGCAGCAGGCCGCGGTCCCACTTTGAGCCCGGGTAGCTGCGGTAGGTCCCGCGCTCGGCGGCGAGGTCGGACGAGGCCTCGTACGCGTAGTAGGCGACGGCCTCCAGCACCTCGTCGGAGAACGCGACGCCCTCGGGCGAGCCGAACGGTGTGCCGCGGCGGTAGAGCGCGTACTGCAGCCCCATCACGCCCAGGCCGACGGGGCGGTGGCGCGCGTTGGCGGTCGCGGCCGGCTCGGTCGGGTAGAAGTTGACGTCGATCACGTCGTCGAGCGCGCGCACCGCGATCCGGATCGTCTCGCGCAGCTTGTCGTGGTCGAGCTCGCCGTCGGCGTCCAGGTGCTGGTCGAGCACGATCGAGCCGAGGTTGCAGACCGCGGTCTCGTCCGGGCCCGTGTTGAGCGTGATCTCCGTGCACAGGTTGCTCGAGTGGATCACGCCCGCGTGGTCCTGCGGCGAGCGCACGTTGCACGGGTCCTTGAACGTCAGCCACGGGTGGCCGGTCTCGAAGAGCAGCTTGAGCATCTGCTTCCAGAGCTCGAGCGCGGGGATGGTCTCGCCGTAGAGCTCGCCCTTGGCGACCTTGGCCTCGTAGGCCTCGTAGCGCCGCTTGAACTCCTGGCCGTAGGTCTCGTGCAGGTCGGGCACGTCGCTGGAGCGGAACAGCGTCCACTGCCCGCGCGCCTCGACGCGCTGCATGAACAGGTCGGGGATCCAGCACGCCGTGTTCATGTCGTGCGTGCGCCGGCGCTCGTCGCCCGTGTTGCGGCGCAGCTCGAGGAACTCGCGGATGTCGTTGTGCCAGACCTCGAGATAGGCGCAGCCCGAGCCCGCGCGCTTGCCGCCCTGGTTGACCGCGACCAGCTGGTCGTTGTGCATCTTCAGGAACGGGACGACGCCCTGCGAGGTGCCGTTGGTGGAGGCGATGTGCGAGCCCGTGCCGCGGACGGCGGTCCAGGAGCCGCCGAGGCCGCCCGCCCACTTCGAGCACATCGCGTTCTCGGCGATGCCGCGGCCGACGATCGAGGCCAGCGTGTCCTCGATCTTGTAGACGTAGCAACTGGACAGCTGCGAGTGCGGGGTGCCGGCGTTGAACAGCGTCGGCGTGGAGGAGCAGAAGCGGCGCTGGCGGTACATCGCGTAGAGGTCCAGCGCTCGTTGCTCCCGCTCCTGTTCGGGCTCGGCGAGGCAGACGCCCATCGCCACCCGCAGCCAGAACAGCTGCGGCGCCTCGATCCGGCGCGGCGTGGCGGCGGTCTTGTCCACGAGCAGGTAGCGGTCGTAGAGGGTCTGCAGGCCGAGGAAGTCGAAGTCCAGGTCGGCGGTCGGGTCGAGGCCGGAGGCGAGCTGTGCGAGGTCGTAGTCGAGCAGCCTCGGGTCGATCCGGCCGATCTCGACGCCGCGCCGGAGGTTGGTCGCGAACGCGTCCTGGTGCGCGTGCTTGAGCGCGCCGATGCCGTCGCGGACGATGTCCCAGCCCAGCGTCTCCTCGTAGACGTAGGTGAGCAGGATGCGGCCGGCGAAGCGCGAGAACTCGCTGTCGCGCTCCATCAGCGCCTTCGCGTTGAGCACGACCAGCTTCTGCAGGTCGGCGCGCGCGATCCCGGGGCGGACGGCGCGCCGCAGCTCGCGTTCGAGCGCGTCGGGGTCGTCGGGCAGGTCGAGCCCGATCGACGCGAACGCGATCCGCTCGCGCAGGTCGGCGCCGTCCCACCGGGTGCCGTCGGCGAGCGGGATCGGCGCGGGCGGGGCGGGCGCCTCGCGGGCGCGCAGCAGCGCGCGCTCGGCGCGGTAGACGATGTAGCGCTCGGCCACGCGCATGTGGCCGGCGAGGACGAGTTCCTCCTGCACGATGTCCTGGACGGTCTCGATCGGCACGTACGCCGTGCCGAGCGCGTGGGCGCGCTCGCCGACGCGCTTGGCGAGCGCGATCGCCGGCGAGGACTCCAGGCCGGTCGAGACGAACGCCTTGCGGATCGCGAGCTCGATCTTGCCCTCGTCCCAGGCGGCGATCTCGCCCGAGCGGCGGATCAGGCGCACGCTGCTGCGGGTCGTGGTCGTCGGCAGCGCGCGGCGCAGGACGAGCGCCTTGGCGATGTCGACGTGGCCGGCGGCGATCAGCGTGGCCTCGACCAGGGTGGAGAGGTCGTGGATGGTGACCGTGGCGGCGTCGTGGAGGCGGTCGAGGACGTCGGCGGTGATCGTCTTGACGATCGCGCGGGCGGCGACGGTGTCGGCGGGCTCGCCGCCGGCGGCCGCGAGCACAGCGAGCGCGTCGGCGACCATGGAGGCGGGGGCGTCCGCGGTCAGCGGGGCGGTGCCGCCGTCCTCGTCGACGAGGGTGACCGGGGGCGCGGGCAGCTCGGGGGTCGCGACCGTGTCGAGCTCGGGGAGCGCGGCGGCGCGCTTGAGCTCGAGGTCCTGCAGGATCTCGGCGAAGTCCAGCATCACAGTTCCTCGTCCGCGACCAGCGCCAGCGAGGACGCCTTCCGGTACTCGGTGACCCGGCCTTCGAAGAAGTTCTGCTCCTTGCGCATGTCCATCAGCTCGGCCAGCCACGGCAGCGGGTTGGCGAGTTGCACGTCGCGCAGGGGCTCGAGCCCGGCGCCGGCGAGGCGGCGGTCGGCGATGTAGTCGATGTAGGCGCTGAAGTCCTCGGCCGAGAGCCCGACGCCCTCGACCGGCAGGCAGTCGGCGATGAACCGGTGCTCGAGCGCGACCGCCTCGCGCATCAGCTCGCGCAGCTCTTCCTTGAACGCCGGTGTCCAGAGGCCGGGGTTCTCGGCCACGAGCTCGTTGAGGAGGCGGCGGAAGAGCTCGATGTGGTTGGACTCGTCCCGCAGCGTGTAGCGGAACATCGTCCCGATCCCGGGCAGCTTGCCCTGCCGGTAGAGCGACAGGATCATCCCGAACAGGCCGTAGAACTGCGTGCCCTCCATGCACTGGCCGAAGACGAAGACGTTGCGCGCCAGCAGCCGCAGCGCCTCCGGGTCGCTCATGTCCAGGTCGCGCCGCAGCGCGCGCGAGACCTCGGTCACGAACGCGTTCTTGGCCGCGATCGACGGGATGTCGGCGAACATCGCCTCGCACTCGTGCGGGTCGATCCCGAGGCTCGCGATCATGTACAGCAACGAGTCCGCGTGGATGTTCTCCTCGTGCGCGTGGCGGCCGAGCACCAGCTTGAGCTCCGACGCGGTGACGAGCTCGCGGACGACGTGGATGATGTTGTCGCCCACGATCCCCTCGGCCGCCGAGAAGTAGCCGACGCCCATGCGGACGATCCAGCGGTCGACCTCGCTCAGCGCGCCGGAGCGCCACTGCTCGATGTCCTTGCCCATCTGCACGTCCTCGGGCTCCCAGTGGTTGGCCTTCATCGTGCGGTAGAGCTCGTACGCCCAGCCGTACTTGAGCGGCAGCAGGTTGAAGTTCGGCGTCTCGCGGCCGCCGACGACGCGCTTGGCCGCCAGCGCCGCCTCCGCCTTCGCCCGGTCCAGGACGAAGCTGCGGTCGCCGATCGTGTACGTGGTCTGCAAGTGGGCCTCCTTTCGGGTCGGTTCCAGGAGGCCGCGTGACGTCGGCTGTCCTTTCACCGAGGACGTTCCAACGGGCGCGAGAGCAGTCGACCGGGCTCAGGCCTTCTTCGTGGCCATTACCGTTGCGGGACAGCGCCGGGATCTCACCGGACTTCGCTGGCATCCGCGCCGTGTCCCAGGACCGTACGGGTCGGCCCGGACGGACTGGCGGCTAGCCGCCAGCGCGCGGACGGCTGCCTTCATCGAGCGCGCGCCGCGCGTCCGGGAGGCTTGCCGCCATGGACCTCGACGCTCTTGAAACCAGCTTCGACCTCGTCGCCCCGCGTGGCGACGAGCTGATGGAGATCTTCTACGCGCGGCTCTTCGAGACCGCGCCGGCCGTCAAGCCCCTGTTCGCGGGGACCGACATGGCCCGCCAGCGCGGCATGCTGCTCTCCGCCCTGGTGCTGCTGCGCCGCTCGCTGCGGGATCTGGACGCCGTCGTCCCGACGCTGCGCAAACTCGGCGCCCGGCACGTGGGTTACGGCGCCGAGCCCGAGCACTACCCGGTCGTCGGCGCGGTGCTGATCGGCGCGATGGCCGAGGTCGCGGGGGACGCGTGGGAGCAGCGCTTCACCGAGGCGTGGGAGCAGGCCTTCGAGGTGGTCGCGGGCGCGATGCTCGAGGGGGCGGCTGAGGCGCAGCTCGTCGCGGCCTGATTCGAGAAAAACACCAGCATCGAGGGGAGGGGGTAGCGGTGGCCGGCGCCGCTCGCTCACTCCGCGGGCCCGTTCTCCGCGCCCGTGTACACGCCGGGAGTGCCGGGATACCGTCAAGTTACGGGCCACGGAGAAGGTGGGTGATCGTTTGTGATCACTCGGGGCCGTTGTGGCCCTTCTCGTAACACCTTCGCGCGTTCGAGTTGGCGCGCTGGTGGGGGTGCCCCTCTGCGCTTCACCCACAGGAAAGCTCCGAGCCGCACCCCCCTCGGTCGATATATCGAGAAGGGCAG
>Ga0182742_1003999_pt1 | contig 13783 bp, 7 predicted proteins | sample eDN5th37CBELigMG_FD_128880 | JGI IMG/M metagenome (GOLD analysis project Ga0182742, IMG submission 128880) | Enriched Miracle-Growth compost microbial communities from Emeryville, California, USA - eDNA 5th pass 37_C BE-Lig MG (version 2)... ... | reverse complement strand
GGGCTCGCCCTCGCCCTTGGGCTCGGTCAGCGTGCGCGCGGCCTGGCGCGTGTAGGCGTTGATCGCCTCGTGCGCGGTGAAGCCGGCCTCCTGCATGAGCTCGAGCTCACGGATCGCGGCGAAGCCGTAGAGCGAGTAGATGAAGCCCGCGTCGGTGCCGCCCGCGACGCGCCCGCCGATCGACTTGTAGTCGTTGACGAGCTGCATGTAGCGGTGCATGAAGCGCTTCCACGACACCTCGTCGGCGGTCGTCCAGTCGTAGTAGAACGAGCCGTGGTTGGTGCGGTTGGGCTCCCAGAACTTCCAGATCGACGGCATCGCGTAGTTGCGGTGCCACTCCTGGGTGCGGGCGCGCATCAGGTCGCGGCCGGCCTCGTAGACGCTCATGGTCGGGCCGAACGTCACCCCGTTGGCCTTCTGCTCGCGCAGGTAGGCCCACCACTCGTCCGAGCCGGGCTCGAACGTGTAGTCGATGACCTTGGCGACGTGCCGCCAGCGCGACTGCTCGTCGTTGTAGTTGTAGTCGTCCGGGAACGGGTGCGTGCGGCCGCTCTTGAGCAGCGACTCGAAGTGCCCGTAGAAGTGCGTGACGGTCCCGAGCCCCATGCGCCCGGTCTCGAGCGCGTTGACCTCCGGATAGACCGGCGGCGAGTGGTGCATGGTCGTCCCGAGACCCAACTTGGAGGCCTCGTCGATCATCGCCTCCAGGATCGCCTTGTCCTGGTCGACCCCGGTGCCGGCGAACTTGATCCCGTCGATCCCGTTGACCGACGCCCAGCGCACCCACTCGCGCGCCTTGGCCGGCGTGTCCGGCGAGCCGCCGGACCAGCCGCTCCCCGGCCGCTGGTAGTTGAAGATGCGCGGCGCGACGATCTCGTTGCGTTCGGACGCGGCCTTGTCGCGCACGGCCGCGGTGTTGTTGGTCAGCGACACGCCGCGGACCGTGGTCACGCCGTGCGCCAGCCACAGCTTGTAGGCGTAGGTGAGCGGCGTGCCGCCCTGCTGGGCGTGCACGTGCTCGTCGACGAGCCCGGGCATGACCCACATGCCGGTCGCGTCGATCTCGTGGTCGGCGTCGCGCGGCGGCCGGTCGGGCTCCATCGGCAGCCCGGGCGTCCCGGCCGAGCGGATCTCGGTGATCCGGTTGTTCTCGATCACGATGTCGCGCGGGCCCATCACGGTCCCGCCCGCCCCGTCGATCACGTTGACGCCGCGGATCACGAGCTTGCCGAACGGGCCTTTGCCCTCGTCCGGCCCGCGCGGCGGTGTCGTCTGCGCCGCGGCGGCAGCCGGCAGCGCAGCAGAAACGAGCATGGCGGCGGCAAGCGCGCGCATGCGAAGGACCATCAGGTCTCCCCCCTTCGGTAGTACCCCCGTACCCCAGGATTTCTACCAAACGGCCGTTCGATGCACTAGGTCACCGTACCGACACGGGCAAACCTTGCCAAAGTTGTGTCAAGGTTGCGCTAGATTGTGCGCATGCGCGACTTCCTTGCCGCCACACGTGACCGCGTCGTCGTCTTCGATGGCGGCATGGGCGCGACCCTCGAGCAGTTCGACCTCTCGCTGGAGAAGGACTACAGGCTCCCCGGCCGCTGCCACGAGGCGCTCGTCCTCAACCGGCCGGACGTCATCCAGGGCGTGCACGAGTCGATGATCGAGGCCGGCGCGGAGGTCGTGGAGACCGACACGTTCCAGGCCTCGCGGCTGAAGCTCGAGGAGTGGGGCCTCGCCGACCACACGCTCGAGATCAACCGCCGCGCCGCGGAGATCGCCCGCAAGGCCGTCGGCGAGCAGCGCTTCGTGGCCGGCTCGATCGGCCCGACGGGCTTCCTGCCCGCCTCCGAGGACCCGACGCTCGGCCAGATCCGCTTCCGCGACCTCGTGGAGGTCTTCACCGAGCAGGCCCAGGGCCTGCTCGAGGGCGGCGTGGACCTGCTGATCGTCGAGACCGCGCAGGACATCCTCGAGGTCAAGGCCGCGATCTTCGGCATGCGCGAGGCGTTCAAGCTCGTGGGGCGCTCCGTGCCGATCCAGGCCAGCGTCTCGCTGCTGCCCAACGGCGGCAAGATGCTGCTGGGCACCGACATCTCGGCCGCGCTGACCACGCTGGAGGCGCTCAAGGTCGACGTCATCGGCCTCAACTGCTCGACCGGCCCCGAGGACATGCGCGACGCGATCCGCTTCCTCGGCGAGCACTCGCCGCTGCCGGTCCACTGCATCCCGAACGCCGGAATCCCGCACCAGGGCCCGGACGGCGAGACCGTCTTCCCCGAGCGCCCGGACGAGCTGGCGAGCGTGCTGGGCGAGTTCGTCGATCGCTACGGCGTCTCGATCGTCGGCGGCTGCTGCGGCACCACGCCCGAGCACATCCGCGCGATCAAGGAGCGCTGCGGCTCGGCGCCCGTCAGCGAGCGCCCCGCGCCGCGCCCGCCGCACGTGTCGAGCATGATCGCCGCCGCGCCGCTCGTGCAGGAGCCGGCGCCGACGATCGTCGGCGAGCGCGTGAACTCGCAGGGCTCGCGCAAGGCCAAGGAGCTGCTGCTGGCCGACGACTACGACGGGCTGCTGCAGGTCGCCGAGGACCAGGTCGAGGGCGGCGCGCACGTGCTCGACCTGTGCGTGGCGCTCACGGAGCGCACGGACGAGGACGAGCAGATGCGGCTCGTGGCCAAGAAGGTCTCGCTGACCCAGCCCGCGCCGATCCAGGTCGACTCGACCGAGCCCGAGGTGATCGAGACCGCGCTCGAGCAGATCCCGGGCCGCGCGATCGTCAACTCGGTCAACCTCGAGGCCGGCGAGGACAAGCTCAACAAGGTCGTCCCGATCGCGATGGCGCACGGCGCCGCGCTGATCGCGCTGACGATCGACGAGGAGGGCATGGCCAAGACCCGCGAGCGCAAGCTCGAGGTCGCCCGCCGCATCACCGACCTCGTCTGCAACCAGCACGGGATGGACCCCGAGCTGCTGATCTTCGACGCGCTCACGTTCACGCTGACCACGGGCGACGAGGAGTGGAAGCCGTCCGCGATCGAGACGATCGAGGGCATCCGGCTGATCAAGTCCGAGCTGCCCGGCGTCAAGACCTCGCTCGGCGTCTCCAACGTCTCCTTCGGGATCGGGCTGGCCGCGCGCTCGGTGCTCAACTCGGTCTTCCTGCACCACTGCGTCGAGGCCGGGCTGGACCTGGCGATGGTCAACCCGAACCACATCACGCCCTACGGCGAGATCCCGCAGGAGGAGCGCGAGCTCGCCGACGACCTCGTCTTCAACCGCCGCGACGACGCGCTCGAGCGCTTCATCGCCCACTTCGAGGCCAAGGGCCCGGAGGACGAGGCCGCGGCCGCCGACCCGACCGCGGACATGGAGCCCGAGGAGGCGCTGCACTGGCACATCCTGCGCCGCAAGAAGGACGGCGTGGAGGCCCAGATCGACCGCTCGGTGGAGAAGATCGGCGCCGTGCCGACGCTCAACGACGTGCTGCTGCCGGCCATGAAGGAGGTCGGCGACAAGTTCGGCGCGGGCGAGCTGATCCTGCCGTTCGTGCTCCAGAGCGCCGAGGTCATGAAGCGCGCCGTCGCGCAGCTCGAGAACTACCTCGACAAGATCGAGGGCTACACGAAGGGAACGGTCGTTCTCGCGACGGTGTTCGGCGACGTGCACGACATCGGCAAGTCGCTGGTGAACACGATCCTGACCAACAACGGCTACACGGTCGTCGACCTCGGCAAGCAGGTGCCGATCTCGACGATCCTCGACGCCGCCGTCGAGCACAAGGCGACCGCGATCGGGCTCTCGGCGCTGCTGGTCAGCACGTCCAAGCAGATGCCGCTGGCGATCCAGGAGCTGCAGGCCCAGGGCCTCGAGTTCCCCGTGCTGCTGGGCGGCGCGGCGATCAACCGCAAGTTCGGGCTGCGGGCGCTCTACCCCGGCGGCCGCGACTCCGACGAGATCTACGAGCCCGGCGTCTTCTACTGCAAGGACGCGTTCGAGGGCCTGGCCGTGATGGACCGCCTGATCGAGCCCGACCGCCGCGCCGAGCTCGTCCAGGAGGTCCGCGACGCGGCCAAGCGCCTGCGCGAGGTGGGCGAGGAGGAAGAGGTGCTCGACACCTCCGACGACTCCGTGCGCTCCGCCGTGCGCACCGACGTCCCGGTCCCCGAGCCGCCGTTCTGGGGCGTGCGCGAGATCGAGGTCGACCGCGACGAGCTCTACACGCACCTCGACACCCACGTGCTGTTCAAGCTGCACTGGGGCGGGCGCGGCGTGAAGGGCGAGGAGTGGAAGCGGCTGCTGGCCGACGACTTCCGCCCGCGCCTGGAGCGCATGTGGCGCGAGGCCGACTACCTGCACCCGCGCGCGCTGCTGGGCTACTTCCCCTGCTACAGCGAGGGCAACGACATCGTCGTGCTCGACCCGGAGGACCGCGAGACGGTCCTGACGCGCTTCACCTGCCCGCGTCAGCCCAAGGGCGACCGCCTGTGCCTGGCCGACTTCTACCGGCCCAAGGAGTCCGGCGAGCTCGACGTCGTGGCGCTGCAGGCCGTGACCGTCGGCGACGAGGTCACGCAGCTGATGGCCAAGCTCGAGGCCGAGGGCGAGTTCGCCGAGCAGCTGTTCGTGCACGGGCTCGGCGTGCAGACCGCCGAGGGCCTGGCCGAGTGGCTGCACTGGCGCGTGCGCAAGGACCTCGGGATCGACGTCCGCCAGGGCCGCCGCTACTCGTGGGGCTACCCGGCCGTGCCGGATCAGTCCGAGCACACCAAGGTGGAGAAGCTGCTCGGGATCGACAAGATCGGGATGAAGATCTCCGACGGCTACGCGCCGATCCCGGAGCAGTCGACGCTGGCGATCGTCGCCCACCACCCGCAGGCCGGCTACTACGGCATGCGCAACGGCCGGCTGCTGCCGGAGGGCTCGCCCGACGACGTGATCCGCGGCACGGCGCGCGACCCCTCGCGCTTCGCCGACGCCGAGGCGTTCGAGGAGCCCGCGGGCGCCGTCAGCTGATGCGCCGGCGCGTCCTCGTCGCGGTCGCCGCCGCCTGCCTGCTCGCGGGCTGCGGCGACTCGGCCGACGAGGACGCGGTCCGCGCCGCGCTGACGGAGTACACGACCGCGATGCTGGCCGGCGACGGCGCCAAGGCCTGCGCGCGGATGACCCCTGAGCTGCAGGAGTTCGTGACCAACGCCTACCCCGAGGCGCGCGACTGCAAGGCCGCGGTGGCGGCGATCGACGACCACGTCAGCGCGGCGGGCGGGGAGATCGAGATCGACGACATCGAGGTCGACGGCGACAGCGCGAGCGCGCTCGTCTCCTCGGGCGACGAGGGCCGCGGCAGCCGCCAGTTCCTGCGCAAGCTCTCCGGCTCCTGGCGCGTGGACGTCGCGCCGCGCAACACGGTATGAGGTACGCGCTCGTCCTGCTCGCCGCGCTCGTCCTGACCGGCTGCGAGAAGGCGCAGAGCGACCGCGTCCGCGACAGCGTGCGGACCTTCATCCGCGCCTACGCCGACGGCGACGTCAAGACGGCGTGCTCGCTGCTGGTGCCCGAGGTGCGCAACGCGTTCGACAACGGCTGCGAGGCCGACCTCAAGCAGGAGTCCGACGCGCTCTCGGACGCCGAGCGCACGCGCCTGCGGGAGGTCGAGCTCGGCGACGTCGACGTGCGCGGCGACGAGGCCCGCGTGCGCCTGCGCGGCCAGCGCGGCAGCGAGGCCGGGACGCTGCGCAAGGTCGACGGCCGCTGGCTGATCGAGAACCGCTAGTGTCGTGATTCGTAGGTTCGCACGCGCATAGCGGGATGCATCGTCGTGGCTGGCGTGCGCCGGCGATCTGGCTCGTACCGGGCGTACTTGCGAGATCGCCGGCGCGCGCCAGGCGCGGCGAGGTGCCCGGTAGGCGCCTGGGAACTTCCGAATCAGGGCACTAGCGCACGGGGTAGATCCCGAGCACGGTCTGGTCGACGGTGACGCCGCCGGCCTCGGCGACGGCGCGCAGCGAGACGCTGCGCTTGACACCGCGCGCCGGGACGGAGGCGCGGAACGTCGACGGGCCGGTCCGCCGGGAGGGCGCGCGCGTCCACGAGCGGCCGTCGTCGGCCGACCACCACAGGCGCAGCCGGCCGGCGTCCGGGACGCGGACGTCGAGCCGCAGCGGCCGCCGCGGCGCGACGCGCCCGTGCAGGTCGACGGCGGCGGTGAAGTCGACCGCCGGCAGCGGCGGCAGCGCGCCGGGCTCGGAGCGGAACGTCCAGACGGTCCGCGCGCGGCGCGAGCGGGTGAAGGAGTCGCGCAGCGTCCATGCGTACTCGAGCCGGAAGTCACCCGGTCCCTCGGGCAGCGTGAAGAAGGCCTGGACGCCCTCCTGGCGGCCGACGAGCTCGCCGTCGCGGTGCAGGGTGATCGTGCTCGTCTCGACCGCGTCGAGCTCGAGCGGGCCGCGGTGCGTGCCGTCGCCGAGGCCGGCGTCGAAGAACAGCGTCGTCGCGTCGTGGCGCGGCAGGAACGCCTCGGGCCGCAGCGAGCCGGCGAAGTCCACCTCGACGCGTTCGCGCGGCCGGTAGGCGCGCAGCTCGTCGCACAGCTCGCGGTTCGCGTTCGCGGGGACAGCCAGGCAGTGGCCCCAGGTCACGTCCGGGGCCGCGGTCAGGAGCGTGCGGCGCGTCGCGGGCACGGCCTGCGGCGCGCGCGCCACGAACCCGATGTCGGTGATCTCGGACTGGTAGACGAGCCCGGCCGTGTACTCGCCGGGCGGGCCGATCGGCCGGTAGGTCGTGTCGACCTGGGCCAGCTCGGCGACGTCGCGGCGGCTCAGCGTCGGCGAGAGCGGGCGCGGGAAGCGCGGGTCGTTGAACAGCAGCTCGTAGGCGTCGGGCTTGCCGTCCGCCGGCTCCAGGGTCCACTTGAACGTGGTCTCGAACTCGCCGTGGCGCGGCGCCTTGGTCGGCGTGATGTGCAGGCGGCCGGCGGCGATCTCGGCCGCGTCGAAGAACCCGAACTCGGTGTAGCCGCGCCCGGCGGCCTTGCGCGCGTAGGTGAGGCCGACGATCCCGCTCGGCTGCGTGCGCTCGCCGGCGACGCGCGGCGGGCGCAGCCGCTCGGCCTTGCGCGCGTCGATCACGTACTCGGTGTCGGCGCGCACCTGGAGCGCCGGGGTGCCCGCGATCGCGAACGTGTCGCCCGTGATCACGCGCGCGAAGGCCATGTACTCGCCGGGCTCGACGCGCTCGGTCGCGACGCCCTGCGCGTCGGGGCGCAGCCGGTAGAAGGCGCCGGTTTCGCCGTTGAAGATCGGGATCGTGGCGTCGCCGTTGGGGTCGTCGGCGCCCGTCGACGGGTCGTACGGCTTGCCGTCGCGGTCGAGCACGCGCACGGTCAGGTCGTAGCGCTCGGGCTCGTCGTAGAGGCCGACGGGCAGGCGCAGGCGGGTCTCGCCGCCGGCGCTGAACGCGACGCCGCCCTCCCACAGGCGGTCCTCGAGCCGCGCGGGGTCGAGCGACACGGTCGCGGTGGCCGTGCCGCCCGCGGGCAGCGTGAGCGTGGCGGGCCGCACCGTGAGCGCGTCCTCGGGCGCCTCGTCGCCGGCGTCGCTGCGCAGCTCGTCGCCCGCGGTGAGCGTCACGGGCTCGGCGCCCTCGTTGCGCAGGGTGATCTCGCGGGTGCGCGGCGCGTCGTCGGGGTGGCGCAGGTAGCCGAAGTCGAGCGCGTGCGCGTCGGCGCTGACGGTCTCCCGCGTGGCCTGCTCGAGGTCCAGCCGCCCGCCGCCGCTGGTGTACGCGGTCTGGAACGGCTGCGGGTCGGCGGTGCCGACGATCCGGGCCTTGACCTGCTGCGGGCTCCACTCCGGATGGCGCTCGAGCAGCAGCGCCGCCGCGCCGGCGACGATCGGCGTGGCCTGCGAGGTGCCCGACATCGGCACGTAGAGGTCCTCGCCCGTGCCCGCGCCGAGGAGCTCGACGCCGGGCGCGACCACGTCGGGCTTGATCCGGTAGGTCCCGAGCGTCGGGCCCTCGCTGGAGAAGATCGCGAGCGCGTCGGTGGGCGTGACGGCGCCGACCGTGAGCGCGGACGCCGCCGAGCCGGGCGTCTCGATCTGGAAGGGGTTCTGGCCGAAGCTGCCGCGGTTGCCGGCGGCGGCCACGAACAGCGCGCGCTCGGACAGCCGCTCGACCGCGAGCGCGAGCGGGTCGTCCTCGGGCGTCGGCGCGCCGCCGAAGCTCATGTTGACCACGTCGGCGCCGTGGGCGACCGCCCACTCCATGCCCGCGATCGCCCACGACTGGCGGCCCTCGGCGTTGTCGCCGAGCACCTTGCCCGAGAGCAGGCGCGCGCCGCGCGCGATCCCCTGACGGGCGCCGTCCGCGCCCGCGCCCGTGCCGGCCACGAGCGAGGCGACGTGCGTGCCGTGGCCGTTGACGTCGCCGTGCGAGGGCGCCTCGGTGAAGTTCTGCTGGGCGTCGACCTGGCCCGCGAGCGCGGGATGGTCGTCCTTGACGCCCGTGTCCAGGACGGCCACGGTCACGCCCGTGCCGTCCAGCCCCGCGTCCCACGCCGCGTGCGCGCGCACCTGCGTGAGGTACGGGTCGAGCGCGTTGGCCTCGAGCTTGCCGTCGAGCCAGACCTTCGTGCCCGCCTCGAGGCGCTCGCCGAACCGCGCGGCCTCGCGCTTGGGGAGTTCGACGGCGCTCGCGCCGAGGCTGCGCAGCGCCGCGCCCCGGTCCGCGCCGCGCACGATCAGCGGCAGCGTGTCCGAGCGCCGGTCGTCATAGCCCATCTCGACCAGGCCCGTGACGTCGAACAGCCGCGGGTCGAGCACGTCCGGCACGAGATCCGCCACGTCGCGCGGCAGGACCCGCACCCGGTCGCCGTCGCGTTCGACCGAGAACCCGGTCGGGTCCCCCGGCGCCGGCTCGAACCGCACCGCCGGCGGCCCGCCCTCGCGCGCCTCGATCGTCACCCGGTCACCGGTGACCAGCGTCACCGTCGCGCCCTCGGCGGTCGAAGCCGCCGCGAGCATCAGCATCAGCGCCAGCAGCGCGCCACGTACTCCCCCGCCCGGAGTCATGCGGCGACCCTACAAGCGTTTCGCCCCGGCGAACGCCGGGCTCAGTCGGGCGGCTGACGAGCAACCGGAGGCGGCGGTGCGCCGGTCACCTGCAGAGCACCGCGAACGCGGGTGCCATCCGTCTGGGGCGTCCCGGGGCGGAGCACGACCGTTCTCGGCCCGCGCGCGTCACGGGCGATCGCGAGCCTCTACGCTCGACGGATGACCCAGCCGCGCAGGATCGACTTCGCCGGCGCCGAGCCGGTCTCCCACGACAGCGGCGTGCACGACCGCGAGCGCGAGGTCGACGGCACGCGCTGGGCGCTGGTCGAGTACGCGCCCGGGGCGGGCCGGGCGGAGTGGTGCGACGCGCCGCACACGGGGTTCGTGCGCGCAGGGACGCTGACGTACGAGTTCGAGGACGGCCGCGACCCGCTCACGCTCCACGCGGGCGACGGGTTCGTGCTGCCGCCGCGGCCGCGGCATCGCGGGCGCAACGACGGCACGCAGCCCGTGGAGCTGTTCATCGTGGACGCGCTGCCAGGCGGCTGACCGCATGTCCGGCCCCGGTTCGGGGCAAGGCGTGCACCATGGACTCAGGAGGCAATCGCGTGGTCGCCGTCGACGTCGGCGGCACCTTCACCGACGTGTGCGTGCTCGACCAGGCCAGCGGAGAGCTGGAGGTCGCGAAGGTCGCGTCCACGGCCGACCCGATCGACGGCGTGATGGCCGGCGTCCAGCAGGCGGGGATCGACCTCTCGCGCACGGCGCTCTTCTGCCACGGGACGACGGTCGCCACCAACGCGCTGATCACGCGCCGGCTGCCGAAGGCGGCGATGGTCTGCACGCGCGGGTTCCGCGACGTGGTCGAGATCGGGCGCGGCACGCGCGACGACCTGTGGGACGCCTACAAGGACAACGCCGAGCCGTACATCCGGCGGCGCGACCGGCTCGAGGTCAGCGAGCGCGTCGACCACCGCGGCGAGGTCGTCACCCCGCTCGACGAGGACGAGGCGCGCGAGGTGGCGCGGATCCTCGCCCGGCGCGGGGTGGAAACCGTCGCGGTCTGCTTCGTCAACGCCTACGCCAACGGCGAGCACGAGCAGCGGATGGCCGAGATCCTGCGCGAGGCGCTGCCGGACGCGGCGATCTCGACCTCCTCCGGCGTGCTGCCCGAGCTCTTCGAGCACGAGCGCTTCTCGACCACCGCCGCCAATGCCGTGCTCTCCCCGCTCGTGACGGGCTACGTCGACCAGCTCGACCGCCGCCTGAAGGACGACGGCTACGACGGCGAGCTGCTGATCCTGCACTCGGGCGGTGGGGTGATGACGCCCGAGGCCGTGCAGGAGCTGGCCGTGCGCCTGGCCGCCTCCGGCATCGCCGCCGGCGCGGTCGCGGCCCGCTACACGGCCGCGCTGTGCGGCCACGCGAACGTGATCGGCGTCGACATGGGCGGCACCAGCACCGACATCTCGCTCGTCTACGACGGCGCGCTGCGCACCACCAACGAGTGGCACGTCGAGTACGGCCACCCGATCTGCTTCCCGTCGATCGAGGTGCTGACGATCGGCGCGGGGGGCGGCTCGCTGGCCACGATCGACGCCGCGGGGTCGCTGCGCAACGGCCCGCAGTCGGCGGGCTCCGAGCCCGGGCCCGCGGCCTACGGGAAGGGCGGCGAGGAGCCCACCAACACGGACGCCAACCTCGTCCTGGGAAGGCTCGGCGAGCGGCTCGTCGGCGGCGGCATGACGCTCGACCGGGAAGCGGCCGAAGCCGCGATCCGCACCCGCGTCGCCGAGCCGCTGAACCTCGACCTGCATGCCGCCGCGGACGCGATCATCGCGGTCGCCAACGCGAACATGGCCGACGCCGTGCGGATCATCTCGCTCCAGCGCGGCTACGACCCGCGCGAGTTCGCGCTCGTCGTGTTCGGCGGCGCCGGCCCGCTGCACGGCGCCGCGCTGGCCAAGGAGCTCGGCGTGCCGACCGTGCTCGTCCCGCCCCGCCCCGGCACGTGGTCGGCGCTGGGCTGCCTGATGGTCGACATCCGCCACGACCTGTCGGAGATGTTCCTGCGCTCGGCCGCGGACGCGGACGCCGCCGAGCTCGAGCAGGCGTTCACGCGGCTCGAGGACAAGGGCCGCGAGCTGCTCGCCGCCGAGGGCGTCGCCGAGGCCGACGTCACGCTCGAGCGCTCGATCGCGATGCGCTACCTCGGCCAGTGGCGCTCGCTCGAGGTCGCTTTCGACTCGGACCTCGGCGCCGCCGTGGAGCGCTTCCACTCCGAGCACGAGCGCGAGTTCTCCTACCGCCGCGACGACGCGCCGGTCGAGCTCTACCGGCTGCAGCTCGTGGCGGTCGGCAAGACCGCGGAGATCGAGCTGCCGCGCCACGAGCGCGGCGGCGAGCTGCCCGAGCCGGTCGCGCGCCGTGAGGTCTACTTCGACGGCGAGCCGGTCGAGACGCCCGTCTACGCGCGCGAGGCGCTGCCGGCCGGCGTGCGCTTCGAGGGCCCGGCCGTGATCGACCAGCTCGACACCACGACGCTCGTCCCGCCCGGCGTGCAGGCCGAGGTCGACGAGTACCTGAACATCCGGATGGAGGTGCGCTGATGCTCGACCCCGTCACCTTCGAGGTGCTCAAGAACTCGTTCGTGACCGTCGTGGACGAGATGGCCGAGCAGATCCTGCGCACCTGCCACTCGTTCGTGATCTTCAGCCGCGACTTCAGCTGCGCGCTGCACGACGCCGACGGCGACACGATCATGCAGGGCTCGCAGGACATCGCCGTCCACGTCGGCACGCTGCACCTGAAGGCCAAGGCCGTGCTCGAGGACTTCGCGGGCGACATCCACGAGGGCGACGTGTTCGCGGTCAACGACCCGTACCGCGGCGGCACCCACTTCCCGGACTTCTCGCTGATCCGGCCGATCTTCCACGACGGCGAGCTGGTCGCGCTCGCGCAGGCCAACGGCCACTGGGCCGACGTCGGCGGCAGCGTGCCCGGATCGTTCGACGTCGGCGCCACCGACCACTTCGGCGAGGGCATCCGCGTCCCGCCGATCCGGGTCGTGGACCGCGGCACGCCGCGCGACGACGTGATCGGCATGATCGCCTCCAACTCGCGCGCGCCGGGCGACATCGTCGGCGACTGCCACGCCCAGATCGAGGCCACGCGCGTGGCCGAGCAGGAGCTCTTCCGGCTGATCGGCAAGTACGGCCGCGACGACGTCGTGGAGGCGTTCGGCGCCGTCCAGGACTACGTCGAGCGGCTGACGCGCGCGCGGATCGCGGACCTGCCCGACGGCGAGTGGGAGACCGCCGACCACGTCGACTTCGACCCGGGCGGCGAGGAGGGGCTCGTCACGGTCCGCGTCAAGCTGACGATCTCCGGCGACGAGATCACCTACGACCTCAGCGGCTCGGACCCGGCGATCAAGTCGTTCCTGAACGCGGGCGCCGGGGTCGCGTTCAGCGGCGCGATCGCCTCGGCGAAGACGTTCCTGCCCGAGATCCCGCTCAACTCGGGCTTCTACCGCGCGGTGCGCGTGAACCCCGGGCCCGAAGGGACGATCGTCAACGCGGGCTGGCCGAACGCGGTCACGGGCAGCGTCAGCGGCGCCTACGAGAAGATCATGAACGCGGGCTTCGAGCTGTGGTCGCAACTGCTGCCCGAGCGCGCGATGGCGTGCTGCTTCAACCTCGAGTACCTGCTGGTCGGCGGGCGCGACGCGCGCCGCGACGACCGCCCGTTCTTCATGTGGTACGACTGGATGGCCGGCGGCTGGGGCGGCCGTCACGGCCGCGACGGGCAGGACTGCACGTCGCCCGTGTTCGGCGTCGGGCTGGCGGTCCAGCCGTTCGAGGGCCAGGAGCGCCTGACGCCCGTGTTGACCTCCCAGCACGAGATCATCCCCGACTCGGGCGGCCCCGGGAAGCACCGCGGCGGCTGCGGCGTCCGCAAGGGCGGGACGCTGACCCAGGTCGAGGACGCGGTCATGTCCTACTGCTGCGACCGCGCGCGTTCGGTCACGTGGGGGATCGCCGGCGGGCTGCCGTCGGTGCCGCACGGCGTGTGGCTCAACCGGGGCAGTGAGAACGAGCGTTTCCTGGGCGCGAACTTCTCCGGTGTGCCCGTGCGCGAGGGCGACCGCTTCGAGCGCCCGTCGGCGGGCGGCGGCGGGCTCGGCGACCCGCTCGAGCGCGACCCGGCGGAGGTGCTCGAGGACGTCGCCGACGGCTACGTGACCGTCCGGCGCGCGGCGCTCGACTACGGCGTCGTGGTCGAGGAGGTCGACGCCGAGCTGGCGGAGTACCGCGTGGACGAGGAGGCGACGGCGAGCCTGCGCGATGAGCAGCGGGCCGCGCGCGCGGCGCGGCTGGACGAGGACCCGGAGGACGTGGCGCGGCGCTTCCGCGACGGCGAGCTCGACGTGCTGGACCTCGTCCGCCACTACGGCGTGATCCTCGACTGGGGCAGCGGCGAGGTGCTGCCGCGCACCACCGAGCAGTACCGCGAGCTGCTGCGGCGGCGCAGCGCGGAGGCGTGGTCTACGTGAAGAACGCGCGGATCTCGGCCGCCAGCAGCGCGGGCTCCTCGACGGCCGCGAAGTGGCCGCCGCGCGGCATGTCGGTGAAGCGCTCGACGGCGTAGCAGCGCTCGGCCCACTCGCGGGGCAGCTTGCCCTCGGAGGCGAAGTTGCAATGGAAGTTCGCGATCCCGGTCCGCACGGTCACGCG
>Ga0182742_1003996_pt1 | contig 13785 bp, 9 predicted proteins | sample eDN5th37CBELigMG_FD_128880 | JGI IMG/M metagenome (GOLD analysis project Ga0182742, IMG submission 128880) | Enriched Miracle-Growth compost microbial communities from Emeryville, California, USA - eDNA 5th pass 37_C BE-Lig MG (version 2)... ... | reverse complement strand
TGCATCCTGGAACCCGGCCTTTTCGAAGGAAGCGCTTACGCAGGCCGTGCACGACAATCTGAAGAACCTCGGCCTGGACGTGCTCGACGTCGTCAACCTGCGCGCCATGTTCGACGTGCACGGCCCGGCAGAGGGATCGCTGGAGGAGCCGCTCACAGTTCTTGCAGACTTGCAGCGTCGGGGCCTGATCAAGCATATCGGTCTGTCGAACGTAACCGCGAAACAGATCGCGGAAGGCCGGAAGATCGCACAGATCGTCTGCGTCCAGAATCAGTACAACCTTGCTCACCGCGACGACGATGCGCTGATCGGCCAGCTGGCCGCAGACGGCACCGCCTATGTGCCCTTCTTCCCGCTCGGCGGCTTTTCGCCGTTGCAGTCCGCAACCCTCTCGGATGTCGCTTCGGAACTGAGGGCAACGCCGCTGCAGGTGGCGCTCGCCTGGCTGCTCCAGCGTGCGCCCAACATCCTGCTGATCCCCGGCACGTCCTCGCGCGCCCATTTCCGGGAAAACATCGCTGCCGCCGATATGCGGCTGCCGACGGATGCGCTGCGCCGGCTTGACGGCATGGCGAGCGCGAAGGCCGTGTGACGAGCCGGAAGCGGGCGCGGCGGCGACCGCCGCGCCCGCAAGCTCATTTATTATCAACGATCTCCGAGACCTCGGCCACGCAGTCCGGGATCGAACGGAGGTCCAGGTTTGCGTCAACTCCATCGGCGCGAGCGGATTGGGCAGGAAAGACCGCCAGTCGAATGCCTCAGTCCGCCGCCGCGCAGGACAGAATGCCGCGAGCCGTGGCCTCGTCGGTGAAAAGATGGGTCGCATATCCGCCCAGCAACGCGGCATGCATGCCTTCCGCCTTGTCGGCGCCGCTTGACACCAGGATGCCGGTCTGCAATCCCAAAACGCGATCGGGCGTGATGCCGATCAGTCGATTGTCGAGATGGCCGTAAATATGTTCGCCCGCGCGGTTTATGAAACGGCCGCAAACGACGCCGACGGCACCGATCCGGTGGTATTCGGCCAGATCCTCCAGCGTGGCGATCCCGCTCGAAACGATATGGCTGTCAGGCTTGCAGGAACCCACGGCAAACAGGACCTTGTTGATATGCGTCAGCTCCTTGAGCTGAGAGGCGATGATGGCTTCGCGCTGGATCGCTTCGGCCATTTCGGGACTGGAGACGATTGCGGGCACGTGCAGGTTCACGCAGCGTCCGCCGAGCGCTAGGGCGATCTGCGAGGCGCAGCTTTCCGTGTCGAAACCGTAGGGAGAGCTCATCGCGCCGACCATTTGCACGACCGTCAGGTTCTCTATCTCGCGCGGCACGAGGTATTCCGCCAGCGTGAATACGGTCTGGCCCCAGGCAACCCCAAGCGTATCGCCCGCGCCGACGAGATCGGGCAGACAGCGCGCGGCAAGCATGGCGACGCGTTTCAGCGAATAGCTGTTACCGGGCGCGATCTGGACGTCCGCAAGACCGTAGCGTTGCTTGAGTTCGCGCGCATAATGGTGCCGCGCAAACCCTGTCGGATCGAGGCGGACCTCGACGAGGCCGCTCTCCCGCGCCTGCTGGAGATAACCTACGACCGAGCTTCGGGAGACGCCGAGGGCTTCGGCGATCTCGTTCTGGTTCCGCTCCTCGTAATAGTATTGCCAGGCCGCTTCCAGGACGATGTCGTCGGCGGTCTGCTGACCGCGGCCGGTCGCGTGCTTCCGTCGTGCGCGCAAGTGATGCTCCCCTTCAAGTGCAATGGCCGATATTACACCAAGGCCTCCTCGTTTTTGCCCATGAATGTGAAGAGCACGATAAGCGGCATGAATGTGAGGAGGATCAGCACGCTGCCGAGCGCGGAGGCCACGCCGAAATTGCCGTTCACCACCTCGTTGAATATCTCCACGCTGACCGTGGCCGTCGAGCCGGACTGCAAGATCAGCGTCGCGCTCAGTTCGCGTATCGTGTTCGACCATGTCAGCAGAACGCCGGACAGGATCGCCATGGACAAAAGAGGCACGGTGACCTTGATGAAGGTTGCCGCCGGACCTGCGCCGAGGTTCACGGACGCCTCCTCAGTATCGCGTGAAAGCAGTTGCAGGGAACTGACGGAAGAGCGGACGGAGAACGGAAGACGCCGGATGAAATAGGCCATGATGAGAATGAGTGCCGTGCCCGTGAGCGCCACGGGCGGGTGATGATAGGTGACCACCAGCCCGACGCCGAGCACGATGCCCGGCACGGCGTAGGAAAACATGACGATCGTATCCAGCAGCGCGCTTACCCGGCCGGGACGCCGGACGATGATATAGGCGATCATCGTGCCGACGACGGCGCAAAGCAGTGTGGCACTGGTGGTGTAGAAGATCGTGTTCCACAACGGCGTCGAGATCGTTGCGGCGATACGGCGATAGTTGTCGAGCGTGAAGACAGCCGTCAGCACCGGTCCGTTCGACTTCAGGAAAGAGGATACGACGATGTTGACCAGAGGCAGCACCGCGATGGCCATCAGAAGATAAACATAGGCGGATGCGGCGATCCGCTTGCCGAGCGGCTGCTCTTGCAGCGTCAGCGACCGGATCGCCGCCGTCGCATAGGAGAAGCGGCTGGAAAGCCAGCGCTGCAGCAACAGCGCCGCCGTGGTCACGCAGAGCAGCAGCACAGCGAGCGTGCTGGCGAGCACGGGCTCGCCGCCGAAGTCGTTGACGAACTCGCCATAGATCAGCACCGGCAGGACGCGGAACTTTTCGCCCAGTATGATGGGCGTTCCAAGATCCGTGAAGGAGGCGATGAAGACGAGCAGCGCGCCCGTCGTGATCGACGGCAGGAGCAGCGGCGCGATGACCTTGAAGAAAGTGCCCAGCTCGCCGGAGCCGAGATTGCGCGCTGCGTCCTCCACGCTCTGGTCGATCGATTTCAGGCCGGAGGAGACCAGCAGGAAGACGAACGGGAAATATTGAAGCGTAAAGACGAAGATGATGCCGGGGGCGCCATAGATCGAGGGAAGAGAAATGCCGTATTCGGCGAAGAATTTTGTGAGAATGCCGCTTCGTCCGAGCAGCACGACCCATGAATAGGATCCGATGAAGGGCGGCGAGACGAAAGTGAGCACGACCACCGTCTTGATGAGGCTGCGGGCCCAGATGTTGTAGCGGCTGACATAATAGGCGGCAGGCACCCCGATGATCAGCGCGAGCACCGTGGCGCTGATGCTGACGATGAAGCTGTTGATGAGGGAGCGGTAATAATAAGGCTCCGAGAAGAACATCGCGTAATTGTCGAGAATGCTCTTGCCGGTGCCCTTTCCGGAAAAGCTGAGGCCGACGATATTGTAGACCGGCAGCAGCAGCAACAGCGTCGTGACGACGAGGGCGCCGAACGTGACGAGCGGCCAGAAGCTGAAAAGCCGCCCGAACGCCGTGGGAGCAGAACGCAGCGCCGTCATGCCGCGCCTCCCTGCCCGAAGAGGCGAACGGCCTTGGCGGGAATGTCGATGCCGTAGCGCGCGCCTATGACGGGCATTTCCATGCCACGGCGGCCCTGCAGCGAAACGAGCAGCGGCTTTTCCCCGCCGATATCGACGAGGAGCTTGATCGTGGAGCCGAGGAACTGGATGTCGGCAAGCGTGCCTTGAAGCGGCGCCCCTTCCGCCGGCACGATGCCGATATCCTGCGGACGCACGGATACCTGGCAGGGACTGCCCATGGAACGGTTTTCGAGCCCGGCACCGGCAATGCGCCCGCCGCCCGGCAGCTCGATCAGGAAGCCGTCGCCGCCATCCGTGCCGGCGACCGTACCGGGCAGGATATTGTTCTCGCCGATGAAACTGGCGACGAAAAGCGTCTGCGGCTCGGCATAGATCCGGTGCGGCGTATCGATCTGCTCGACATGACCGGCGCTCATGACGGCGATCCGGTCCGACATCAGCAGCGCTTCTTCCTGGTCGTGGGTGACGTAGATCGTCGTGATGCCGACTTGCTTCTGCAGGGCGCGGATCTCGCTGCGCAGATGCACGCGCATCTCCGTGTCGAGGTTCGAAAGCGGCTCGTCCATCAGCAGCACATCCGGCTGGATCACCATCGCGCGCGCCAGCACCACGCGCTGCTGCTGACCGCCGGAAAGCTCGCGCGGACGACGATGCGCCAGATGGCCGAGACGCACGAGGTCGAGCATCCGGCGTACCTCGCGGTCGATATCGTCCGCGCTGCGACGGCGGGCACGCAAGCCGTAGGCGACATTGTCGAACACGCTCAGATGCGGAAAGATGGCGTAGTTCTGGAAAACCATGCCCGTATTGCGCTGATGCGGCGGCACGTCGTCGATGATCCTGTCACCGAAGCGTACATGACCGGAGGTCTGCTTCATGAAACCGGCGATCATGCGCAGAAGCGTGGTTTTCCCGCATCCGCTCGATCCGAGCAGGGTAAAGAACTCACCCTTGGCGATTTCAAAATTGGCGTTGTTCACGGCGGTCGTATCGCCGAACCGCTTCGTAATGGAGTCGACCATCACCGACGTTGTCATCTTTCGGCATCCTGTCTGCATGATTGCGCCCCAGGCATGGAAGAGCGTTCCTCCACCACGGCATCGGGCATCTTCGTGTCGGCCGGTTGCGGGCGGACGGCCATGCCGCCCGCCTGCTCAAGGCCTTCACTGGGTCTTGATGATGATCTTCTGCATGCGGCCAAGAATTTCCGCACGGTTTTCGCTCGCCCAGTCACTATCGTAGTCGATGATCTTGATCTCGCTGAGCGGCTTCATGCGCGGATGGTTTTCGATGCCCTTGCGCGTGGGGCGGCGGCCCGGGAAATGCTCGACGAGCTTCTTCTGCGCTTCCTCGGACAGAAGATAATCGGCGAAGAGCTTGGCGGCCTTGGCATTGGTCGATCCCTTGATCAGGAACATGCCTTCCGGCTGGGCCAGCGTGCCGTCTTCGGGATAGATGATGTTCGCCGTGTCGGCGAGCACGTAGTTGAACGCGGCCTCCTCGTAGGTCACGCCCAGCGGATATTCGCCGCGGCCGACCTGCTGGAACACGAGGCTCGATTTCAGGACGATGTTCTGGTTGGCGGTCATGTCCTCGACGATCTTCCACGCCTCATCGCCGCGGCCGTAGATCATGAGCCAGGTATTGAGCGCGGCCAGCGCGGAGCTGGACTTGGACGGATCGGCCTGGACAACCTTTCCCTTCCATTGCGGCGCGGCGAGGTCCGTCCATTTCTTGGGCGCATCCTCCGCCTTCACCTGATCGGCATTGGCCATGATGACCATGAGGCTGGCGGCGAAAGGCGTGTTGTACCCCTTCGCATCGAGCATAGCAGGCTCGATATTGGCAAGCTCGGGAGACGCATACTGTTCGAACAGTTCCGGCGCCGAGCCGCCGGTATCGGCAAAGCCGCCCCACAGCACGTCACCGCCGGGGCGGTCCTTTTCCGCGCGGATACGGTTCAAGAGTTCTCCCGTACCTGCCTTCACAGTGGTCACGTCTATCCCGTATTTGGCACCGAATTCCTGGGCGAAATAATCGACCATCTCCGAGGGATGCGACGCATAGACGACAAGCTGCTTCTCATAGTCGCCATCCTGCGCATGGCCGGCGGCAAGCGGAACGAGCGACATTCCTGCGATTGCAGCAAAGCGGGCAATCATTTTCGACATTTCCAGTCCTCCTCAACCAGTTGTCTTCCCGGCGGTGCGGGTTGTAGCCGGTTTCTCCTCCCGACCTGTACGATCCTACGCACCCCCGTTGACAGTTGTCAATCTCATATGACATTTGTGTGGAAATGTAGGGAGGACAATATGCGGAACGAATTGATCGATCTGGCGCAGGCGGCAGGAGAGATCGCCCTCAGCTATTTCAGCGGTGAAAGGGAGGTGTCCGTTGAGGAGAAGGGTCATCTCGATCTCGTGACGCTTGCCGACAGGGAGGTTGAACGTTTCATCGTCGATGCGCTGCGCCGGCGCTTCCCGGACGATGGGATCGTCGGAGAGGAAGGGGCGGCCATAAATCGCAATGCCGCCCGCCAGTGGGTTATCGATCCTATCGACGGAACATTCAACTTCGTGCGCAAGATGGACCAATGGGCGGTGTCGATCGGCCTTTTTGAAAATGGCAGGCCGGTCTTCGGCGTTATCCATGCTCCCGTACGCCGCGAGACACTCTCCGGCGGCGGGGACATGGAGGTGCTCCTCAATGCGCGTCCACTGCCAGCGCTTTCTCCGCTCGATCCGGCGCGCGGTGTCATTTCCATCGGCTTCAGCACAGATACGTCCTGGGAGGTGGAACAGGAGGTGATCCGCTTCATTACGCGCGACCTGAAGATGTCCTATCGCAACTGTGGTTCCACCACCGCCGCCTTTCTGATGCTCGCTGCCGGCCAGGTCGACGCCAATCTTGGCTGCGGCGTCAGGAGCTGGGACGTGATGGCGGGGCTGGCGCTTATCGAGGGTCTGGGAGGCTCGGATTCCGTAAACTGGCGCTCGACGGGCCTGGATACCCAATTCAGCTACGTTTCAGGTTGCCCGGACGTCGTCGAACGAACCCGTGGCCTCCTCGACCGCATTCAAATGTCAAATATCGTCAAAGCCAGCGCGGGCTGACGTCACCTGAGCCTTTGATCGCCCTCGATATTCCGATCGAGTGGAAGCCGACACCGTCCAGAATGAAGCGCGTGCGGCTGCCCGTCCCTCGCTCACCTCGGAAAATGCAGATGAAGATGGCGGTCAATCAGAGCGCCACTTCGCCCTCTCTGAACCCCATGGCACCGTGCTGCCGCGTTTTCCTGTCATGGCGATGCTGGCAACGGCCGTCTAGTGGCGATCCCAGAAGGTACCGCGTGGCTCCCACCGGCATCGCCGGCACTCTCGTCATCACGATCGCCGCCCGTCTCTTCCTGCGCAATGGAAAGCCCAACGCGTAGATGCTGCCCCTACACAAGTCACAGCCGGTTTAAGCAGAGGACGGTATCGCCTGGACAGCGGTGACACCGCAGTCCACCATTCAGTCGCCAGCAACGCCGCGTCGATACGAGCGTCTCTGCCTATCGGCAGCAGCTTCGCCGTCATCAATTGAGCATGCTTGATACTGATAACGGAATGGCGCTGAATCGGGCGGATGGTGATGCGGCTGGAAATGAAAGCTACGGGCGCTATCGTCGCAAGCTTTTCGCTCAGATCTGAAGGGCGCGCAACAACGCCGGGAAATGTCGAGTACGAAATACGAATTCTGGACGAATGAACATCAGGAACGGAGCTGTCCTATGCAATTGGGAATGATCGGGCTGGGCCGCATGGGCGCAAACATGGTGCGGCGCCTTACGAAGGCCGGACATCGATGCGTCGTCTATGACGTCAATCCGCAAAGCGTGGCGGCGCTCGTCGCCGAAGGCGCAATGGGCGCGGAAAGCATGGACGACCTCATCGCCAAGCTCTCTCCTCCGCGCGCCGTCTGGCTCATGCTGCCGGCCGCCATTACCGGCGGCATCGCCCGCGACCTTGCCGGCCGCATGGAAGCTGGCGACACGCTGATCGACGGCGGCAATTCCCACTATCGTGACGCGGTCGATCTTGCGGCCGAATTTTCCGCCAGAGGCGTCTCCTTCGTCGATGTCGGCACGAGCGGCGGCGTCTGGGGGCTGGAGCGCGGCTATAGCCTGATGATCGGCGGACCGGACGAGGCCGTCACGCGCCTCGATCCGATTTTCGCCGCCCTGGCGCCCGGTTTGGACGGGGCCGGCGGGATGCCCGGCACCGCGGAGACGGCGGCACAGGGCTATCTGCATTGCGGCCCGTCCGGCGCCGGTCATTTCGTCAAGATGGTCCATAACGGCATCGAATACGGCATGATGGCCGCCTATGCCGAGGGACTGAACATCCTCAAGGCTGCCAATGCCGGCAACGAGAACCGTGCCGCCGACGCGGAAACCGCCCCCCTCGCCCAGCCGCAATATCACAAGTTCGACATCGACCTCGCCGCCGTCACCGAGGTGTGGCGCCATGGCAGCGTCATCGGCTCATGGCTGCTCGATCTTACGGCCGGCATCCTCAAGACGGATCCGTCGCTTGCCGATTTCGACGACCGCGTCTCCGATTCCGGCGAAGGGCGCTGGACCCTGCAGGCGGCGGTGGAGACCGGCGTGCCGGCGCCGGTTCTCGCCTCGGCGCTGTTCGCGCGCTTCAGCTCGCGCGACAATGACGAATTCGCCAACAAGATGCTCTCGGCGATGCGCTTCGCCTTTGGCGGCCACGGCAAGGCGAAGTAGATCGGACAGGTGGAGACAGCCATGAGCCAGGACAGATCGGACGCACTGGTGGTTTTCGGTGCGAGCGGCGATCTCGCCCACAAGATGATCCTTCCGTCGCTGTACCAGATGGTGCGGCGAGGCCATCTCAGCGAGCCCGTCATCGGTGTCGCGCTCGACGACTGGGATGCGGACACGCTGGCGGCGCGCGCCCGCGACGGCATCGTCAAGCAGTTCGGTTCGGTGGACGAAGCCGTGTTCGCGAGGTTCAAGAGCCTGCTGCGCTATGTCGGCGGCGACTACAAGTCCGCCGCGACCTTCGAAAGGCTGCGCGAAGCTCTCGGCGGCGCGAGCCGGCCGCTCTATTATCTCGCCATACCGCCTTCCCTGTTCGGCACCGTGATCGAGGCCCTTGAGGCCGCCGGCATCGCCGGTCGCGCCCGCCTGATGGTCGAAAAGCCTTTCGGCCGGGATCTCGCCTCCGCGCAGGCGCTCAACGAGGAATTGCTCTCCGTTTTCGAGGAGAGCTCGGTCTTCCGCATCGACCACTATCTTGGCAAGGACGCGATCCAGAACCTGCTCTATTTCCGCTTCGCCAACAGCTTCCTCGAGCCCGTCTGGAACCGCAACTACGTGGAGAGCGTGCAGATCACCATGGCTGAGGATTTCGGCGTCGCCGGTCGCGGCAGGTTCTACGACGAGGTGGGCTGCCTGCGCGATGTGATCCAGAACCATCTGGTCAACGTGCTGCTCCTGCTGACGATGGAGCCGCCCGCGACGAGCGATTCCGACGATCTCAGCGACGAGAAGGTTCAGGTACTGAAATCCATTCGCCCCTTGAGCGAGAGGGATGTGGTCCGCGGCCAGTTCGAGGGCTACCGCGAGGAGCCGGGTGTGGCCGCGGATTCGCGCGTGGAAACCTTCGCCGCCGTAAAGCTCTTCGTCGATACATGGCGCTGGAAGGGCGTTCCCTTCTACATCCGCGCCGGCAAGAACCTGCCGGTGCGCGCCACCGAGGTCGTCCTGCGCTTCAAGCGGCCGCCGATCGCGGTCTTCGACGACACCGACGCCGCGGATGCCAACTATGTGCGCTTTCGCGTCGGCCCCGAGGTGCTGATCGGCATCGGCGCGCGCCGCAAGGCAGCCGGCAGCGAAATGGTCGGCGAGGACGTGGAACTCGCCGCCGTCGACAGCACGACGGACGATATGCTGCCCTACGAAAGGCTGATCGGCGATGCCATGAACGGCAAGCGGCAACTGTTCACCCGGCGGGATGCGTCGGAGCTTGCCTGGCGCGTCGTCGATCCGGTGCTGGACCTGAAAACCCGGCCCGCGCCCTATGCGCCGCACAGCTGGGGCCCGCAAGAGGCGATGAGCGATTTCGCGCCCCCCGGCGGCTGGGTCGATCCGAAGGCATGATCGGCGCCTGGGGGAGGATGCAGGCCTTTCTCATCCTCGAAGCCGTGTCCCGTCCGGATCGAAGGGCGGTCGTTCCAGGATCGTGGCGTCGTGCGGGCGGCCGAGGATGGCGACGCTCACCGTGTCACCCGGCTTGGCCAGGTCGGCGTTGATGTAGCAAAGGGCGAGCGACAGGCCGACAGTGTAGCCGTAGGCGCCTGACGAAACCTGGCCGGCAGGCGTCCCGTCGGGAAGGAAGATCGGTTCGCCGCCGGTCGCGTCCGCATCCTCCGCGTCGATCGAAATGATCGAGAGCCTTTGCCTTGCGGGTTCGGCTGCGATCTTCTCATAGGCGTCCCTGTTGAGAAAGGCGCCCTTGTCGATCTTTATCAGACGGTCGAGGCCGCTTTCCTGCGGCCTGTATTCGGGTGAATATTCGCGGCTCCAGCTGCCGTAGCCCTTTTCGATACGCAGCGAGGTGAGTGCGCGTGCGCCGACGGGGCCTGCACCCAGGTCCTTGCCGGCCTCCAGCAGCGCGTCGTAAAGGGCTAACTGCTCATTGGCGTCACAATAGAGTTCCCAGCCGAGATCGCCGGTGAAGGAGACGCGCAGCGCGACGACATCGATGCCGGCGACGCTCATCCTGCGGGAGCGCATGAAGGGGAAGCTGTCGTTGGAAAGATCCTCGTTCGTCAGGCGCGTCAGCAGCTCGCGCGATTTCGGCCCGGCGACATTGAAGGCGCAGAGGCGTTCCGTCATCGACGTGAAGCTGGTGCCCTCGGGCAGCGGAACCGCCTTGAAGAAGCGCTGGTGATAGCGTTCCGCCATGCCGGAGCCGAAGACCATGAACTCGTCTGCGGCGAGCTTCGTCACGGTGAAATCGCCCGCGATGCCGCCGCGCCTGCCGATGAGCGGCGTCAGGCAGGAGCGGCCGACCTCCGTCGGCATGCGATTGGCGAAGAGCGCATTCAGCCAGTCCGCGGCGCCAGGCCCCTTCACCGCATATTTGGCGAAATTGGAGATGTCGATGATGCCGGCATTCTCGCGCAGCATGCGCGCCTCGCGGCCGACCGGTGCCCACCAGTTCTGGCGGGTGAAGCCGGCCGTCTCTTCCTTCGGCTCGCCCTCGGCGGAAAACCAGAGGGGGTGCTCCCAGCCGAAGTTGAGGCCGAAGACGGCGCCCATCGCCTTCTGTTTCTCGTAGGCCGGGCGGGTGCGGACGGGTCGCCCGGCCGCGCGCTCCTCGTTCGGGAAATGGATCTTGAAGCGATGGCTGTACTGGTCCTGCACGCGCGCCTTCGTGAAGGCCCTGCCCGCCCAATGGCCGAAGCGGGCCATGTCCCAGCCGAACATGTCGAGCGATGGCTCGCCCTCGATCATCCATTCCGCCGCGAGCCTGCCCATGCCGCCGGACTGCGAGAAACCGGGGATGATGCCGTTGCAGCAGAAGTAGTTCGTCAGCTCGGGCACGGGGCCGAAAAGTACCGCGCTGTCCGGCGACCAGATCATCGGCCCGTTGATCACGCGCTTGACGCCCGCCGTTCCGACGACCGGCACGCGGTCGATGGCGCGCAGCATGTTCTCCTCGATGCGTTCGAGGTCGTCGGGGAAGAGTTCGTGGCCGAAGCCGGGCGGCGTGCCGTCCTCCGCCCAGAACCGCATGTCGCGCTCATAGGCGCCGATCAGCAGGCCAAGCCCCTCCTGCCGGAGGTAATACTCGCCGTCACGGTCGGCGACGGAGGGAAGCCGCCGGTCGAGCGCGGCGATCTCGGGGATCGTCTCTGTCACGAAATACTGGTGCTCGGTCGGCATCAGCGGAAGTTCCAGCCCGGCCATGGCGGCCACTTCGCGGCCCCACAGTCCGGCGGCGTTGACGACCCATCGGGTGCGGATATCGCCCTTCGGCGTGCGCACGATCCAGCTGCCGTCCGGCTGCGCCTCGGTGCCCGTGACGGGCGTGAAGCGATGGATTTCCGCACCCCGCTGCCGCGCACCCGCCGCATAGGCCATCGTCACGCCGGACGGATCGACATTGCCGCCTTCCGGTTCGTACATGATGCAGCGGATGCCGTCGAAGTCGACGAGCGGGTGCAGGCGCTCCGCCTCGTCGCGGCCGATCTCGTAGAAGTTCATCTTGTAGCGGCGCGCCTTGGCCTCCTGCAGCCTCAGCTGGTGCTCGCGCGCCTCGGTCTGCGCGAGGTAGAGGGAACCCGGCTGGAAGATGCCGCAGCCTTGCCCGGTCTCCACCTCCAGCTCCTTGTAGAGCGCCATCGTATAGTGCTGGAGCAGGCTGATATTGGTGGAGTCGTGCAGGCCGTGGATATTGGCCGCCGCATGCCAGGTCGAGCCCGAGGTCAGTTCGCTGCGCTCCAGAAGCACGACGTCGGACCAGCCGAGCTTGGTGAGATGGTAGAGAATGGAGCAACCGATGAGACCGCCGCCGATGACGACCGCTTGAGCGTGGGAGCGCATAGAATTCCAGCCTTGAACTGATGACCTGTGCACCGGCGAACCTGTGCCGGCAGGCCCAGTCTAGGGGTGGGCGGTTTCTTCCAAAAGGCGGAGAGAGCGGGAAATCGACCGCGAATGGACAAATAAAACGAGGTCATTGAACCCGCAATTTTCGTTTGTTGCCGGATGGGGGTCGGTTAGTCTGAAATCGGCTTTTTGCGGCACCAGGCCGTCAACCGATCACCGTCTGCGCCTCGGCGACGATCCAGTCGCGCACCTTGGCGACGGTCGTTCCCTTCGATGCCTGCCCTTCTGCGAGATAGTAGTTCCACGCGCTCCTGGCGCGGGTCTGGAAGGGCTCGACGAGCAGGCCGCGGTCGACATAGATGCGGGCGAGCGACCACGTGGTCACAATGCAGCCGGCGCCGCTTGCCGCCATTTCCAGCGCGATATTGGTGGAGTTGGTGGAAAGCCGCTTGTCGTTCGCAGAGGCGTCGATGCCGAGCGCATCGGCCATGTCCTGCCAGAATTCCTGTCGTCCATGCACGGCGATCCAGTTCGATGTCAGGATGTCTTCCGGCGTCCTGATCGCATTGTGCCCTTGCACGAGCTGGGGCGCGCAAAGAAGCACGAGCCGGTCGTTCCACAGCTGCATGCCGTTTGCCGGCATATTGTCGAAGCGGCGGATCGAAATCAGGATATCGGCGATCTGTTCCGTCGAATCCTCCCAGATCGTCCCGTGCAGGAGGATCTCCACCTCGGGATGTTTTCGGCTGAAGCCGGCGACGCACTTCGCCAGCCAGTTTTCGGCAAGGCTGGTGGGGCAGGAAATGACGACCGTCTTGTTGCGGGCCGAGGCGAGCACGGCTTCCGTCGCGAAATCGATCTGGTTCAGCGCCTGGCGCAGCGTGGGCAGAAAAGCCTCACCCATTTCTGTCAGCTTGAGGCTGCGTGGATAGCGGATGAAGAGCTGGCGGCCGAGATACTGTTCGAGCGCACGCACATGATTGCTGATCGCGGCCTGCGTATAGCCCAGTTCGTTGGCCGCCTCCGTGAAGCTCAGATGCCGGGCCGAGCATTCGAAGGAACGGATATAGTTGAGTGGCGCCGGTGGTTTCATTGTGGATTCCCCTTTGCCCGAGGCTAATCCGGTCCCTTCGCGCTACGCAAGTAGAGGATGCGTCATGACATCGTTTTTCTTGGTCATTGCCGCCGAACTTATCGTGTGAAGACCTGGTCGCGATTGGCCATAGTTCCAGTAAGACGGACATAGACGCCTGTCCGGTGCGGGGCTTGCCATTGCCCCTTGCGGCGGATAGGAGCGTGTGAAAGGCAGTTCTCGATGAGTGACAGACGCGGCGGCGGCCGGCGATCGCGAGCAGGCCGGGGTGGCGGCGGGATTTCGCAGCTACCGTGGCAGGAGGTCGTCAACACCTATCCCCCGATGCAGCTTCTCGACGAGGAGCGTCTGGAGGCGCTTCATCGCAATTCGATGCGCATCCTCTCCGAGATCGGCATCCGCGTGATGAGCGAAAAGGCGATGGCGCTGTTCGAGAAGGCGGGCGCCATCGTCGACCGCGAGAACCTGACGATCCGCATCGACGAGACCATCGTGGCGGCGGCATTGGCCACCACGCCGTCCGCCTTCACGCTCACCAGCCGCAATCCGGAAAAACGCCTGACGATCGGCGGCAACACCATG
>Ga0182742_1003995_pt1 | contig 13787 bp, 12 predicted proteins | sample eDN5th37CBELigMG_FD_128880 | JGI IMG/M metagenome (GOLD analysis project Ga0182742, IMG submission 128880) | Enriched Miracle-Growth compost microbial communities from Emeryville, California, USA - eDNA 5th pass 37_C BE-Lig MG (version 2)... ... | reverse complement strand
TGGAGATATTTCTTGATGACAAAAACTCGCCGCCGGTAAACGCGGTGAAAATGACGGCAATTAAAACAAGTGCAATGATCAACGTGAACGATTGAAGGTCAAATTTAAAACTGACTCCTCGTTTCGCTTGAGTGGTGACTCCATCTGCTGTTGGTAGCGGCTTACTCATGTTTATTCCCTCCCGTAGCACACATCATGATTTTCTCTTGTGTTGCTTCTGCTCGTAAAAACTCACCGGTAATGGTTCCTTCGGCCATGACCAGAACGCGGTCTGACATTCCTAACACCTCTGGAAGTTCCGAAGAGATGATGACGATGCCAACTCCTTCTTTGACAAGCTCGTTGATAATTTTATAGATTTCATATTTCGCTCCAACATCAATTCCTCTTGTTGGCTCATCAAGAATCAACACTTTCGGGTTGGTCATCAGCCATTTGCTAAGCACCACTTTTTGCTGGTTGCCTCCACTTAACTGGCCAACCTTTGCTTCAAGGTTCGGTGCTTTTAACTTCATCCTGCCTGTCAGTTCGGCGGCATGTTTGACTTCGAGCGCATTGTCGATGACTTTTAATTTCATGACTTTATTTAAGGCAGCCAACGTCGTATTTTTCGTAATATCCATTCCAAGCACGAGCCCGTAACGTTTCCGGTCTTCTGACACATAAGCAAGACCTTCTTTAATCGCATCCGCTGGCGTTTTAATATAGGTTTCTTTGCCGGCAATTTTTACATAACCAGAGATTTTTCCTTTTAAGCCGCCGAACAAACTGATAAACAATTCAGAGCGCCCGGCCCCCATCAATCCGGAGATTCCAAGGATTTCGCCTTTTTTTAATGTAAACGACACATCGTTGATCACTTGCTTTCCTTTATCGTCAATAACGGAGTAATTTTGAACTTCCATTATGTTTTCTTCATTTATTGGGCGTGGTTCGTAAGGGAATAGCTCAGTGAGTTCCCGGCCAACCATTTTCGCGATGATTTTTTGCTCAGTTAGGTCATGAATGAAATCTGTACCAATTGTTTGACCATCACGTAAAATCGTGACAGAATCGGCAAGCGCCATGACTTCGCCTAGTTTATGAGAAATATAAATGCACGTAACTCCCTTATCACGGAGTTCATTTAATAGCCCCATCAACACTTCGACATCACTTTCTGTTAAAGCCGCTGTTGGTTCATCTAAAATGAGAATATCTGTTTTTTTCGTCAATGCTTTCGCAATCTCGACTAACTGTTGTTTCCCGACCGTTAAGTCGCCCACTTTTGTTTGCGGGTCAATTTTTAATCCAATATGGTCAAGTGATTTTTGAGCTTCGGCATAAATTTTATTCCAATTGATCACTTTCGCGCGCATCAGGTCATGACTTAAAAACAGGTTCTCGGCAACCGACATTTCTTCGACTAACGCGAGCTCTTGATAAATGATGCCTACACCTGCATCTTGTGACTCTTTGATTGACTTAAACTCTACTTTTTGACCGTTAATGAGAATTTCTCCTTCATATGTCCCGGAAGGATAAACACCACTTAACACTTTCATTAACGTTGATTTGCCCGCGCCATTTTCGCCACAAAGTGCATGAATTTCCCCTTTTCGCACCGAAAAAGTCACATTATCCAGAGCTTTCACTCCAGGGAATTCTTTTGTGATTCCCCTCATTTGTAGCGCATACTCCTCCATACTAGCTCGTCACCACCTAAAAAGGTTCTTTTGTTGCGATCCGTTTTATTATTAGCTTCCTAGATTGTTAGAGGGAGCAACATATTGTCTGCTCCCACCTTTCCTTACATTCGTGATTTTTATGGACGAGCAGGGCGCTCGCTTTCAGGTACATTTTTATAAACATCGTCATACGAATGGAATCCATCCGCAATCACGGTGTCGATGATGTTTTCTTTGCCAACGCTGATTGGATCCAATTTGATGAATGGTACATCGATTTTTCCATTGTTTACAGTAGCATCCGCTGTTGGTGTTTCACCTTTTGCCAACTGAACGGCAACTTCAGCACTTTTTTCTGCAATCAGTTTGATTGGCTTGTAAACCGTCATCGTTTGTAGACCTTCCGCAATCCGCTGTACGCCTGCTAAGTCGGCATCTTGACCAGAAATAACCACTTTGCCTGCTAAACTTTGCGCTTCTAAAGCTTGGATCGCTCCACCTGCTGTGCTGTCGTTTGAAGCGACAACCGCATCAATATCATTTTTATTCGCTGTTAACGCGTTTTCCATAATTTTTAACGCTTCGTTCGCATCCCAGCCTTTTGCCCACTGGTCGCCGACGATTTCAATTTCCCCACTATCCACAAGTGGTTGAATGATGTTCATTTGCCCTTCTCTAAACATTTTTGCGTTATTATCTGTTGGGGACCCACCCATTAAGAAGTACTTCCCTGAAGGAACTTGCTCAACTAAGTATTCTGCTTGCATTTCGCCGACACGTACATTGTCAAAAGAGACGTAGGCATCGATGTCTGTACCGTTAATCAAACGGTCATACGCCAATACAGGAATTCCTTCCGCTTTTGCTTGATCAACAACGGTTGATAGTGCATCGGAGTTGATTGCAATGATGACAAGTGCATCAATGTCTTGGGATAACATGTTTTGAATTTGTGATAATTGCTTTGCTTCATCGCCATTGGCAGATTGAACTAAAACTTCTGCTCCTAGTTCTTCTGCTTTTGAAACGAAAAAGTCACGGTCATGCTGCCAACGCTCTAATGTTAAATCAGATACAGACAACCCAATGCGAAGTGTATCCTCACTGCCGCCTTCATTTTCTGTTCCTGATGTTTTGTCAGCGCTTCCATTTCCAGCGTCTTGACCACAAGCTGCTAACATCATAACGAAGAACACAATCAGCAAAGCTAGTAAACTTTTACTTCTTTTCATATGAGTAAAGCCCCCTTTTGATATGAAATTCTTCCTACATCAAGAGTGTACCACCGCCTATATTGTTTGTCTATTCTATAAACTAAGTGTTTTTAAAAATTTTTGAAAATTACTTATCCGTACTATTTTGTTCATAAATTAGCCTTAAAGTTTTTACACATTTATGAATTGTATTTGTGAAGGATTGAACAAAAGTTAAAAAAGACTAAAATTTACACTGTAGTTCATTTAGTCAATCAACATATTGGAGGTCTTTTGCGATGAAAGCTGCAGTTGTAAGTGCTACAAACCCAGGGAAAGTTGAGATTATTGAAAAGGAACTTCCGAAATTAGCATCTGGACAGGCTTTGGTAGATGTTGAATATTGTGGCGTGTGTCACACCGATTTGCATGTTGCCAAAGGGGATTTCGGTCCTGTTCCTGGGATCATTCCAGGGCATGAAGGCATTGGAATTGTCCGTGAAATTGCCGATGATGTGACAAGCTTAAAAGTGGGCGATCGCGTGAGTATTGCGTGGTTTTACCAAGGATGCGGAACATGTGAATATTGTTTAACCGGAAGAGAAACGTTCTGCCGCAATGTGAAAAATGCTGGGTTCACCGTTGATGGTGCGATGGCCGAGCAATGTATCGTCGTTGCGGACTACGCGGTGAAAGTTCCGGAAGGTCTTGATCCTGCGCAAGCAAGCAGCATTACATGTGCCGGTGTGACTTGTTATAAAGCGATTAAAGTTTCAGATATTAAACCTGGGCAGTGGATTGCGATCTATGGCTGCGGCGGCTTAGGCAACTTGGCGATCCAATATGCGAAAAATGTATTTAATGCGAAAGTCATTGCGGTTGATATTAATGATGATAAATTGCAATTGGCAAAAGAAGTGGGCGCGGATTTAGTTTGTAACCCACTAACGGATGGCGATGCTGGTGAGTGGATTCAAGCTCAAGTCGGCGGTGCACATGCAGCAGTGGTAACAGCAGTTTCGAAAGTGGCCTTTAACCAAGCGGTCAACTCTGTACGCGCAGCATCGAAAGTTGTTGCGGTTGGTCTCCCACCTGAAACAATGGATTTGGAGATTGTGAAAACGGTATTGGATGGGATCCAAATCGTCGGTTCTCTTGTTGGCACACGCAAAGACTTGGAAGAAGCGTTCCAATTTGGAGCCGAAGGCAAAGTCGTTCCAATCGTCCAAACAAGATGCTTGCATGAAATCAACGACATCTTCGAAGAAATGGAACAAGGCACCATCCAAGGTCGCATGGTACTTGATATGAAAAAACAAGAACCAAAAGCTGTAGAGGCTAGAGCACGTGTAGAAGAACCAGTTGCAAAGTAAGACAGAATGGTACCATTCCCCCACTGTAAGAATTAAAAAACCTTCCACTGACTGAGATCGTCGGTGGAAGGTTTTTTTGTTTGTTTCGACAAAATACGGGGCGTCCCTGTGACTTTTTCGCCAAAACCCGGGGCGTCCCTGTGACTTTTGCTTACTCCCCTGTTTCGATCATTCTTACAAAATCGTTTAATGTGTGGTTTTGAAGGATCATGATGCGTGGGAGTTCGTAGCGGTTGCTTTTGTCTGTGCTGAGGCCGCCGCCGACTTTGAAGGCGCCTTTGAAGCCTAATTGTTCTAGGACCGCGATGGTGTCAGCGTTGTAACTTCCGTATGGATAAGCAAACACGTTTGTTGTTTTGCCTGTTAATTCTTTTAGTGCACTTGTTGCATCATTGATTTCTGCGTATTGTGCTTCCTTGCTTAAATCCGCTAACGCAGGATGAGTGACAGAATGATTTTGAATATCGATTCCTCGTTCCATAATCGAAAGAATCTCTTCTGATGTCATATTCCAGCTGCCATCTACCCAGTCAGAAACGGTAAACTGTGTAGCTTTCATACCGTGCTTTTCAAGAACCGGCATCACATAATCATCAAAATCATCCGAGTTATCATCAAAAGTTAACAAAATCGGTTTCTTCGGCATCGCTGCTTTTTTATCTAAAATGTTGAAATACTGCTTGATGGTTAACGTTCGATAGCCATTTTCTTTTAAATAACTCATATGCTTTTCAAATTCAGCAAGACTGAACTGATACGGGTTATAGGGATCTGGATTTGGTTTGACAACATGGTACAACAACACAGGAATTTCAATATTTGCTGGTTTTTTCGCTTCTGCTGGAGCAGTTTGACCGAAACTAGCAGCTACTGCTAATGCGAAAACCAACACCAAGCCAATGATTTTTTTCATTAGTACATCCCCTTTTTATTTTTAAAATGGTAAGTTTGCTAGACATGGTACACTTTGTTTGATTAGCAGACGAACAAAGTGTACCTAAACTAGTGTTCATTACGGATTAACCTTTGCTCCCCTGCTCAATGGCTTTTGGAAAATGGACAAGTCGAGATGGTCGGCCATTGCTTTTAAGCCTGCATCATTCGGATGCAAATGATCCCCACTATCATATTCCGGTAAAATTTTATCCAGCTGATTCGGGTCCGCTAGAATTTGATCAAAGTCAATGACGCCATCCACAATCGTGTTATTCCGGATCCACTCATTCACTTCCTGACGAGTCTGCTCGCCTTCTTCTGTAAAATAAACGCCAGGGTCGTAAGCATTAAATGGCGTCAGTGTTCCAACATAGATGCGGATCCCACGTTCATGAGCTTTCTCGGCAATCTCTTGGATTCCGGCAATGATTTTGTCTGCGTCAAAGACATGCGGCATATGTCCGATATCATTTATACCTTCTAAAAGAATTAAATCCGTAACTCCTGTTTGCGAAAATACATCTCGTTCAAGACGGTCAAGTGCCTTCACACCGAAAATTGGCGAGTCGGAAAGAATTCGATTTCCTGTTATCGCTGCATTAAGAACCGAAAACTGTTGGTTTTTTATCTCAGAATCAAGACGACTGTTTAAAACATCCGTCCAGCGGCGATTTTCATTCGGTGTTGATAAATATCCATCGGTAATCGAGTCTCCCAGCGCCACAATGACACGTGACTTTTTATTGGAATCTGTCAAAACATCGACTCCTGAAAGCCAGAACCATGAATCAACCGTTTGGTTGAATGCGCTTCCATTAGTGTTATCCGTAAAATCACCTTGTTCAGAAATATAGGTTGTTTGACTAGAGATCGGGTGCCATGTCGCTGGGCCACTTTCATTGGCTAGATATACACTAACCGTTAAATCCTTCCCGTCTTTTACCTCAAATTCAACGGGATCGCTGAAAAGTTCCTCCCCAGCAGGAATCGTAACCTCCTCGTTTCCGGAGAATGTTACGTTTTGAACAGTACCGGGAATGACTTCTGCTTCCGTTTTGGTGTCTGCTACGGTCACTTTCTCAAATGTCAGCGGCTGGGTACCAAAAACATTGGAAAAGCGGATTCGAACCATTGAACCAGTTGCATTGGGATGAACAATCATTCTGACGGTTTGATTTTCAAAACCTTCTTGTGATAAGCCACCTTCATGTGCTGCTAGCAGACTAGCAGACCAAGCTCCAACCCAATGACCAGACTTTCCAGCGCTCTGAGCTTCCACTGGTGAATCTTTCATCGCGGGATTGAGTCCAACGACAAACATCAAAACAGCCACAACAAAGAGGACGAACCTTTTCTTCCTCATAAAACCTCCTCCTTTATTCATTTTTGTAACTCTATTAACAAATGAATATTATCACAAGCCCCCACAACTCAACTATGTGAATATAAGACTATTTACTAGACATCAACCAACAAGTTTCCCCTTCTCCCCTGGCTATTGTCCTATATGTCTCGACAAATTCCGGGGCGTCCCTGTGACTTTTTCGACAAAACCCAGTGTCATTGTGACTTTTCGGTAACTCTTGGGCTATAATTTACCTATGAACTACAAAAGAGGTGGGCTTTATGGCATCGATGATTAAGGTTTCGAATTATTGTATGGAGAATGCTGAGGTTCTTGCGCAGAAAATTGTAGATTTGGTGATTGCGAGAATGGAGTTGGTTCTCCCAGATTCAGAGAAGGAGCAGACTGCTCAGATGTATGTGGATTTTCTGAAGTCGTTTGGGGAAATGCTCTTGAATCGGGATGTTCAGGATGTGCCGGATTCGTTGATTGAGTGGAGCAAACAAAACTCTGAGCGGGCGTTAGCGGCGGAGGGAAAGATTTCACGAATCCTCGTTCGGTATCCTCCGACGCGAGAAATTCTGACTGACCTTTTAACCGACCTGAGTGTAAAGTTTGAACTGACGCTTGAAGAAAATGCGTTCATGATTAAAGTCATTAATACTATGCTTGATATCAGTCTGAATGAAACGATTCTCGCATTTGAGCGCCTATCTGACCAACAGCAAGAAGAAACAGACAAAGAATTGGCGGAATTGTCTGCTCCAATCGTTCCCGTAAAAGATGGGATTGTTGTATTGCCATTAATCGGTGTGCTCAATCCATATCGTGCAACGTATATCAAGGAAAAAGTGATACCGAGAATTGCCGAGTTAAAAGTCGATTACGTCATTATGGACTTTTCTGGATTACTGTCGCTTGATGTCGAAGTTGTACACTATCTCCACCAAATCGAAGAGATGATCTGTCTTATGGGAATCAACATCCTGTCCACTGGCATTCGTCCAGATTTAGCGAAGGTTGCCGTTCATAACGGCATTAACCTAACTGGTACTAGCCACTACGGAAACGTGAAACAAGCGCTCGAGAGCATTTTGAGCAAAGATGTCGACGAAATAAATTCATAATGGACACGAGCGCACTGCTTATCGAACAAGCTAGTACACGCATGGCAGCTCCTATTTTATTTCATCAAAAAGACCACGGCTATTGCCGTGGTCTTTCGACATACCTCGGGGCGTCCCTGTGACTTTTTCGACATATCTCGGAGCGTCACAGGGACTTTTTCGACAAAACTCGGGGTGTCACAGGGACTTTTTCGACACCCCAGGACATGTCCCCTTTAATCAACCAAGATATAGGTCGCTTTGATTGGGCCGTGGACGCCGACGATGAGGTTCATTTCGATGTCGGCGCTGTTGCTTGGGCCGGAGATGAAGCTGACGTAGGATGCGCAGTCTTCGCCTTGGGCTTGGGCTCGGTGTATTTGTTGGGCGGCTTGGGTCATTCTTGGCACGAGTGTGCTTTTTGGAATGATCGCAATAAATGTTTTCGGTAGCAAGCTGATGGAGCGGCCATTGTTTTTATTATTAAACAATGTTACCGTCCCAGACTCAGCCAACGTGATGTCACTGTACACAAGTCCAACATCCGCCTTTTCAGCAATTCGTTGATTTTCCTTGCCAGCCGCAGGATCCCACACATGAACATCCAACTGCTCACGAGCTTCCTCAAAAAACTCCGCTACGCCATACTCCTGATGACGCGGGTCATTCGACGTAACGATTAACTTGCCTTCGTAGCCTTCAATCGTTTCTCGTAACACTTGGGTTAACCCCGCACGGTCGGTTCGTTTAAAAGTGGTATGAATCACTTGACAATGTTTTTCCAGCACTTCCGCCAACTCGTCCTGATTCATGCCTTTAAACACTTCTTCCTGCGGAGTAACACTCCACTGCGGGCGTTCGACGCCTTCGGTTCGGCGTTCCCGTCCGAGACGAGACGCCAACTTATTTAAAAACTCTTCACGATTTTCGATTGTCATGAAGTTTCACCATCTTTCTGTCTTTGCTTAAACCAAGCGCGGAACGATTGACCCTGAGGCGCATAAAAATCACGCGCTCCCGTCCAATCTTTTAATGGTCCAGGACCATTTTCAATCATGCCGTCTTTTGTCCATGGACCAAGCGCAGGCTTGGCCATTTTCGCGCTAAGATTGTAGATAGCAGGACTAGAAGACCACTTGGCAAAACCTTTCATCATCAATTTTTCAGCCGTTGGAGCTTTCTTCTCTTGCTCGACAATAATTTGACGATGACGAATCAAATGTTCATGCAATGGAATTTTAACAGGGCAAGCTTCGGTACAGGCTGCACACAATGTCGATGCATACGGAAGCTCTTTATGATCGTCATACCCTTCCAACAATGGCGTGATAACCGCACCAATTGGACCAGGATAAATCGAATTATACGCATGACCACCAATGTGGCGATAAACAGGACAAGCGTTAATACAGGCTGCACAACGGATACAATGTAGCGCAGACTGAAACTCAGTTCCGAGGATTTTCGAGCGACCATTATCAACCACAACAAGGTGGAATTCTTCCGGTCCGTCGATTTCACCTTCCAAACGAGCACCCGTAATCGCTGTAATATAACTGGTTAGTTTCTGCCCTACCGCAGCACGTGTTAACAGTCCAACGAGAACCTCCATCTCTTCCCAAGTCGGAACAATCCGCTCCATTCCCATTACAGAAATGACGGTATCTGGAAGACTCGTTACCATTTCAGCATTTCCTTCATTTGTAACCAATGTCACCGCACCAGACTCAGCAATCGCAAAGTTACAGCCCGTCACTCCAACATCTGCCGCTAAAAAGTCTTGGCGCAATTGTTCCCGCGCAAAAGCGGCCATTTCTTCTGGCGTGTCCGAACCGGTATAGCCCTTTTTCTTCGCAAACGTTTCGCGGATTTGCTGTCTATTTTTATGCAAAGCAGGTGTAACAATATGAGATGGTGGGTCTTCGTCCAATTGCAAAATCCATTCCCCAAGGTCGGATTCGACAACTTCAGCGCCCACTTCTTCAAGCGCTTTGTTTAAACCGATTTCCTCGGTCACCATCGATTTCGCTTTCACAACTTTCTTCGCTTGCTTCTTTTTAATGATGTTTTTCACATACTGGTTCGCTTCTTCTGCTGTTTCTGCAAAGAACACGTGACCGCCACGGCGAGCGACATTGTCACTCAACTGCTTCAAATAATAATCCAAGTTTTGTAGTGTATGTGTACGAATCTCAGACCCTAATTCGCGCCAATCTTCCCAGTTTCCAAGCTCTGCTGCCTGCGTTAAGCGGCCATTGCGGAATCTTCCTTGCGCAGACGAAACAGCTTGCCGCATAAAATCATCTTCAATTCCGGTTTGTACCCGGTCTTTATATGGCACTTCACCAAGTTTGATACTCATTTCTTCCCCTCCAGTCTTAGTGAGTGTTCAAAATTTCTGTAATATGAACAACCTTTACGTTTTTCCCTTCGCGGCGCATTCTGCCACCGATATTCATCAAACAGCCCATATCAGCGCCGACTAAATATTCGGCTTCTGTTTCTGCCACATGGCGCGACTTTTCACTCACCATCTCCTGCGAAATCACCGGGTTTTTCACCGAGAACGTCCCACCGAAACCACAGCAGTCTTCTTCCATTGGCAAGTCAACCAACTCTACACCTTTCACATTGCGCAACAATGTCTTAGGCTGTTCTTTTACGCCAAGTATTCGTTTCATATGGCAAGAGGAATGGAACGTCACTTTTCCTTTAAAAGTCGAGCCCACATCGGTAACCCCCATCACATCAACAAGGAACTCGGTAATCTCGTAACATTTCGCTGCAAAACGCTTTGCTTCTTCTGCCCACTCAGGGTCATCTGCAAAAATCTTCGGATATTCTTTTAACATCCCAACGCAAGACCCAGATGGACCAACGACATATTCAGAGTGCTTAAAAGCCTTCATCATTTGCTTCATCGATTGTTTCGCTTCTTGCAGATATCCACTGTTATAAGCAGGTTGTCCACAACAAGTTTGTTCCATCGGATAATCCACTTCACAACCTACTCGTTCTAAAATTTCCAGCGTATTTTTCGCCACATCGGCAAACAGAATATCGCTCAAACAGGTACTAAATAAGGAAACTTTCATGTTTGTTCACCTCTTTTTAAAAATGGCTCTTTTCTCAAACTTTGTTGGTTTTGAACACAAAAAATTGACTGAATGAGCGGTAAGTAGCTTCATTTATGAGAAAAGAGCTTGCAAACTTTATTAAACATACGAAATGGGTACTATTGCGTTAAAATCGGCTTTTGGATTTTAACAACAACCTTTCCGAAAACAGCCTTACTCGACATATTTAAAAAGTCGGTCTTGAACATTTTGCAAATGATTCAACATCGCTTGCCGCGCTTCGTCCGGCTGTTTCTTTTTAATTGCTTCAAAAATTCGTCTATGCTCGATTTTTAAATCTTCGACTTGGTGCTCCGAATACAACAGCACTTTCCGCGTTTCTTGAATCGTCTCGGAAATTAGTGCTGACACACTGCTCATCAAATTCATCAGCAACTTATTATGTGTCGCATTGGCAATGGCCAGGTGAAAATCGAGGTCCGCTGTTGACGCCAGCTCTTCATTTCCATCTGCATGCTCCATCACAATCAGTGCTTTTTCAAGCGCGAGTAAATCTTCTTCTTCCCGGACACAAGCGGCTTGAGCCGCGGTGCCGATTTCTAAAATTTTACGAACTTCGTAAAGCTCTTTCACATCTTCAAGCTTCATTAAAAATGCACTCGTGACTGGCAACTGAAATTTGGACGGATCAAAGGTATTCACATAAGTCCCTTCACCTTGCCTCATTTCCACAAGCCCCATCGTCCGTAGTCCACTTAACGCCTCGCGAATCGTCGAGCTTCCGACTTCGAAGTTTTTCGCTAATTTTTCAACCGAATCTAATTTATCACCAGGTTTTAATTCACCATTTTTAATTAACTCAATTAAACTATCTGCAACTTGTTCATACACTTTTTTCACACGAACTCGTTTATATGGCATAACGTTTCAGCTCCCATCTATCTTCTCTATTATACAGAGATTTGCTATAGTCATAAGATGTTCGCTGCTTTTTCCAGTTTATAGAAGATTTAAAAAGATAAACCCAGCTACACCCGCAAGCAGTCCGTAAAGAATCGCCGGTATTAATGTTTTGCGGATAATTTCGCCTTCTTTCCCAGACAAGCCTACAACCGCACTCGCCGCAACAACATTATGCACACAAATCATATTACCCGCGGCAGCACCAATGAGTTGAACCGCTAACACAATGTTGGACTCTAATCCAACGGAATTCGCAACATTGTACTGAATCGGCGAGAATGTGAGTGTGGACACCGTTGCACTTCCGGTAATAAACGCTCCTAACTCCCCAAGGAATGGCGCAACGAAAATCCATACTGACCCGAGCGAACTAGCAAATGATTCCGCAATATGTTGCGGCATACTCACAAGCTCGTTCAAGTTAATCCCTGAGTTTACAAATACCTGTACCATGGCAAGCGTTGCAATTAAGGAAATCGCTGTCATTTTCATCGTGGATAACGACTCTTTCGCTGCATTGACAAACGTTTGATGCGATTTACGTTGGAAGATAAACGCTAAAATTGCTGCAATCGTTAAAATCGTTCCTGGTGAATACAGAAATTCCCAAGAAGATGTTACGCCTTCAACTCCTAAAATATTGCGCCATGTTAAATCGATGGCCTTCGTTGTAAACTCTTTAAGTGGAGCTACAATTCGTGTTAGCAACAATAAGAGAACGACCATGATGTATGGCGACCATGCTGTCACAATGCCCATGTTTGATTTTTCGGTTGCAATTTTAAAGTCTTTTCGCATCGCTTCTTTCCATTCTGTTTTTGGAAGTAAGAAGCCTTTCTTTGCCGTCAAAGTCGCGACAATCAGTGTAAACAACGCGGCTAAAATCGAAACAAACTCATGTCCAAACAAACTTGCTGCCAAAAACGCACTTACTGTATAGACGATCCCGATCATCAGTGTCCATGGCAGCATTGGCCATGCATCCTTGATACCGTTTCCAAAGAACACTGTTAAAATCACCATTAATATAAATGGAATAAATGTACCCGCTAATAAATCAAGACTTGTCACCGTAACTGCAATGTCTTGGAAAAAAGGTGTGTCGGCACCAGGGATATTACTTAACCCTACGGCTACCGGCGTTCCAACCGCCCCAAACATCACCGACGTACTATCCGCAATCAAAGCAATCGTTGCCGCGGCAAGCGGCTGAAATCCTAACGCAACCATTAATGGCCCCGTCACCATCGCTGGTGTCCCAAAGCCTGCAGCGCCTTCAATCAACGCGCCAAATAAAAACGCAACAACAATGACTTGCACCCGCATGTCACCTGAAATGCTTTGAAAACCTTGATTAATGCGCACCACCGCTCCGGTATTGCGCAGCGTATTCAGTAGAACCAATGCCCCAAATAAGATCCATAAAATCGTGAATGTTTTATGTACTCCTTGAAAAACAGACGAAAGCACCACTTGTCCTTCCATCCCCCAAACCGTAAGCGCTAACAAAATGACAATAATAGAACTGATTGTCATTCCTTTTGCAGCTGGCATTCTTAACAGCACAAGGAACAGAAACGGAGCAATAATAGCACTTAATGCGACCAGCAATAACATCAATAAATTTCCCCCTAGTTGTCTGAGTGTTTAATAGTTTTTAAGCGTTTACAAATACAATAAGGTGTCAGGTCATCAGATGACCTTATCATTATATTGACATATTTATTAAAATTTCACAACGAAAAAATAGTTTAAAAGATTTCTACTCTTTCAAAGTTTAAATGGCTACATCCGTTTACACATCTCAATTTGTAGGAACATACAATATCTAAAAATATTTCTTTTAAAACTTTGGATAAAACTACATAGCACTTCCTCCCGTTCTTTTTTTATACTAAAGATATCGATAGATTGGGAGAGATGTTGAATGGGATTACATGACGTGAAAGATAAATTAATCGCAATTGTAGGCGCGGAAAACTATGAAGACTCAAAAGTGAGCCGTCTCGTTTATTCGTATGATGCGACCCCAGATATGCAAGCGTTACCAGATGCCGTGCTGAGCCCGCGCAACACAAAAGAAGTTTCGGAGATTCTGAAACTTTGCAACGAACACAAAATTCCGAT
>Ga0182742_1003994_pt1 | contig 13789 bp, 11 predicted proteins | sample eDN5th37CBELigMG_FD_128880 | JGI IMG/M metagenome (GOLD analysis project Ga0182742, IMG submission 128880) | Enriched Miracle-Growth compost microbial communities from Emeryville, California, USA - eDNA 5th pass 37_C BE-Lig MG (version 2)... ... | reverse complement strand
CCAATGTGCATGGCCCGGACTACCGGCATGCGCGCACGTTCCTTTGCCTTCACGACCTGAGCGCGGTGATCGTCCTCGACCGTTTCCAGGCATCCGGCAGCAATGTCTCGTTCCGGGGATATCTGCATTTCGAGGAGAATGTCGCAGTCGCCCTAGCGCAGGCGGGACTTGCCATCGGTTTTCGCGGCAAGAGCAGGCTGCGCGTCATCCCCTACCCCGTCGCAGGCCGCTTCGACGGCATGGCCGTGGAGAACGGGCGCAGCGGCAGACCCGCCGACCTGCAGGGCTTCATCGCCCATCCAGCAGGCGGGCTCCAGCCGAGCAACGTCCTGAATTATACGTTCACGGGTCACGGCGTGGCCTGCGGCGGCGTTATCCTCGCCGCTACGGAGCAGGGCCTCCGGAAGCTTCAGGAACTGCTAGCATCTCCGGAGGTGCAGGGCCTTCTTCGTTAAGACGCGGGTTCCCTTTTTCCGTTACCCGAACAAGGCGTCGATGGCATCCTGAGACGTCACGCCCTTGTCGCTCGCGAGCGCGGGGCCGTTCAGCAGCGCCTCGTCGCCCTTGCGCCGCGCATCGTCGACGGTCTCGACATCCTTGAAGCTTTCCAGTCCACCCCAGATCTCGATCATGTGGTGAACGCGCTCCTCCACGAACCGCATCGCGCCGACGACCTTGCTGATGCGCTGCCCGGTAATGTCCTGGAAGTTGCAGGCTTCGAAGATGCTGATGACCTGATCGAGGATCTCGCGGGCGATTTCCTGATCCCCGCCGGTGAGGCGCGACGACAGGTTGCTGGAGAGATCGTCGATCTTTTCAGCCGCGGCCAGGATCGAGTTGGTTGCCGTTTCCGTGCCGAGCACGATGGCGCCGAGCTCGTCCGTGACCCGGTTGATCTCCTGCCCCTGGGCGCCGGCATAGCGAAGGGTCGCGATCTCGCGCTTCGTGCGCGCGATGGCTTCATAGATCGAGTCGAGTTCCGCCTTGAGGCGCAGGGCCTCCTGCATATCCCTGCGGTGCTCCTCGAGCAGGGATGTCGAAATCTCGCGGGCCGGGACGATCGATTCCTTGATCAGTCCCAGCATGTTCATGACCTCGGAATGCCGCTCCAACGCACTTTCATCGCTGGGAAGGACACCGAGGCTTGCCTCGATACGGTAGCTCTTATGGGGCTTCATGGCCATGGCTCGCCTGACGTTCAAACACCGAAGACGGCACTGATCTTGGTTCGCAGCGTGTCGGCATTGAATGGCTTCACGATGTAGTTGTTGACGCCGGCCTTCTTGGCGGCGACGACGTTCTCGGTCTTCGCCTCCGCCGTCACCATGATGAAGGGCAGCGCGTTCAGTTCGCCGTCGGCGCGCACCTGCTGCAGCAGCTCGAAGCCGGTCATCGGCGCCATGTTCCAGTCCGAGATGACCAGGCCATATTTTTTTGCCCGCAGCTTCTCGAGCGCCGCCTGGCCGTCGGAAGCATCGTCGACATCGTTGAAGCCGATCTGCTTGAGCAGGTTGCGCAGAATGCGGACCATCGTCTGATAATCGTCGACGACGAGAACGGGGGTGGACAAATCTAAACTCACGGCACTCATCCTAACTCAACAAAAGCGCATTCAGCTCAAGCCGGCTTTAAGCGGCCTCCCGCTCGGTCTCGAAGGCGAGCACGGCGTCGACATCGAGCACGATCAGCAGCTTGTCGCGGAGCTGATGCACGCCCTGGGACAAGCCGACCCAGCCGCGATCCATATGCACCGGGTTGGGCTGCATCTCCTCCGGATCGAGCTTGAGCACTTCGCCGACATCGTCCACGAGCAGGCCGTAAGCCTCTCCGTGGTTCTCGAGGCCGACGGCCATCCGGCGCTCCGTTCCGGTCGCATCGTCGAGACCGAGACGTCGGCGCAGGGACACGGCGGTGACGACGCGGCCGCGCAGGTTGAGCAGGCCTGCGATCTCGCCGGGAGCCAGGGGTACGGTCGTCATCTCGCTGACGACGAAGACGTCGTGCACGCGGCTGATCGGAAGGCCGAGGAGCTGGCCCGCCACCATGACGGTGACGAATTCCATCTGCCTGGAGGTTGCCTTCGCTCCTGCGGAAGCGATCGAATCGATTGACTTCATGATTAGGCAGCCTCTTCAAACGATGCATTGAGCTCGGCCAGGGCGGAAAGCAGGCCGCGCCGGTCGATCTTCGACACGATCTCGGAAATCTTGAGTTTTCTCGCGAGCGCGATCTGCTGCGGATCCGGCTTGACGGTCATTCCGATCACCGGCGTATTGGCGTGATGCGGATCGGCGCGCAGCGAGGCGACCAGCGCGAAGCCGGAATGGCCCGAGAGCTCGAGATCCGTCACGACGATGTCCACATGCAGGCCGCCCGACAGGAGGCGGACGGCGTCCTGGGCCGTTGCCGCCGTCTGGACGCGGTAGCCTGACGCCTTGAGCACGGGCACGAGCATGTCGCGGAAGAAGGTCGAGCTGTCGACGAGAAGAAGCGACTTCTCCTGGCTGGCCCGGCGATCCTTGCGCGCCCAGGTTTCGAGCACCATCGGCAGGTAATGCGCGACGTTGACGATCTCGGTGGTGCGGCCGCGCACCACCGCCGACCCGACGAGGTCGGAGCGCTCGGCGAGAAGCTCGACATCGAGCTTGTCCTCGACGATGTCGACGATCTCCGCGACCGCCAGACCCATGGACACGTCGCCGTCGGAGAAGACCAGGAGCGACTGCATGCCCTGCCGCTTGATCGCCAGCTCCTCGTCGCACGAGACGAGGGGCATCAGGCGCCCACGGTACTGGACGACGGGCCGTCCGCTCGACCATTCGATGGTCGATGCCTCGATCTCCTCGAGGCGCGTCACGAGCGACAGCGGGACCGCTTTCAGACTCTCGTTGCCGCCGCGGAACACGAGCAGGCTCGTCATGTCGTCGGCCGCCGCCACCGTCTGCTCCGTGCCGGCATCGCTCTGGAACTCGTTGCTGTCGGCTTCCGACCCGACCATGCGGGCCAGCCCGTTCGGATCGATGATCAGAACGACCGCGCCGTCGCCGAGGATGGTGTTGCCCGAGAAGAGCTGGATATGCCGCAGCTTCGAGGACATCGGCTTCACGACGATTTCTTCCGTGTGGAAGACGCCGTCGACGAGAATGCCGAAGCGCTGGTGCGCGACCTGGGTCACGACGACGAAGCCGTGATTGGCCTCCTCGTTGCCGGACAGTCCCATGACCTTCGACAAGGGCACGATCGGCAGCAGACGGTCGCGCAGGCGCAGGATCGGCGTGCCGTTGATGCGCTCGATGGAATGCTCGGAGGATGGCGACACCCGGACGAGCTCGGAGACCGCCACCTGCGGAATGGCGAAGCGCTGATCCTTGGACGAGACGATGAGCGCCGCGACGATGGCGAGGGTCAGCGGGATCTTGATGGTGAAGGTCGTGCCGCGGCCCTGCTCGGAGCGGATATCGACCGTTCCGCCGATCAGCTCGATATTGGTCTTGACCACATCCATGCCGACGCCGCGGCCGGAGACCGAGGTGACCTTGGCGGCGGTCGAGAAGCCGGGATGGAAGATGAACTTCGCCACTTGGGCGTCGCTCATCCGCTCCACTTCCGCGTCCGTCGCAATGCCTCTCTCGGTGGCCTTCTTGCGGATGGCTGCGAAGTTCAGGCCCTTGCCGTCGTCGGCGATCTCGATGGTGATCGAGCCGCCTTCGTGATAGGCATTGAGGCGGATCGTTCCCTTCTCAGGCTTGCCTGCGGCCTTGCGGTCGGCGGGGCCTTCGATGCCGTGGTCGGCCGAATTGCGGACCATGTGGGTGAGCGGGTCCTTGATGACCTCGAGCACCTGCCGGTCGAGCTCCGTGTCCGCTCCCTGCATGACGAGCTCGATCTTCTTCGAAAGCTCGTTCGACAGATCGCGAACCACCCGCGGCAGCTTCTGCCACGCATTGCCGATCGGCTGCATGCGGGTCTTCATGACGCCGTCCTGCAGCTCCGCCGTCACCTGCGACAGGCGCTGCAGCGGGACCTTGTAGCCGTGATCCTCCGAACTACGCCGTGCAATCTCGAGCAGCTGATTGCGGGTGAGCACGAGCTCGGACACCATCGTCATCAGATGTTCGAGCGTGTCCACGTTGACGCGGATGGTCTGGACCTTGCCGGCCACCCCTTCGTTGCTCTCGCCGGAATCGGCTGCATCGGCGTTCTTCTTGGCGGCCGGTGCCGGAACCGGCGGGGCCGCCTCCACCTTCGGGGCGGTGGCGACGGGCTTCTCGATGACGAGCGGCGCCGGCCCCGGCGCCTCGCGGAACGCGCGCTCCAGCTCGTCCAGGGACACTTCGCCGGGCTTCAGAGGCCGCTCGAGAACCTGATAGGTCAGCGATCCCGATGTCGATGCCGTCTCCGGGCCTGGCGCCTCCTGGAAGGCCCGCTCCAGTTCGTCGAGGGACACCTCGCCAGGCTTCAGCTCGCGCTCGAGCACCTGGTAGACCATCGTTCCGGAGGTCGCCGGTTTTGCCGGCTGCGCGGGTGTCGCGGGCGGAGGCGCTTCCTGCGCCGCCATCTTTTCCAGCAACTCGATCAGATCGGAATCGGAGCCTTCGGGCTCGGCGCCCTGACGCTCCAGCTCGCCCAGGATTTCCTTGATCCTGTCGAGAGTGGTGAGGATCAGCGAGACCGCGGGAGTCGTGACCGGCATGCCATCGCGGAACTTGCCCATCAGCGTCTCGGCCGCATGTGCCAGCGCTTCGAGGCGCGGCAGGCCGAGGAAGCCGCAGGTTCCCTTGATCGTATGAACTAAGCGAAAAATATTGCTGAGAATTGCTTCGTTGTTCGGGTCTTGCTCGAAGCGGACCATCTCCACGTCGACCGTCTCGAGATGCTCGTTGGTCTCGGTAAGAAACTCAAGAAGAAGGTCGTCCATTGCCGTGTCTCAACTCTTACTAGCGAACTGATGGGCACCGGAAGCGGCGCCTCAAGATGAATGGATCACGCGGGCATAATGCCAATAAAAAAGCGCTGAACCTCATGTTCATGCTTGAGGGATTGCTTTAAAAATCCCCTGCGGGCGCCGCTGCATCGCGATGCGCCCCGTTCACCCGTCAGATGTCGACGTCCGTTCCGCCGGGATGGCCCGACCGACCGAGGCCGCTTCATCGGCCCGACCATCCGGAACGCTTCTTCCGATCGTCAGCCTCCGCCTGACGCTGAGGAAATTTAAAGCTCCGTTTCCTGCAATAAAGTTAACGACTTGCCGTTTTGCCGAAGAATTTGCGAGGCCTTAAGTCGATGTGATGGTTGACGAATTGCTAATCGCGACCGCGCCATGGAAAATGAGCGGATCGCTCGCCTTGGCAGGAGCCTCGGGCGAGATCCGCTCGTTCGACCAAGATGCGTTGCGCTCGGCTCAGGCCGCCTTGATGCCCGACAGGAACGCGTCCACTTCGCGGCTGAGATTGGAAGAGTGATGCGAGAGCTCGCGTGCGGCGCCCAGCACCTGCGATGCGGCCGATCCGGTCTCGCCGGCGCCCTGGCGCACCAGCGCGATGCTGCCCGTCACCAGTTCCGTTCCGCGGGCGGCCTCCTGAATGTTGCGCGAGATCTCGCCGGTCGCGGCGCCCTGCTCTTCCATGGCGGCCGCGATCATGGTCGAGATATGCGACATCTCGCCGATGGTCCTGGCGACGTTCTGGATCGCCGCCACCGATTCCTGCGTCGCCTGCTGGATCGCGGTGATCTGCGCTGCGATCTCGTCCGTCGCCTTGCCGGTCTGGCTCGCGAGGTCCTTCACCTCCATGGCGACCACCGCAAAGCCCTTGCCGGCTTCGCCGGCACGGGCGGCCTCGATCGTCGCGTTGAGGGCGAGCAGGTTCGTCTGGCTCGCGATGGTGTTGATCAGCTGAATGACGGTGCCGATCTTGTCGGCCACGGTCGCAAGCGTCTGCACGGTCTCGTCCGTGCGCCTGGCATCCTCCACCGCCTGGCCGGCGATGCGGGACGATTCCGCCACCTGGCTGGCGATCTCGCGGATCGAGATCGAGAGCTCTTCGGTCGCCGCGGCGACGGTCTGGACATTGGCCGTGGTCTGCTGCGCCGCCGAGGCGACATTGACCGACTGGTCGTTGGTCTGATCGGCAACCGCGGTCATGGACTGCGCCGTCGATTCCATGTCCGACGCCGCATTGGCGAGGGCATGGGTCATGGAGCTGACATTCACCTCGAACTTGCGGGTCATCTCGTCGAGCATCTGCGCCCGGCGGGTCTTCGATTCGAGTTCGAGCATGGCCGCTTCATCGGCGCGCCGCTTCGCGATGATGGCGTCCTTGAAGGTCCTGACCGAGCGGGCCATGGCGCCGATCTCGTCGGAGCGGTCGACGGAGGGGATGTCGATCTCGGTCTCGCCGGCGGCGAGCGAATCCATGGTGGCGGTGAGGGCCTGAACCGGCCTGACGAGCCCGCGCGCCAGGAACCAGGCGCAGGCGATCATCACCGCCAGCAGGCCCGCCACCCAGGCGCCGGCTTCGACCACACGATCCTTGAAGATGGCGTCGATGTCGTCGGTGTAGACGCCGGTGCCGATCACCCATTGCCAGGGCGAGAAGGCCACCGAATAGGCGAGCTTGGGGGACGGCTCGGGCTGCCCGGGGCGCGGGAAGAGGAAATTGACATAGCCGCCGCCCTGCTTTGCCGCCTGAACGACCTCATACATGTAGCGCACGCCGTTGGCGTCGCGCTGGTCCATCAGGTTCTGGCCTTCCAGCTTCGGGTTGACGCCGTGGGCGAGGTTCACGCCCTCATAATCGTAGACGAAGAAGTAGTCGTTGTTGCCGAACCGGATCGCCCGCATCGCGGTCTTGGCGCGGGACTGCGCCTCTTCCTTCGACACGCGGCCCGCATCGGCGTCCGCCGCGATGCTCTTGACCACCGACAGAGCGGCTTCGACCTGACCGGCGATGGCGACCTTGCGTTCGCGGACGATGGAATCGCGGATCGCGTAGAGCTCGACGACGATCGCAGCGACGCACAGCAGAATGGCTGTTGCGACGAGGACGGCAAGGCGGCGGGAAATCGTGAAAGACATCGAATTAACCTGATGGATTGCGTTTCATACGAAAACGACTGCCCGCGAGAGATCCGCGGGCAGTCGCTCTTCATCGTTCAAAGTCTCAAGATGCGGCGCCGACGTAGGAATAGCCGATATACCGCTTGGCATCGATCGGGTCGTATCCCAGGCGCTGGCGCAGCTTCTTGCGCAGCTTGCTGATGTGGCCCTCGACCACGCTGTCTTCGACATCGTCGCTGTAGATGCCGTAGACCGCGTCGAAGATCTGCTTCTTGGTGAGCCGGTGCCCGCGCTTGCGGACGAGGTATTCGAGGATGTGCCTCTCGCGGCGCGGGAGCGCCAGCGGAAGGCCGTCGATCTCCGGGTCGCGCCCGTCGAAGAAGACCTTGAGCTTGTCGCCTTCGTTCTGCGTCTTCTTGCCGGCCGTGGCGTTCACCCGCCGCCAGACCGCCTCGGAGCGGGCCAGGATTTCCCGCACGTGGACCGGCTTGCGGACCACGTCGTCGAATTTGGCGGTGAAGAGTTCGAGGGTCTCCTCGAGGGAGCGGATGTCGCTCAGGGCGATGATCGGCGCCTTGGAGTAGCGCCGGATGCTCTCCGCCGATTGCACGCGCTCGTCGAAGGTGCCGAGCACGAAGCCCTGGACCGCTTCCAGGTCGGAATCGGAAGCCGTTTCCAGCCAATCGCTGAATTCATTTGCGTATAAGCCAAGGGAGGATATGCCTTCTCGCTTGAAGCTTGCAACATATCCGGACGTTACCATCTGCCGGTCATCGACGACGATATACATTTTTCTGCCCCGCCTTAGTAATTAAGTGCGTCTGATCTGTTTTTTCTTGCCGCTTGCAGTTTTTATACTCAACAGGCTTGCTCTCTGCGGCTGAGTTGGAAGGTATATTTTGCCGAGTCCGCGGACAATACGTAAAGAATGGGAGTCGCCGACAGCTTATGGTTAACCGCTCTTAATCAAGCTTAATCGGCCGGTAAGATCTGGTAAGCGGCGCACCCAGCACCCTGGCGCGACAGGCCAAATCCTTGATGGAACAGGTCTTTTGCAGTGAGGCGGAGGCCCGATCCTTTCCTGCCCCGGTGCAGGGCCCCCTCCGGCAACATTGTCACTACGTAGCTTCCGCAAGCATTGCGTAAGTAGAAACACCTATTTCACGATCGGGCGGGACCCGCCGCATCGGGCGCATGGGCGCGGATCGAAAGCGCGACTCGGGCGAGATTCGGCTCTTCGAGCGCTTCGGCAAAGCAGGGGCAGCCGCGTATTCCGTTAACTCTAAGTGATTGCGCTCGGCCGCCGATTCTTGACCCCACTCTGCCCCGCCAGTATTTCCTGAAGCTGACTATCGTTCATTCATTGCGGACAATTGGTCATCAGCACTATGGCAAGCCTTCTCGGACGAAGGTCGGCATGACGCGCTGCCATTTTACCGGTCCTGAGCCCGGATGAAGAGAGCAACGGATCGAGCTTCGCTCGAGGCATGATGCCATTCCGTTCGGGTCGGTTGAACTCCGGCATGTTCCAGAGAGCTCATGTGTTTCCGAGCGGGCATTTTCCGAATGATCGAACGTCCAGGTTCCAGCAATCTGCCCGAATGGAAGGAGGTCGACCGTCTTGCCGCGCTGCGGAAATTCGACATTCTGGATACGGAGCCGGATGTCGAACTCGACAGCATCGCAAGGATCGCCGCTCAGATCTGCGACGCGCCGATCGCCTACATTTCCTTCATCGACGCGCACCGGCAATGGCTCAAGGCGAAGATCGGACTGGACATCACGGAGGTGCCGCGGGAGGCGTCGATCTGCAGCCATATGATGCTGCAGCCGGGCCTGTCCGTCATTTGCGATCTGTCGACCGATCCGCGCTTTAAGAATTTCTCCTCTCTCGACGGCGCCTCCCTGCCGTCCTTCTATGCGGGAGCGCCGCTGACCACATCGGACGGCCTGCCTCTCGGCATGCTGTGCGTGCTCGACCGCGCCGCCCGCCCCGACGGGTTGAAGCCGCAGCAGGCCGAGGCGCTCGCGGCGTTGGCACGCGCGGTCATGTGCCAGCTCGAGCTGAAGCTCGCGAACAGGAGCGCGGCGGAAAGCGAGGAATTCTCGCGCCGCCTTCTTGCCAGCTCCGACGATTGCATCATGGTCTTCGATCTGCACGGCCGTCTCCGCTTCGTGAGCCAGGGCGGCATGCGCGCCATGGAAATTTCCGACTTCCGCACGATGGAAGGGCGCGCCTGGTCCGACCTCTGGAGCGGCAGCGCCGGGGATGATGCGGACAAGGCGCTCGCCGCGGCGAAAGCCGGAGGGACGGGTCGCTTCCAGGGGCCGTGCGCGACCTCGACGGGAACGCAGAAATGGTGGGACGTGGTCGTCACGCCCATCATGGGCAGCAGCGCGTCGCAGGGCTTCCTCTGCATCTCCCGCGACATCACGGAGTTCCGCCGCACCGAGCAGAGCCTGCGCCGCAGCGAGCAGCGCCTGCGCACGCTTGTCGACGTGATGCCGCTCTCCTTCTCGTCACCGCAGGTGGTCTGGTTCACCGATCCGGCCGGCGACTTCTCCTATTGCAACGACGTCTGGTACGCCTATACGGGCCTGCGCCCGGACACCTCGCCGCGGGAGGGCTGGGCCTCCATCGTCCAGCCTTCGCATCGCGAGCGGATCGTGGGCCGATGGCAGGAAGCCATCGCAAGCGACCGTTCCTTCGAGATCGAGATGCCGCTCCGCCGCGGCTCGGATGGCATGTACCGCTGGTTCATCGTTCGTGGCCAGCCTCTCAGGAACGAACAGGGCCGTGTCGAGCAATGGTTCGGCATCGCCATGGACATCCATGAGCGCAAGCAATCGGAACAGGCGCTGAGCGACAGCGAGGAGCGGCTGCAGCTCGCCTTGAAGGCCGCGCACATGATCGCATGGGAGTTCAACCCGCAAACGGATGCGACGACGCGCTCGGAGAACGCACTCGCGCTGCTGGGCATTCAGCCCGGCGCCGACCGGACCTTCATGACGGGGATCCATCCGGAGGATCACCAGAAGGTCGACGGTTTCCTGAAGCGGATCCAGACGAGCGGTTCGGATTCCATCGAGTGCCGCTACATGCTGCCCGGCGGCGAGGTGCGATGGCTGCGGGCCCGCGGCGAAAAGGCTGCACCGGACCGCATCGTCGGCGTGACCTTCGACATCAGTGAGCAAAAGGAGGCCGAGGGGGAGATCTGGCGGTCGGCCAACCACGACGCCCTCACCGGCCTGCCCAACCGCAATCTCTTCCAGCATCGTCTCGAAGCCGCGCTCGCCCACGCCGAGCAGACAGGCACGAGCGTGAGCCTGCTCCTGATCGACCTCGACGATTTCAAGGACATCAACGACACGCTCGGCCACGATGCGGGCGATGCCCTGCTGCAGGAGACGGCCCGCCGCCTCTCCGCGATGGTGCGCAATTGCGATACGGTGGCGCGCATCGGCGGCGACGAATTCGCGGTTCTCGTCGTGGAGCCGCTCAAGCTCGAGAATGCCAACAGGCTCGGCTCGCTGATCGGCGAGATGCTGCGGCAGCCGTTCATCTATCAGAAGCGCACCCTCGTCAGCCGGGTCAGCATCGGCATCGCCGCCTATCCCGATCACGACGGCACGCCGACCGAACTGGTCAAGGATGCGGATATCGCGATGTATCAGGCGAAATCGCAGGGCCGCAACCGGGTCATCACCTATTCGCCGGAGATGAGAAGGGCGATCGAGCAGCGCGTGTCCCTCGGCAGAGGAATGCGGGAAGCGATCGCCAGCGACGAGATCGTTCCGTTCTACCAGCCGAAGGTGAATCTCGCGACGGGCGAGATCGTCGGCCTCGAAGCGCTCGCACGCTGGCGCCATCCCAGCGACGGCATCCTGACGCCCGCCTTCTTCGGCGCCGTCTTCGAGGATCACGAGATTGCGGCGGCCATGGGCAAGCTGCTGACGTCGAAGATCGCCGCCGATGTGCGCCAATGGCTCGATCAGGATCTTTCCTTCGGCCGGATCGCCCTGAACCTGTCTCCGGCGGAATTCGCCCAGTCGGGCATCGTCGACAACATGCTGCGGACGCTCGACTGGCTCAAGGTGCCGCCAAACGTCTTCGAAGTGGAGGTCACCGAGACCGTTCTCCTCGGGCGCAATTCCGACAGCGTGTCCAGCGCCCTTGCGCAGTTCCGGCAGCACGGAATCCAGATCGCCCTCGACGATTTCGGCACCGGCTATGCCTCGCTGACCCATCTGAAGCAGTTCCCCGTCGATCACATCAAGATCGACCGCAGCTTCGTGCGGGATCTCGAGCATGATTCCGACGACGAGGCGATCATCGCCGCCGTGATCAGCTTAGGCAGAAGCCTTCAGCTCGCCATCACCGCGGAAGGGGTGGAGACGCACGGGCAGGCCCGTCGCCTGCGGGAACTGGGCTGCGATCACGCCCAGGGCTATCTCTACGCCAAGCCCATGGCCGCCGAGCAGGTGCCGGAGCTTCTCAGGCGCTGGAACGCCATGCTGGTGAAGCCCCGGTCCGACAGGAATGCCACGATGCCTCTCGGCCGACTGCCGATCGGGTCTTCATCTCTCCGCACCGATGCTCCATGCTAGAGAGTGACGTCGGAGAAGGAGCCCCGCCGAATGGGCGTTCGTATTTCAAGTCCCCGCCTGAGCGCCGAAATATCCGAGACGGGAGCCGAGCTCGTCCGGCTCCAGGACGAGCAGGGGCGCGACCTGCTGTGGGACGGCGACCCCGCCTTCTGGACCGGCCGCTCGCCGCTGCTCTTTCCCATCGTGGGCCGCGTGAGAAACGACCGGATCCGCGTCGACGGCGCTGAATACGAGCTGCCGCGGCATGGCTTTGCGCGCAGCGCGACCTTCGACGTGGCGGAGACCGACCCGTCCCGCTGCCGTTTCAGCCTCTCCTCCGATGCGGCCACGCTCGAACGTTTCCCCTTCCCGTTCCAGCTCGAGGTCACCTACGGCGTCGAAGGCAGCACGCTGACCATCACGGCCGTGGCGCGCAATACGGGCTCCGCGCCGATGCCCGTGTCGTTCGGCTTCCACCCGGCCTTCCGCTGGCCTTTGCCCTATGGTGCCCCCCGTGAGGCCCATGCCATCCGGTTCGAGCACGAGGAGGCGGCTCCCATTCGCCGGCCGGTCGACGGCCTGATCGCCAGGGAGGCCTATCCCAGCCCCGTTCAGGGCCGCTCCCTGCTGCTGCGGGACAGCCTGTTCGAAAAGGATGCCATCGTCTTCGACGATCTGGAGAGCCGTTCGGTCGAATACGGCGCACCGGAGAGCGGAAGCATCCGGGTCGACTTTCCGGGCATGCCGCATCTCGGGATCTGGACCAAACCCGGCGCCGGCTACATCTGCATCGAACCTTGGCAGGGTCATGCCGATCCGGAGGGTTTCGAGGGCGCGCTGACCGACAAGCCGGGAATCGTTCTCGTCCCGCCCGGCGAGGCCCGCGCCTTCTCCATGGCGATCACAGTCGACAGCAAAGGTTTCTGACCCCGGCGCCGATGAGGCTATTTCAGCGGCACTTCCACGAGCTCGCGGATTTGCTGAACCACGTCCTCGCTGCAATACGGCTTGGGCACGAAGCGGCCGTCGTCCGGAATCTGTTCGGGATAAGGCTTGTGATAGGCGGAGGACACGAGAAGCGAGATATGCGGCCAACGCCGATGGACGCTCTCGGCAAGGTCGAGGCCGTTCATGGATCCCGGCATGTCGATATCGGTGAACAGGACATGCACGTCACGGGAGCATGATTCCAGAACGGCCAAGGCGATATCCGCGTTGGCGGCCTCCAGCACGTGAAAGCCGGCATCCTGCAGATCGTCTGCGGCGGCCATCCGCACCAGCGGCTCATCCTCGACCAGCAGGACGACAGGATTGTTTTCTGAATGATCGTTCATGTGGCAGGGAACGAAGCTAACCTATGTTAGTTCCTCCTGCTCAGGTTGGTTTTTCGCGCGGGGAGCAGAGCCGTGACGTCGCATAAATTCAAGGTCGGGGACCAGGTGCGCCTGGTCAGGCTAGCCAGCACCAATACGGTGGAAGCTTTCCTCAACATGGTTTCGGCCACCGATCCCACGAAGCTTGACGAGACCTGGGAGATCACCCGCCTGCTGCCGGCGGACAGCAGCGGCTTCCAGTATCACATCCGGGGAGCCCAGGCGGGGCCGGAGCGCCTCGTACGGGAGGAGCAGCTGCAGGCTGCCTGAACCGAGGCAGCACCCCAGCGCATCGTACGGAATATTTGACCCGGTTATACGCTAAGGCGGCCCTTCGGGTCGCTTCGAACGACGCGCTCTTCAAGGAGTGGCGTATCGGATCCCAAAAGTGGGTCCGCGTCCGGGTCCGATGCTTTGGGAAACGCCGGAGCCTGATGCGACAGGCTCCGACGGTTTGTCGCCTCAGCCGGCCTTGCGCAGGGGAGCGTCGACTTTTTGGGGGGCCTGATCGGCAGAGCGCTTCTTCCGGCGGCGGAAGCCGTGCAGCTCCTGGCGGACCGATTCCAGAACAGGGTCGAAGGTCGATCCGTGTTCCTTCGCAAGATCGACGAGCACGTCGATCGCCCGAAGCAGCCGCGCCTCGGTGACGGGCTCCCATTTGCGGCCTGACCATTCATCCATCTCAGATCCTCCTCATGGACTGCGGCAGACACTGGTCCAGAGAGTCTTGCATCCGGGTTAAGGCGGGCCCTCAAAACCGGCTTCCGCCTCT
>Ga0182742_1003992_pt1 | contig 13792 bp, 12 predicted proteins | sample eDN5th37CBELigMG_FD_128880 | JGI IMG/M metagenome (GOLD analysis project Ga0182742, IMG submission 128880) | Enriched Miracle-Growth compost microbial communities from Emeryville, California, USA - eDNA 5th pass 37_C BE-Lig MG (version 2)... ... | reverse complement strand
GTTGACGGGTATAAGCATCAGGTAGAACGCAAGCATCTTGTTTTCCAAACCATCTGTAACGTCTTTTGGCAAAGCTTTTATAAGCATAATTACGTATGAATGGAGGTATAGCTATTAAGCTATACAATAATTTCCAACCACCATTTAAATGTTTTGACAGTTTTAATGCACCATTGGAATACATAAAGGCTTTATTATTTTCATAAAAGATGAGGCTATCGATAGTTGGATCAACTAACTTGGTATCAAAAAGCACTTTTTGTGCAGTGTTACCTTGTAAAGATGCAAAATAAATATTAGCTTTTCGATTATGCTTGATTACCCATTGTACGGTTTTATTACAAAATGAACAATCACCATCAAAGAAGAGAATTATTTTGTCTTCCATTTAACACACCACCTTTAAGCAGAGGAGAGCATAATGTTTCCATTAATCTTCATTATAAGCATTTTAATCTATGGATTACTAGTATTTTATGTTGGCTGGAGCATTTATAAAGGTTTTCGGCTATATAAGCTAAAATGGATTAAATATGTGTACATGCTTGTGCTTGCTTTTATTTCAATATCTTTTATCATTGGGCGATTCAGCGAAGGATTTATCATTATACAAGCTATAGGAAATTACTGGTTAGCTCTGTTTTGTATCTTGCTGTTAACGTTACCTGTCGTTCATCTTGTCATGCTACTGTTGCGATTAACTAAATTAAATCGTAATAAAGTAAAAAACTTTGCTACAGTTGCTATGACGATTATAACAATAGTTTGCTTTGCATTCGGTATCTATAATGCTTACTCTACTAAAGTAACCACTTATAATATGTCGATTAGTAAAAATGGACCCACTGATATTAAGGCAGTGCTTATTACGGACACTCATTTTGGATACTTATCTGGTTTAGGGCATGCTAAGCGAATGGTAGAGAGCGTTAATAAGCTTAAACCAGATTATATCTTTATGTCTGGTGATATTATTGATGATGATTTGTCTATTGTACGTGAAAAAGGTATTTTTTCAGAGCTTGCAAATTTAGATAGTGTTTATGGAACTTACGCTGTATTAGGCAATCATGATCGAGACATTGAAGGCATTGAACACATTATAACAAGTTTAGAGAATGCTAATATTACAGTTCTCTATGATGAAGTGATCTTAGATACAAACGGATTATACCTTGTCGGTCGAAAGGACTTATCCGAAGGTGAACGCTTATCTGCAGAGTATTTATTAAGGGATCTAGATCAATCTAAACCGATTATTGTGCTTGACCATCAACCTGCAGAATTAATTGCATTAAGTGAGCAGGGAGCTGATTTAACATTATCAGGTCATACTCATCACGGACAAATATTTCCTGGAAATTTGTTAACAGAACGTCTGTTTCCTAATGACTATGGATTAAAAGAGTTTAATACGATGCAATCTGTCGTTTCATCTGGGTATGGTTTTTGGGGACCGCCTATGAGAATAGGCTCACAATCTGAAATCATCGTTCTAAATTTAAAATTTCATGATTAATGCCAGTAAAAAATTTTAATTATCTATTTCGCATTAATAAAAATGCTATGATGAATAAAATTTGATGTGATAAAATGTAATAGGATTAGGAGTCTTATATGAAAGCACAATCCATTTTATTGGTCGGTATTGGTGGAGCTATCGGAACCTTGCTTCGATATAGCTTGTTTATTTTATTGCCTATCAATTCAATGATCGCCACAATTGTTTGTAATATAATAGGATCATTTTTACTTGCAGCATTATATAGCTACTTCACACATAAAAAACGAGATATACATAACCAAAAGAAATATTTGCATAAGTATGAAACATATAAGCAATTTTTTGGTATTGGTCTGTTAGGGAGCTTTACAACATTTTCAACGATTAGTCTGGATACACATAAGCTCTCTTTACTATCAAACTCTGTCGCTTTTTTTACTTATTTGTTCGTCACATTTGTAGGCGGATTAATCGCTACTGCAATAGGATACGAGTTAACTAAGAAGCGACTATTAAGGTGTGAAACAACATGATAATAGTAATAGCCTTAGCTGGTTCTCTAGGAGCAATTTGTAGATTTTTATTAAGCTCGTTACTTAATCGAATGCCAGCTCAATTAGCATTGTTTAGCACTACCATTATTAATTTAGTCGGCAGCTTTTTACTTGGGTTATGCTTTGGCTTATCTACTAAAAACCCAGACTTGCATCATTATTTTCTTATTTTAAGCTATGGTTTTTTTGCAGCATTTACTACGTTTTCAACATTTTCGTATGAGGCGTATACGCTAATTAAGCGTTCCAAAATAAGAGGGGTCTTGTTTATATTAATCTCAGTCATCATTGCAACATGTTGTTCGGGATTAGGTGTTATTTTAATCAACTAGGAGGTAGTATTATGCAAGATAATGAAAAAGGACATTCGTTTGCGTTGATATTGTTCGCAATAGGTATTTTTATGGCACAGCTAGATAATGGTATTATAAGTGCCGCATTAACAACGATTAATAGCTCCTTTGGTGTCAGTGCAAACTGGGGAGCATGGGGAGTAACATTATATACTTTAGGGTTAGCTATTAGTGTACCTATTATTGGTAAACTAAGCGATCGCTACGGTAGAAGAAAGCTTTTTATAGTTGAAGTATTTTTATTTGGCTTAGGGTCATTGCTTGTTGCCATTAGTCCAAGCTTCGAGTTTTATTTAGTTTCACGCTTAATTCAATCATTAGGTGGCGGTGGTATCTTTATCATTGCAACCTCGCATATATTAAGTACAATGCCAGTGAACAAGCACGGTAAGGCACTAGGATTATTAGGTGCAATGAACGGTGTAGCAGCTGTTTTAGGACCTAACATCGGTAGCTTTATTTTAGATGTTACGGGAAATTGGAAATATTTATTTTATATAAACATTCCAATAGCTGTAGTTTTAGTCATACTTGCTATAACGAAGCTTCAGGAAAGTAAAGATGATGAAGTAGGAAGATTAGATATTAATGGTACTATTTTATTATCATTAGCGATTTTAGGCATTATGCTCGGCTTAACTAATATTGAAGATATGAATAGTTTACTTTTACCTAAAGTTTATGGCTATATTGTTGGTGGTATTGCACTTCTGGCCGTTCTTATCGTATATGAAAACAAATTGTTTAAAAAGGGTGGCGACCCGATTCTTCCTGTTACGTTATTAGCTAAGCCTACTTTTTTATTAACATTACTTATCGGTATGTGCTCAGGTGCTTTATTGGCAGGTATGATTTTTATTCCTTCCTTTAGTGAAAATGTACTTGGTATAGCTGCTGAATATTCAGGCTACTGGATGACACCTTTAGCACTAGCTACTGGTATAGGTGCAGCGATGGGTGGCTTTTTAAGCGATAAAAAAGGGCCTGTTTATGCAGTCATTTTGAGCGGCTTATTATCTATTGTTGGTTTTGCCTTATTCCCAGCTTGGGTTGAGTTAAAATATCAATTTGTCGTCGCATCAATGATTGCTGGTGTAGGTATGGGGATTATTTTAGGTGCACCATTGAATATGCTCGTAACAGAATCTATAAAAGACAATAAAGGTCCAGCATTAGCAGCATTATCGTTAACGAGAACGATTGGAATGACAATTGCACCAACGATTTACGCTGGTTTTATTTCAAGAGCCTTTACACAATTACCAAATAAATTTCAAAGTGAATTTGGTAATGAATTTTCTAAAATAACAAATAATGATGAAGGCCTGCAAAGTGAGCTCATTAATTGGATTAGAAGTGTAGATTTTTCAACTATGAAGGACCCATCTAATATTTTTGTGGCTCTGAATAATACAAGCAAGGAATTTACTCAAGCTGTTATGACAACCGTTGAACGCATCACGATTTCTGTTGCACAGGAAGGCTATGGCCTACTTTATTTAACTGCTGCCATTATTGCAGCTCTAGTTGTCCTTTTAGCATTTGTACTAAGAGCGTATAGAGGAAAACAAGTACAGCTAGGCGAAAATAAATAAAATATATCAGCACCATCAATGTCTAGTGTTCACTATGCACTAGCATTGGTGGTGTTTTTTATTAATTTTCAGTTTTCTTAATGGGGAGATTAACTGTAAAATCTCGATAGACTAAGTAAAAATGTTAAACTTTTAAAGAAGTTATTTTAATAATTAAAGATGATTGAAAATACCGTCAAAACCACGTTGACAACGCTATCATTTTGGGTGATAATGAACGCGTGTGCAACTATTATTAATTAGTTTTTCTAGAAGGAGCGATTAATATGTCAAAACCAGTTAAGCAAAATGAACCTATCGTTACACATATGTTTACAGCAGATCCATCTGCTCATGTATTTAATGATAAGATTTATATTTACCCATCACATGACCTAGATCACGATGGTGAAGATAATGACAATGGTGACCAATATAGAATGGAAGACTATCATGTATTTTCCATGGATGATATTGATGCTCCTGTAATCGATCACGGTGAAGCACTTCATATTCGTGACGTAAAATGGGCAAGTAAGCAAATGTGGGCTCCAGATGCAGCTTATAGAAATGGTAAATATTATTTAATATTCCCAGCTCGCGATCATGATGGTATTTTCCGTATTGGTGTTGCGATTGGTGATAAGCCAGAAGGTCCATTTATTCCAGAGGATAACTATATTGAGGGTAGCTATAGTATTGACCCAGCTTTATTTACTGATGATGATAATAAAGCCTATATGTATATCGGTGGACTATGGGGTGGACAATTAGAAAAATGGCAAACAGGTCAATTTGACCCTAATACACCAGACCCAGATCCAGAAGGTCCGTCATTAGGTCCAATCGTAGCGGAAATGTCAGACGATTTAAAATCATTCAAAGAAAAACCTCGTATGATTTCTATTGTCGATGAAAACGGTGAGCCTATTAAAGCTAAAGATACAGAGCGTCGTTTCTTCGAAGCACCATGGGTTCATAAATATAACGGTAAATATTACTTAAGTTATTCCACTGGTGATACACACTATTTAGCATATGCTATTTCTGATAATCCATATGGTCCTTTCGAATACAAAGGTCATATTTTAGAACCGGTAATTGGCTGGACTACTCACCAATCTATCGTTCAATTCAAAGATAAATGGTATTTATTCTACCATGATGCATCATTATCAGAAGGTGTTAACCATAAACGTTGCGTGAAGTTCCGTGAATTGAAATATAATCCTGATGGAACAATTATTAAAATGCATCCTTATGATAACGATTAATTCAATATAAAAGAAGGCTTAATAGCTTCAAACCATTGCAAGGCAAGTGATTTGTAAATCCATTCACTTGCCTTGCTTTTTGTTTTAATACCAATTCACACCTAATATCAAATAAATGACAGTATAAATGATATTACATGATGTAGGCAAAAATAATTAATCATGTTAAACTTATGTTTGGTAAAAATAGAAAAGGATAGGATGAAACAAGTGATACAAACAATTAAGACAGAATGGTTTAGCAATGTTAAAGGAGATATTTTATCTGGTATTGTTGTAGCATTAGCGCTAATACCTGAAGCAATTGCATTTGCTATTATGGCGGGTGTTGATCCGATGGTAGGTTTATATGCTTCATTTTGCATTGCAATAATCATTTCGTTTGTCGGCGGAAGAATGGGCATGATTTCAGCTGCAACTGGAGCAATGGCATTATTAATGATGCCATTAGTCAAACAACATGGTTTACAGTATTTATTGGCTGCTACAATATTAGCTGGCCTGATACAATATTTACTTGGTGTATTGAAAGTAGCACAATTAATGAGGTTTATTCCTAGACCAGTGATGCTAGGATTTGTAAATGCACTAGGGATATTAATATTCACAACACAGCTTACACATTTCACCAATGTGCCATGGTTGACGTATATCTTTGCAGGAATTACATTAGTCATGGTATACACCTTGCCTAAGTATATAAAAACAATACCTGCACCTCTTATAGCCATTGTTTTATTAACAGCAATTGTAATTGGCTTAGATATTGAACTAAAAACAGTAGGTGATTTAGGTACAATAAGTCAAACTTTACCACAGTTCCTAATTCCGAATATTCCGTTTAATTTTGATACCCTGATGATCATATTACCTTATTCGATTTCACTGGCAATCGTTGGTTTATTAGAATCGTTACTGACCGCTTCTGTGCTTGATGATATGACGAAAACAAATAGTAATAAAAATCGCGAAGCTAGAGGACAAGGATTTGCAAATATTATTAACGGATTTTTTGGTGGAATGGCTGGTTGTGCGATGATTGGTCAATCTATTATTAATGTAAAATCTGGAGGTAGAGGTAGATTATCAACCTTTGTGTCAGGAGCGTTTTTAATGTTTCTTATTATCGTTCTTGGCGATTTGGTCGTGCAAATCCCGATGGCCGTTCTTGCAGGAATTATGATAATGGTTGCTATGACGACATTTGACTGGACTTCTATTAAATATTGTATTCAATCTCCAAAGTCAGATGTTGCAGTTATGGTTTTAACCATTATCGTCGTATTATTAACGCATAATCTAGCACTTGGTGTATTAGCGGGGGTGCTTTTAAGTGCGATAATGTTCGTGGTGAAATTATCTAAGCTCAATATAGAAAAGAAAGCTTCAGGAGATAAACTTATCATTAAGGTGGAGGGTCAGCTATTTTTTGCTTCCATTAATAAATTAGAGCAAGAAGTTATGAATCTACAAAATATTAAAACGGTTGTACTTGATTTTACTGATGCTAGCTTGTGGGATGAGTCCGCAGCTAATGCGTTAACAAGTATTAAAGACAAGTTAAATGCACAGCATATCAACGTACAATTTGTTAATTTGAGCATCGGTCATCGAAAGCTAAAAAAATTAGTATCTTCCTTGTAATAAAATAAAGAGCTATTCGCCTGAAATCAGTTCACTTAAAGAACTTTGATTTTACTGAAGCGAGTAGCTTTTTTTGTATGAGATGCTATAGAACTACATAAACTAACGCTACTGAGGTTATTGAATAAATTGAGGTGGAAGAATGAGACTTTGGCATGAAGCTTTGTTACCTGTTTTACCAAGAGCACAATTATTAGGACAACATCGTGAGTGCTGTGCACTTAGAGGAAACTCATGGAATAAACCACATAGTATCGTAAACTATGTTTTTGAACATGAACCCTATCGATTAGTGCTTTATCATTTTCTAATTATGGACGAAATGAAAAATCGAGGCTATAATGTAGACCCACTTTGGTATGATCCATATTATAGAGGAAAAGTTGCTATGCCATGGACGGAGGAGCAAATCGCTATTAATACAGCAATAGAGCAGCCCTTATATAAAGAGCATAATAAAGATTACTTAATTGAATGTATAAATAACTTAAAAGGTAAAGGAATACATTTAGAATTCGATCTATCCTCAATAACTTAGTTGAGCAACTTGATAGAGATAAATAATACATAATTGTTATTATGTAAACCATTATAGAAAAAGAGACTTCTGTTAGCTATACCTTATATTCAAACGATGAATATTATAACAAAATTTATATTTAATACTTAAAAATGGTTATGATTTATGCATATTTTACATTAACTGTATGCATAATGAGGTAAAAAAGTACATTAAACTGTAGTTTAATGTACTTTTAATTTAAATCGATTATACTTATTTAAGTAAGCTAATCATACAGCAAGAGCGAGCATAAAGGAGCAAGATTTAAATGATTGATATCAATCAATTTTATGAAAAAGAGTTAAATGCTATACAAATTATGTTTAATCGAATACATGCCTTAACGACACAAAAAGCTTATTTGTATGATATTAAACGTTTTCTGACCTTTTTTAAAGGTAAGCCAGTATCAGAAATATCTAGTTTAGATGTACATATGTATCTTGATTCTATTGGTGGGCAGTTCATTCAAGAGCTAGGTACAGTTCAGCATAATTTAATGATGAATAGAGCATTAGCAGCTATAAAGGAGTTTTACCGATGTCTAAATGAACTGGAATACGTAAAATATAATCCTGCTGCCTCCATTAGAAAAGGAAAAAGCAGTAAAAATAAAAAACCGATTTTTTTAGCAGAGCAAAAATTGAAGCAAGCATTGCATTTAGACTTTGGTAAATATGAAGCTAGAAATAGTGCTATCTATTGCTTAATGGCTTTTTGTGGTCTACGAGTTGGAGAAGTGCATCGATTGAATATTGAGGATTATAACCCTACTGAAAAGCATATTGTTATTTTAGGGAAAGGGAGTAAATTTAATACTATACCGTTACCTGAGCTTGTAAACGATAAACTGAAGCATGCATTGCAGGAAAGAAATGCTACCTATAAATCGACAGAGCATGCCATGTTTGTTTCACAAAAGGGAAGACGCATATCAATACGTATGATTCAGAAAATGATTGATCAACTTTTTGAAAAAATGAAGCATGCGAAGATTATAGATCATCGCGAACAGTATAGTGCACATAAATTACGTCATTCCTTTGCTACTTTACTCATGATGAATGGCGTTGATATACGTGTTGTTAAAGAATTAATGGGACACTCGTCCATTGAAGTTACAATGCAATATAGTCATGTCGTTGAAGATCAAAAAAGTAAAGCAATGCAAACAATTAATCTGTAGCGATATGACAACTATCATCAATGATGTTTGTCATCTAATCTTTTCCTTTACGCTTTGTTATAATTAACAATATAGGAAAAGGAGTGAAAACTAATGCTACATACAACTAATAAAGAAATAAATATTGGAGTATTTGGCGATTCTATTGGAAAGGGCATAGTTTTACGCCCTGATTCTAATCGTTATAGTACGCTAAAGGTGAATGTTCATGAAGTGATCGGTGCTGATGAATCAGTCGTTAAAATAGAAAATTATAGTATGATGGGCAGTACAATAACTAAGGGTCTAAATATTATTGAGAGACATTTTGATAAAATAAAGCACTATTCTAATGTTCTACTTGAATTTGGTGGTAATGATTGCGACTACAATTGGAAAGAAATTTCTGAAAATCCACAAGGGAAATTCGACTGCAATACGCCCATCAACCAATTTAGGCAAAAATATACAGAGCTTATTAAGTTAATTCGTCAGCAGCAAGGAAACCCGATTATGATTACTTTACCGCCATTAGTCGCTGATAGATATTTTGAGTGGATTTCAAAAAAATTAAATAAAGAAAATATATTAAAATGGCTTAATGGAGATATTAATGCGATATATCGCTGGCAGGAATTATATAATACTCAAGTTGCTTTATTAGCTTCTCAATTAAAAGTACCATTAATCGATATACGCTCAGCCTTCTTGCTACAGGATGATTATCGAACATTTATGTGTGAGGATGGTATACATCCTAACGAAAAAGGCTATTCACTTATATATAAAACGATTAAGGAGCAATATAAAGTTAATGTTTTAAACATCTAATAAAAAAACGATTTCGAGTAATCGAAATCGTTTTTTTATTAGACATCTTTTACTAATTAATAAATTGTTAATAATTGCGTTATAGTTAATCAATAGTTGTATTTTATACTTAGAGTATCAAGAAAAGGAGTGGTAATAGTGAAACTAAATAAATTTACAAAAACTGCTATTGCATTTACAGTAGGAGCATCAGTGTTTGTAACAACAGCATTTGCCGATATGCTGTTAGGATCAGGATACGATAAACTTAAACAAGCGATTAAAGCAACTGCTAAATATGCAGATGAGACATTCGAAAGCTATACATTACAATCTAATATGGAGCTAAAGATAGATGATGAGCTTGTCCAGCATCATTCTAGCACGACCAAAATTGACTACATTAATAAGCAAAAGCATAATCAAGATGTAACAACAAACTTTTTAAGAAGTGATTTATCAAGTAAAAGTGAACAGTATATAGATGCTGATTATGTGTTGTATAGTTACAATGATGAGCCATTCACTGGTTATCATAATATGTATACAAAAGATGAATTTGACCCAGGTGATGATTTTAGCGAAGCATTTACTGGAGAATATTCAGATGAAATTGAACGTATTATTGATGCAGCAGTAGGTAATTTAAAAAATTTAGTGCAGTATAATGCGACAGCGGACGGTGCTTACCAATTTAGTGGCGAATTAACTGCAACACAAGTTCCAGCACTTTATAATGCGGTATTATCATTATTATTAAAAGAGTCTATGACTTACGAGCTTGATGGTAAATATTTAAATAAAGATACTAAAGATATTTATGTATCTAATGTTTCAGGCTATGCTAAGCAGCATCCAGACGGTTATTTAACTGAACTAGAAGCTGAATTAGAGCTTACATTTAAAAACGAAAATAATGTAGAACATAAATTATTAGTGTCAGGACAATTCCAAATTATTGACATTAATCAAACAAAAATTGATCGTCCTCAGTTTGACGAGTCACTTATAACAGAAAACTATGACTATGTGGAACAAGGCTTACATGAAAAATACGAAGGTGTTTATAAGAGTAATTTAGTTGTTGATACAGGTAATCAAGTGATTAAGATTGGTGAACGTATTTTAACAATTGAAAACATTGAAGCTGGAAAAATTCACGGCACATACGAAGAGGTCATTACTAATACTGAGTATAGCTCTGAATATAGTCCTTTAAAATTAGAGTTCATCGACACAACTCACGAACACTATACAAATCAAATTGAATACAAGGATTTAGCAACAGGTGAAGCTGGCATAGCTATTATTTATGAAAATATGTCTGATAGTTTATACTTTGAATATGGACTAGTAAAGGATAGCAATAATAATTTAAATTACGATAAAGTAATTAGTGGTCAGTTTACTAAAGTTTTTGAGTAAAAATAAGCTTGAAGTGAGTAGTTATACTACTCACTTCTATCTGTTTGGAGGTACAAGACATTGACATATGCAATTGAATTTAAACAGCTTACAAAGCTTCATAACAACGGACGTGGTATAGATAGTTTAAATTTACAAATAAAACAAGGTGAAATCTTTGGTTTTCTTGGGCCAAATGGAGCAGGGAAAACGACTGCAATGAAAGCAATGACTGGTATAATAAAACCAACCTATGGTGATGTGAATATTTTAGGTCACAGTATTCTAAATAACTATGAAAAAGCGATGGAGCACGTTGGAAGCTTAATCGAGACTGCTGAATCTTTTACGTATATGACAGCTTTTGAAAACCTAAAGCTTCGTGCTCGATATTATCCACATGTTACCGATGATCAGATTTTTCAGACATTAGAGTTAGTTGGTTTAAAAAACTTTATTCACGAAAAAACGAAGAAATTCTCTTTAGGGATGAAGCAACGACTAGGCATAGCAAATGCACTAATATCAAACCCAAAGGTGTTAATTTTAGACGAACCCTTAAATGGTCTAGATGTGGAAGGTATGCTTGATATAAGACATTTAATTAAGCGATTAAATGAAGAAAATGGCACAACCTTTTTCATCTCTAGCCATTTAATTCACGATGTAGAATTAACATGTAATCGTATTGGAATCGTACTTCATTCACGCTTAGTGAGTGTAGATTATACAGCCGATATTTTAACTAATTTTGCATCACTTGAACAATACTTTGTAAATGAGGTAGAACGCAATGGTAGGGTTTAAAGCAGCCTTTCAAAATGAAATATTTAAAATTAAAAAGAAAAAGAAACTCATTGCAGCTGGAATATTAGCATTTTTAGCAGTTATCATCGGTCAATTAGCTGTAACGCTCATTAATCAAAATTTAGGTCTGTTAGTTGTAACTGCGACTGAGCTTCCGCTTATTATATTAAACCTAATGGTTCACTCGCTATTTCCGTTGTTTATTACATTCATCGCTATCGATATGTTTAATGGTGAATTTAATAGTAATACGATGAAAATTACACTGTCTAATCCTGCATCTAGATTTACATTCTTTTCTGCGAAATTTTCAGCACTATTATTGGTTATTGTTTTAAACTTAGTATTCGTGCTAATCATTTCTTTATTATTTGGAATTTTATTTAATATTAGTACTGTAACGCTAATAGGAATTTTAAAAGCGTTACTTGCTTATATCGTAACCATCTTGCCCTTAGCGTTGTTTGCTTTATTAGTGCTATTGCTTGCGAACTGGATAAAGGGTGGTATTACCGTGTTTTTCGTTACCGTTTTATTGTTTGTCGCGTTCTTTGTTTTAGAGTTAGTATTTAGCAGCTCAGCAAGCTTTCTACCTACAGCTAATTTAGATTGGTATATGCTTTGGATTAGCAATAAACTAAATTTCTTCAAAATTATTAGACTAAGCGTTATAATGATAGGATGTAGTGTCATGCTATTTACAGGAGGCTACATGCTATTTGAACGTAAGGGGATCTAATATGAAGCTTATTCAGCGTATGTTTATTAAACAGCTACTCGCAGTATTCATTTCCTGTGTAGTAGCTGTCGTTTTCTATATAGTTGCATTAAGTATTTTAGTCAATGCGAATCAAACTAAAAACGAGCTTCATACTGAGTCTATTGACGAAACGATAACGCGAATACAGCAATATAAACAAATTGAACAGCGTCTGATAACGACAAGCAAGGATCAGTTTGATTTGCAATTGATGCGTGCTATTGATGCTAATTTACAGCTCGTGCAATCCTATCTCATTATTGTAGGGGAGAAGGATATTCTGTACAACTCTGAGCGATTAGAGGGTATGAGTAAGGACTATTTTCTAACTACAATTAAACAAAAAAATAACGAGCTCACTGTAGGTAAAACAAAGTATGAGCTATATCGGACTGAATTGTCCGAACAAGCATTAAGTGTATATTTTTTATTTGAAGCAACTGAAAGGTTAACAGCATCAAATATAGCTTTTTTCATTGCTGCAGGTGTATTCTTTATTACTTATATTATTTGTTGCTTTATTATTGTTTATAGATTAAATAAAAAACTAATGAAGCCTATTATGAAGCTAAAAGAGGCGGCTATCAAAATAAGTGAAGGTGAGCTTAATTCGATTATTTCACTTGATACTCAAGATGAGTTAGAGGATTTAGCTAAATCGTTAGAGTTTTTACGATTAAAACTTAAAGAGTCCATTCATTTACAAAAAAAATATGATGATAATCGCTCTTTTTTAATTTCAAGTATTTCTCATGATTTACGCACGCCAGTAACGACAATAAAAGGTTATGTGGAGGCACTACGTGATGGAATAGCTACAACACCTGAAAAAGAGAAGCAATATCTGTTTATAATTGATAAAAAAGCAAATCAAATCAATGAAATGATTGAAGATTTATTACTTTACTCTAAGCTAGATCTCAATCAACTTCCATTTGTTTTTACGAAAGTTAACATCATTAATTATTTACTGGATGGAATAGAGGAATATTCTCATTTGTTCACACAACAACACATTACCTTCTCATTTAATAATCTTCTAAGTCAGCCTTATAGCGTTACGATTGATTTAAATCGGTTTATGCGTGTTATTCAAAACATTTGGAATAATGCCATACATTATAACGATAAACAGGATAAAGAAATTATGATGACGGTTAGAGAAACGTTTACTTCAATTGTTATTGAGATAAGAGATAATGGAAAAGGGTTAGAAAAAGGCGAGGCTCGGAAAATTTTTGATCGCTTCTATCGTAGTGATCGTGCACGTCAATCAGATAAAGGAAGTGGACTTGGTTTAGCAATTGCCAAGCATATAGTGGAAGCACATCAAGGACAAATTTGGGCAAAAGGTGAAATAGGAGTAGGGACAAGTATATTT
>Ga0182742_1003991_pt1 | contig 13799 bp, 10 predicted proteins | sample eDN5th37CBELigMG_FD_128880 | JGI IMG/M metagenome (GOLD analysis project Ga0182742, IMG submission 128880) | Enriched Miracle-Growth compost microbial communities from Emeryville, California, USA - eDNA 5th pass 37_C BE-Lig MG (version 2)... ... | reverse complement strand
CTGTTCAGCGGAGTCCTTAATTCGTGCGACATGTTGGCGAGGAATTCGGATTTGTATTTCGAGGTCAGCGCCAGTTCCGATGCCTTTTCTTCGAGCGCCCGCCGCGCCTGCTCGATCTCCTGGTTCTTTCGCTCGACCTCAACATTGCGTTCGGCAAGCTGCTGCGCCTTCTGTTCCAGCTGATCGTTGGTGAGCTGCAATTCCACCTGTCGCGACTGCAACTCGCCTGCCAGTTCCTGCGACTGCTTGAGCAGCCCCTCGGTCTGCATCGTGGCCTCGATCGAGTTCAGCACGATGCCGATACTCGTGGTCAGCTGTTCGAGGAAGGTGATCTGCAGATCGGTGAAATTCGTGGTCGACGCGAGTTCGATGACCGCCTTGACCTGGTTTTCGAACAGTACGGGAAGCACGATGACATTGGTCGGAACGATCTTGAACAGAGCCGACCCGATCGGCACCGCATAATTCGGCATGTCGGTGATCAGCATGCGCCGCTTGTCCGCCGCGCATTGCCCGACCAGACCTTCGCCAACCCTGAGAACGGGCGGATGGCCGGCAACCCCGTCATCGGCGTAAGCCGACAGCAGGCGCAGAATGCGAGTTTCCTCGCTTTCGAGCTGATAGATGACTCCCTGCTGCGCATTCACCAACGGCGTCAATTCCGACAGCAGCAGCCGGCCCACGGTCGCAAGGTCGCGCTGCCCTTGCAGCATGTTGGTGAATTTGGCGAGATTGGTCTTGAGCCAGTCCTGCTCGGTATTGCGGTCGGTAGTCAGCCGCAGATTGCCGATCATCGTATTGATGTTGTCTTTCAGCTCCGCCACCTCGCCGCGCGCATCAACCTGGATCGAGCGCGTCAGGTCGCCCTTGGTCACCGCAGTCGCCACCTCGGCGATCGCTCGCACCTGGGTGGTCAGATTAGCCGCTAGCAGGTTCACGTTGCCGGTCAGGTCCTTCCACGTGCCGGCCGCGCCTGGCACATTGGCCTGGCCGCCAAGACGGCCCTCGACGCCGACCTCGCGCGCCACCGTCGTCACCTGATCGGCAAAAATCGCCAGCGTGTCGGTCATGTTGTTGATGGTTTCGGCCAACGCCGCGACCTCGCCCTTCGACTTGACGGTCAGATTTTGCTTGAGATCGCCGTTGGCGACCGCGGTCACCACTTTGACGATGCCGCGCACCTGCTCGGTCAGGTTCGCCGCCATCACGTTCACGGTGTCGGTGAGATCTTTCCAGGTTCCGGCGACGCCCGGCACCTGCGCCTGTCCGCCGAGCTTGCCCTCGGTGCCGACCTCGCGTGCAACGCGCGTCACCTCCGATGCAAAGGCGTTGAGCTGATCCACCATCGTGTTGATGGTGTTCTTGAGTTCCAGGATTTCACCCTTCACATCGACGGTGATCTTGCGCGACAGGTCGCCGCGCGCCACCGCCGTCGTCACCTCGGCGATATTGCGAACCTGGGTGGTGAGATTCGCCGCGAGAAGGTTGACATTGTCGGTGAGGTCCTTCCAGGTGCCGGCCGCGCCGGGCACATTGGCCTGGCCGCCGAGCCGGCCCTCGGTGCCGACCTCGCGCGCAACGCGCGTCACTTCGCCCGCGAACGAGCGAAGCTGGTCCATGGTCGTGTTGAGCGTTTCCTTCAGCTGAAGCAGTTCGCCGCGCACGTCGACGGTGATCTTCTTTGACAGATCGCCGCTCGCGATGGCCGCTGCCACCTCGGCGATATTGCGCACCTGAGCCGTCAGGTTGGAGGCCATGAAGTTGACGTTATCGGTCAGGTCCTTCCAGATGCCGGCAACGTCCGGCACCTGGGCCTGACCGCCCAGCTTGCCTTCGGTACCGACCTCCCGCGCTACGCGCGTCACCTCACCCGCGAAGGCATTGAGCTGGTCCACCATCGTGTTGATAGTGTTCTTAAGCTCGAGGATCTCGCCTTTCACGTCGACGGTGATCTTGCGAGACAGGTCGCCGCGCGCGACCGCCGTCGTGACCTCCGCGATGTTTCGCACCTGGCCGGTCAGGTTCGAGGCCATCGAATTCACATTGTCGGTCAGATCCTTCCAGGTGCCACCCACGCCCGGCACATTGGCCTGGCCGCCGAGCCGGCCTTCGGTGCCGACCTCCCGCGCAACGCGCGTCACCTCGCCGGCGAAGCGGTTGAGCTGGTCGACCATGGTGTTGACCGTTTCCTTCAGCTGAAGGATTTCGCCGCTGGCGTCGACGGTGATCTTTTTCGACAGATCGCCGCCTGCGATCGCGGTCGCCACATCGGCGATGTTGCGCACCTGACCGGTCAGGTTCGACGCCATCGAATTCACATTGTCGGTGAGGCCCTTCCAGGTGCCGGCGACGCCCGATACTTGCGCCTGGCCGCCAAGCTTACCTTCGGTGCCGACCTCGCGCGCAACGCGCGTGACTTCCGCTGCGAATGCATTGAGCTGGTCCACCATCGTGTTGATGGTCTCGGCAAGCTGGAGGATTTCACCGGAGACGTTGACGGTGATCTTCTTTGACAGATCGCCCTGCGCCACTGCCGTCGCCACCTCGGCGATGTTACGCACCTGCCCGGTCAGGTTCGAGGCCATCGAGTTGACATTGTCGGTCAAGTCCTTCCAGGTGCCGGCCACGCCTCGCACCACCGCCTGACCGCCAAGCTTGCCCTCGGTACCGACCTCGCGCGCCACGCGCGTCACTTCCGATGCGAAGGCGTTGAGCTGATCGACCATCGTGTTGATGGTGTCCTTCAGTTCCAGGATTTCGCCGCGGACATCGACCGTGATCTTCTTCGACAAGTCGCCATTAGCGATCGCCGTGGATACTTCGGCGATATTGCGCACCTGGGCGGTCAGGTTCGACGCCATCGAGTTGACGCTGTCGGTCAGATCCTTCCAGGTGCCAGCGACGCCCAGCACGTTCGCCTGGCCGCCAAGCCGGCCCTCGGTGCCGACTTCACGCGCGACGCGTGTCACTTCCCCGGCAAACGCATTAAGCTGATCGACCATCGTGTTGACGGTTTCCTTCAGCTGCAGGATTTCGCCGCTGGCATTCACCGTGATTTTCTTTGACAGATCGCCGCCGGCAATGGCGGTCGCCACATCGGCGATATTGCGGACCTGTGCCGTGAGATTGCCGGCCATCGAATTGACGCTGTCAGTCAGGTCCTTCCAGGTTCCGGCGACGCCCGGCACCTGTGCCTGACCGCCGAGCTTGCCCTCGGTGCCGACCTCGCGCGCCACGCGCGTGACTTCCGAAGCGAAAGCGTTGAGCTGGTCGACCATCGTGTTGATGGTGTCTTTCAGTTCCAGCACCTCGCCCTGCACATCCACGGTGATCTTGCGGGACAGGTCGCCACGCGCGACGGCCGTCGTCACCTGGGCGATGTTGCGGACCTGGGTGGTGAGATTGCCGGCCAGCAGATTGACGTTGTCGGTCAGATCCTTCCAGGTGCCGGCGACGCCCGGCACAATGGCCTGGCCGCCGAGCTTGCCGTCGGTGCCGACCTCGCGGGCGACGCGCGTCACTTCCGAGGCGAAGGATCGCAACTGATCGACCATCGTGTTGATGGCTTCCTTCAGCTGCAGGATTTCGCCGCGCACGTCGACCGTGATCTTCTTCGACAGGTCGCCATTGGCGACCGCGATCGTCACCTCCGCGATGTTCCGAACCTGTCCCGTGAGGTTCGACGCCATTGAGTTCACGCTTTCGGTCAGGTCCTTCCAGACGCCGGTGACCTCCAGAACCTGCGCTTGCCCGCCGAGCTTGCCTTCGGTGCCGACCTCGCGCGCAACGCGTGTCACCTCGGACGTGAACACGCCGAGCTGCTTGATCATGGTGTTCACAATGTTGGCGGACCGCAGGAACTCGCCCCGCAGCGGGCGCCCGTCGACCTCGATCCGGACCGTCCGCAACAGATTGCCCTGGGCGACCGCTGCAACGGCCTGCGTCACTTCGGTCGTCGGCCAGAGGAGGTCGTCGATCAGCGTATTGACCGAGCTCTCCATCTCTCCCCAGGCGCCGCCCAATGGACCAAACCTGACACGATGCTTTGCCTTGCCCTCGCGGCCGACGATTTGTCCGGCCTGTTCGAGCTCACGCGCCATGCGTTCGTTGGCGGCGACAATCTCGTTGAAGGTGTCCGCGATTTTCCCCTCGATGCCGACCGCATCGATGGGCAGACGAACCGTGAAGTCTCCCGCCCGCACCGCCTGCAACACGCGAAGCAGGTCCGCCAGCATCGGGGAACTGGTAGCGGGAACGCGCGTGTCCTTGCCGGTCGCCGCAATATCAACTGCCGACATGCGTTCCCTCCGGGCCGACGTCACGTGCACGAGGAACGCGCCGCCACCGGGTCATTGATGCGAGAATGAACGAGCAAAGAGGCTGGCGCTCGGAAGCGTCCACTTGCGCGTATCCACCCATCGCGACTCCCCTCTAGGCCGGCTTAACGAGCCCGGCGCCACGCCGCCGAGGGCGCTGAAACCCCAAGAAAACGCTTACCCGGGTAGCAAGTTCCCTCGGCGACAGCTTTTTCTGTGCGACAATTGGGAGCGGAAAAGATGGGTTGCCCGGCCCGCCTTTTCCCGGATAAAGCCGCACTATCATGCTGGGGACAGATCTGTGACGGATGACAGGGCGCTCGCCTTCATCCAACGTCACCTCAAATCGGTCTGGGCGCTGGAACTGCTCCTGCTCTTTCACGATCATCCTGAGCGGGAATGGCGGCGCGATGCTCTCGTGCGGGAGCTTCGCGGCAGTGACGCGGTGGTGAACGAAGCGCTGAACCAGCTCAGGGCGGCCAGTCTCTTGGCGGAGACACCGGAGCGCCTGTTCAAGTACCACCCTGCGGATCAGGAACTGGGGAATATCGTCGCCGATGTCGCCCAGATCTATTCGACGCGTCCGGTCGCAGTGATCAAGGCGATATCGGGCTCTCCGAGCGAAAAGCTCAAGATCTTCTCCGATGCCTTCAAGATTAGGGATACCTAATCATGGCCGCCACCGTTTACGCTTTGTGTGTATTGGCCAGCGGCGCCTGCGCAGTCCTTTTGTTCCGCCACTATCTGTCGCGGCGCTCGAAGCTCCTGTTGTGGAGTGCCTGCGCGTTTTCGCTGCTTGCGCTCAACAATCTGTTTGTTTTCTTCGATATCGTTCTGTTTCCCACCACCGACTTCTCCTTCTTCCGGACCGCTTCCTCGCTCGGAGCCGTGGGAACGCTCCTCTACGGCTTCATCTGGGAGCTCGATTGAAGCCATGGCCGATTTCCTGTCCGGCATAATCACCATGGGCTTCCTGATATCGGCCCTGTTCTTTCTGCGTTTCTGGTGGCGCACAAGCGACGGCCTGTTTGCCGCCTTTGCCCTCGCCTTTCTGCTGTTCGCACTCAATCAAGCCCTAATCACAGGGATCGAAACCTCGCGTGACGAGAAAAGTCTGGTTTACCTTTTGAGACTGGCCGGATTTGCGCTGATCATTGCAGCTGTCGTCCGGAAGAATGTCCGGCCGAACTAACTGGCCCTGCAGTTCGGCCCTAACAATGCCCGCCTCTGCCTCGCTCTACGCACCTGTTGGTAGCAGGATGGACTGTTTCCGGCGCGTTCAGATCGCTTCCTCGCGACGGCGCTTGCCTTTGTCCGGCTGCTGGTCCTCCCGCTTAATGAAGCTGATCTCGCCGTTGCTTTCGAGGCAGGCGCTCCTCACATCCGTGATGCTCTCGATGCCTTGCTGACGCGCCTGGCTGCGCAACTCCTCGGCGCTGATCATCTCCCGGCGCATATTGTGGCGCAGCATCTTGCCGTCGCGCACCAGCGCGATCGGCGCCGGCTTGAGCAGCCATCCGAAGAACCGGCTGTGATAACCGAGCCAGTCGAGCGCGAAGTCCCAGAACACAATGGTGAGGACGAGCACGACGCCTTCGGTGATCGATCCGTAGTCCTTGGCGAAGGCATTCTGCGCGGCATCGGCGATCAATACGATGACAAGGATGTCCGCAAGCCCGATCGCCGACGATTGCCGTCCGACGATAAAGCGGAAAATCAGAAACAGGCCAAGATACATCAGCGTCCCGCGAACGATCATCTCGGCGACGGAATGGGTGGGGACGAACAGCTCGCGCCATTCGACATTGACGAGTGCATCCAGCATACCTTGCGACCTTCTTGTTCGGCGGCATTGTCCCAAGCGGGCAGAATCATTCTGGTTCCGCCGCGCATTTTCGACCTGAACAATTTGTTCCGCCGCGCGTTAGGGCAATCGACTGCCACATTCCGATCTGGGGAGGCCGTTTGGAACACTCCGTCCGGCGACCTGCAGTGCGGTTTCTCGATCCTGCTCCGGCGAGCGCGCTTGCGGTGGCGCTTGGGCTTGCAGTCGTCGTCCCCTTCGTCACTCTGGGTCCCCTGTCGGCGCACATGCTGGTGCATATCGTGACCATGAGCATTGTCGCTCCGGTGGCGGCGGCCGGGTGGGCGCTGCTGGGGCCGCAGCGCGCCGCCGGCGGTTCTGAATTGTGGGCCGCCACGACGCTGCAGGTCGCGGTGTTATGGGCCTGGCATGTGCCCGCGGCGCATCGAATCGCATCGTTCTCGGCCGTCGGCAGCTTCGCGATGCATGCCACTCTCCTCGCGGCCGCATTCTGGTTTTGGCTGTCGCTGATCCGCCTTCGCCCTGCCGACCAGTGGCAGGGCATTCTCGCCTTGTTGATTACCGGCAAGCTCGCCTGTCTGCTGGCGGGCCTCCTGGTGTTTGCGCCGCGCCCGCTCTTCGCTCATCACCATCATGCAAGTGATGCTCTCGATGATCAGCACCTCGCCGGTCTGCTGATGATCGTCGCCTGCCCAGCGAGCTATGTGCTCGCCGGCGTGTTGATGGCGACCCGCCTGGTCGGCCTCATGCAGATCGCGCAGCGCGGCCGATGATCATGCGCCGGGCGATGAGGCGTTTCGTGTTGACGGTTGGAGCGACTCTGTTGGTGCTGGCGGCCGGAGGCTTTCTGTTCGCATGGTCCGGCCTCTACAATATCGCGGCGAGCCGGGGTCACTGGGCCATCGTCGAATGGATGCTGCGCTTCGGCATGACCAATTCGGTCGAGCTGCACGCCGTCGCAATCGACCCGCCGGATCTGCACGATCGGGACCTGGTCACGCTCGGAGGCAACCATTATCGCGGCGGCTGCGCCTATTGCCACGGCGCCCCGGGCGCGAAAGCCAATCCCGTCTCGCAAGCCGCACTGCCCCCGCCGCCCGACCTGAGCGCCGTGTCCGACAATTGGAACGACAGCCAGCTGTTCTGGATCGTCAAACACGGCATCAAATATACCGGCATGCCAGCGTGGGTCTCCCAAAACCGCGATAGCGAGGTCTGGGCGGTGGTCGCATTCCTCAAGGCAATGAAGACCATGAGCCCGGATCAGTATCGGGCGCTGCAGCCCGCCCCACCGCCTTCCGCACCGGCAGTGGAGCGCGAGGCCATCGCGAGTTGCGGCGGATGCCACGGCATTCCCGGAGAACGTCCGCGGACCGGACTTGTGCCGGTGCTCGATGGCCAGAAGCGCGACTATCTGATCGCGGCGCTCGAGGATTATGCGAACGGCGCGCGCGAAAGCGGCATGATGCAGCCGATCGCCAGCGATCTCGCGCCGGCGACCATTGGCGCACTGGCCGCCTATTATGCAGATCGGCCGCCGCTAGAGCCGGCCGATGGCATTTCGGAAGCCGATGCCGAGGCCGGCCGCGCCCTGGCGATCGCAGGGCAGCCGGAAGCGGGCATTCCCGCCTGTAACACCTGCCACGCGGGCGATGCGCTGCCATCCTATCCGCGGCTGGCGGGACAAAGCGCAAGCTATCTGGCCGCTCAACTGCGGTTTCTGAAAGCGGGGGCACGCGGCAGCAGTGGGCGCTCTGCGATCATGACCTCGATCGCACAGCGGCTCTCCGAGCCGCAGATCGACGCCGCCGCGGCCTTCTATGCATCGTCGATGCCGGAGCCAGCCGCGAGATGAAGGGCATCCGGCCTTACCTCGTGATCACCTGCAGCATCGCGCTCGCGGGATGCGAAGGCACGCAGTCGGCGCTCGATCCGCACGGGCCTGCCGCTGCGAGGATCGCGATCCTGACGTGGTTTCTGCTTGGCCTCGCAACCGCGGTGCTGGGGCTCGTGATTGCCGCGACATGGCTCGCGATCGGCGGCCCTGATTCCGTACGCGGGTGGCTGGGGCGGCAGCGGACGGTCGTCGCCGGCGGCATCGTTTTCCCAACGGTCGTTCTCAGCGGCCTTCTGATCTACGGCCTCTGGCTGATGCGCGCGGACGCATCCACCTCAACTCCGGATCTGCGGATCGCCGTCACCGGAGAACAATGGTGGTGGCGCGTCACGTACCATCTCGGCGACGGACGCGCGATCGAGAGCGCCAATGAAATCCGCATGCCGGTCGGCCGCACCGTCGCGCTGACGCTTACATCGCCGGATGTGATCCACAGCCTCTGGATCCCGAGCCTCGCCGGGAAGGTCGACTTGATCCCGGGGCGCTCCACCACGCTGCGGCTGAAGGCTGACCGCGCCGGAATCTACCGCGGTGCTTGCGCCGAATATTGCGGCGGCCCGCATGCGCTGATGGCGCTGCACGCGGTGGCAATGCCGGCACAGGACTTCGCAAGCTGGTTCAGCGCGCACGGAGCCACTTTGCCGGCGCTCGACGACGCGCAAACACGCGGCGGTCAGCTCTTTCTTTCGGCAGGGTGCGGCGGCTGTCATGCCATCGATGGGACCGAGGCGCGCGGCATCATCGGGCCGAACCTGACTGATCTCGGATCGCGCCAAACGATCGGTGCCGGACTGCTCCCGGTGTCGCGGGAGAACGTCGCCCGGTTCGTGGCCCGCGGTCAGCACCTGAAACCCGGCAACCGGATGCCGCAATTCGACATCTTCAGCGACGAACAACTGAGCGACCTCGCCTCCTATCTCCTGGCGCCGAAACAGTCGGAGCCGCATGACTGACACCGCCATATCGGACTATCCAAATCCGCTGCCGCGCCCGGCGTCCGAACTGGCAAATCTGGAGCGTGCCTGGGCGCTGCCGCGCGGATTGCGCATCCTGACCGCGGTAAACAATACCGTCATTGGCTATTTCTACATCGGGACGGCGTTTCTGTTCTTCCTGCTCGCCGGCATTCTCGCACTTCTGATCCGACTGCAACTTGCAGTGCCGAGCAACACGTTCCTCAGCCAGGAAACCTACAACCAGATATTCACCATGCATGGCACGGTGATGATGTTCCTGTTCGCCGTGCCGGTGGTCGAGGCAATGGGCGTGATGCTCCTGCCGCAGATGCTGGGGGCGCGCGACCTGCCGTTCCCGAGACTGTCGGCTTTCGCATTCTGGGCCTATTTTGTCGGCGGGCTGGTGTTCTTCTCCACGCTCTTTTTCGATCTCGCGCCGGACGGCGGATGGTTCATGTATCCGCCGCTGACCAGCACCCGATTCTCTCCGGGGGTGGGCGCGGATTTCTGGCTGCTCGGCATCGGCTTCATTGAGATATCGGCAATCGCGGGCGCGATCGAGATCATTGTCGGTGTGCTTCGCACGCGCGCACCCGGGATGTCGCTGCAAAAAATGCCGATCTTCGCATGGGCCATGCTGGTCTTTGCGGGAATGATCGTGGTCGCCTTTCCGGCCGTCATCCTTGCGACCATGATGCTCGAACTGGAGCGGGCTTTCGGCTGGCCATTCTTCATTGCGGACAAGGGTGGCGACCCGCTGTTGTGGCAGCACCTGTTCTGGTTCTTCGGGCATCCAGAGGTCTACATCATCTTTCTCCCGGCGGCCGGGATGGCCTCGATGATCATCCCGACCATGGCTCGCACGCCGCTGGTTGGTTACGAACTGATCGTTGTCGCGCTCATCGCTACCGGCTTCTTCAGCTTTGGCCTGTGGGTGCACCACATGTTCACGACCGGCATCCCGGCAATCTCGCTCGGCTTTTTTTCCGCTGCCAGCATGGCGGTGTCCCTGCCGAGTGGAATCCAGATCTTCGCCTGGATCGCAACGTTCGCCTCCGGCCGCCTGCGATTTCACACCCCCTCGCTGTTCGTGCTCGGATTCGTTTTCATCTTCACGCTTGGCGGCCTGACCGGCGTCATGGTGGCGATGGTGCCGTTCGACTGGCAGGCGCACGACACCTATTTCGTCGTCGCGCATTTCCATTATGTGCTGATCGGCGGGATGGTCTTTCCGCTCTTTGCGGCTTTCTATTACTGGACGCCGGCCTTCAGCCGTCACCCGCTGTCCGAGCGCACCGGCAAGATGGTTTTCGGCCTGATGTTCGTTGGGTTCAATGTCGCGTTCTTTCCAATGCATCTGACCGGGCTGCTCGGGATGCCGCGCCGCGTCTATACCTATCCGGCCGAACTTGGCTGGGGCACGCTCAACATGATCTCCACCGTCGGCGCGTTCATGTTTGCGGCGGGCGTCCTGGTGTTTGTGGTGGATCTGTTGCGGCGCTTTCGCCCGACCATGTCGGACAGCGCCGGCAATATCTGGCAGGCGGGGACGCTCGAATGGCTGCCGAACGGTGCGTATGCGGCGCGCAGCGTTCCGCGCGTCACCGACCGCGATCCGCTCTGGTCCGAACCCGGATTATCAAAAGCGGTCGAGGCCGGCCGCTGGTTCATGCCCGGCACCCTGACCGGAATGCGTGAAACGATCATCACCTCGACCATCGACGCAGCGCCGGTCTATGTGCTGCGGCTTCCCGGACCCGGCTGGACTCCGTTCCTTGCCGCAGTCTTCACCGCGGCATTCTTTCTCATTCTCACGGTCAAGCAGGTCACAATCGCGCTGACCTGCGGGGTGCTGGCGATCGCAATGATGATCGCCTGGGTGTGGCCGAGCGATCCGCCGTCGGCGGGACGCGTCGATATCGGCGGCGGCATCCGGCTGCCGACCACCATGCGGGGCCCCCGCTCGCAAGCGTGGTGGGCAATGGCGGTCCTCATGCTGGTCGCCGGGTCGCTCTATCTGGCCTGGGTATTCTCCTATCTCTACCTGTGGGTCGTATTCCCCGCGCAATGGCCGAAACCGCAAGCCGCACCGCTTCATGGCATCGCGGCCGCGGCCCTGCTTGTCGCGAGCGGGATCGGGGTGTCGCTCGCCGGGCGCTGGTTACCGCGCGCATTCGGGCCGTGGCCCTTTGCGCTGTGCATCGGCGCGAGCCTGATCGCGCTCTGCACCGCACCCGCGCTCGATATCACCGGTCACTGGAATTCCGGCTGGCGCCCCTGGCAGGACGGGCATTCAGCTCTCGTCGGGATGGGGCTCGTTCTGCAGGGACAGCTGACGCTCGCGGTCGCGATCATGACGTTGTTCGCGATCGCGCGCCGATGGGCCGGTCGCCTCCACCTTCGCCAACCGGTCGTATTCGACAATGTGCGCCTGCTGTGGCTCTACACGGTTGCGCAGTCGCTGGCCGGCCTTCTCCTGATGCACGGCTTTCCGCGGGTGGCGACATGAGGTGGCAATCCGGCATGCCGCTGCTTCGCGCGATCTTGCCGCCGGCAATCTGGTTTTTCTGTTTCTCGCTTGTCTACGGCCTGGCCACGCTTGTTTGCGCCCGGGGCATTCTGGCCGAAACCGGAGCATACGTGGCAGCGGGCGTCATCGTCGCGGGAGTCGTGGTGCTGGCGCTGGACGTCACGCACACTGCCGGCAGGCCGCGGTCACTGTCGGCTATCTCAATCGGTCTTTCCGTGCTCTCGATCATCGCCACGATCTGGCTGCTGGCCCCGCTGCTCCTGTTGAGAAGCTGCTAGTCAAGAAACCAACGCGGGCTCACCCTCTGCCGTGGCTCAAGTCGCGCGGCAGCGGAAGCCGATCTTGCGATTGCAGGCACGGCTCCTCAGACGAGCGTGCCCGGTTCGTTCACGTGTTCAATAACTCTCGTTCATTCGGCAGCACCGCCCGGAACAATCCAACCAAGGTGTCGTCGACACCGCCCAGGATGCCTAAGTCTTGCGCGCTGCCTCATCCGGCGGGCCGGGAATTTCGCCCGGCTGGTAATTGGGCAGCCGGCTCGCCGGAATGATCGCAAGCATGGCGAAGCCCGCCATGATGAGAAGTGCGATCTTCAGCGCTAGCAAGCGCGATTCCGTGTTGACCCGCACGGCTTCGGCGACCTGCGCCGGGGAAGCTGTCGTTCCTGCCAACACCGTCTGCAGCCGGTCATTGCTGATGAAGTTGAGGTTGTCGAGATCCACCTGCGCCTGGAGTTCGGGCGTTAGCTTTGGGGTCGCTGCAATGTTGCCGAGCATGATTGTCGTGAGCAGCGCGACGGCTAGCGCACCCGCCACCGCCGTTCCGACGGCGGCGGCGAGATTTTGCGTCGTGCCGCGCAAAGAGCCGACGTCACCGGCCAGTTCCTTGGGCGAAGCTGTGACCAGCACGTTAAACAGCAATGTCACCAAAGCGCCTTGGCCGATGCCAAACGCGACGAGCCCGAACAGGACGGGCACCGCACTCCAGTCATTGCGCACGACAAAGGCGAGCCACAGCAGCCCCAGCGTGCAAAGAATGAAACCATAAACGCCGATCTGCCGCGGCGTCAGGCGGGTATAGAGCCTAACGACCAGCATCGCGGTGAAAAACACCGTCAGATTGAACGGCATCATGGCGATCGCCGTAGCGATAGGCGACCTGCCCTGCACGATCTGGATATAAAGCGGCACTGTGAAATTGAGTGCCGCCTCCAGCGCTACGACAACAAACAGGGCGTAGACAGCGGCCCGCTCCTTTGACGAGTCGATCACGTCGAGCGCGAGCAGCGGCGTCCGACCCGCTTCCTGGCGCCTGCGCGTCCACATCAGGAAGGCCTGGCCAAGCACGATGCCGACCACGATGAAGATCGGGGCTGGGGACAGGCCGAGGAGATTGAAAGGCGCGTTGCCCGTGGCAACGCCCAGACCCCAGCGGTTCAGATTGTTGAAACCGAAGCTGATGAGAATGATGGCAGTGGCCGCCAGAACAACGCCCACCATGTCGATCTTGACGTCCGACCGGCCATCGGTCGTCTTCAGTCGGAAGCTGAGGAGAAAAACGAGCGCCGAAACGGCGATCAGAATGCCGAAGGCCGGGCGCCAGCCGATGAAGGTACCCAAAACGCCGCCAATCACAAATGCCAGCACGCCGGCCAACGCACGCGCAGAGCCCAGCGCGCCGACGGCGGTCGCCTGCTGACGTCCGCTGTAGTTTTCGGCGATCAGCGCCACCAGCGCGGGCACTATCACGGACGCGGCTGCTCCAGTAATGGCCTGTGCCGTGATCATCAGAGTTGCGGTCGGGCTGAATGTCATCAGCGTCTGCCCGATGCCGAACACTACAACGGCGAGACGGAACACGCGCGCTGCGCCAAAGCGTTGCACCAGTTTCGCACCAAGCATGACGAAGCCGGCGACCAGCATCGAATAAGCCACGATGCCGGTAGCAACGGTGGTCGGCGGAACATTGAAGCTTTTTACCATGCCGCTCAGCGCCACCGGCAACGAGGCCACGTTGAATGACATGATCATCTGTCCGAGCGCGATGGCGATCATCGGCACCCATGACTCGCGGACCTCCGCGTCAGGGGTCGTCGCAGCTATCGTGGTCATTGCGCCCTCCCGGAAAGCCGTATTCCGCCGCTTCGAAAGGCGAGGCCTTTGAACGATCGATCAGACCTCGGGCTTTGAAACAAACAAATCCATGCCGAGTCGCTGTGACAGATATTTCGCGACCAGTTGGCCCTTGACGCTGTTGCCGGCCTTGTCGAGCGGCG
>Ga0182742_1003990_pt1 | contig 13801 bp, 11 predicted proteins | sample eDN5th37CBELigMG_FD_128880 | JGI IMG/M metagenome (GOLD analysis project Ga0182742, IMG submission 128880) | Enriched Miracle-Growth compost microbial communities from Emeryville, California, USA - eDNA 5th pass 37_C BE-Lig MG (version 2)... ... | reverse complement strand
TACAGTATAGTGTCAATACTACTGTTGGAGTAGCAATTGGGGCACGACTAACACTTAATGGTACACCAATAGATGCAACAGAAGTAAATCCAGTATTAGATGTAAATTCATTCTATGGTCAAGTTATCTTGAATTTAGTAGCTGGTGATGTTATTACGTTAGAGCTATTCGGCTTAGGAATTGAGGTTACACTTCAAACTGGTGCTGGTGCAAATTTATCCTTTATTAAACTAGCATAAGTTTCTAAAACACAACAAATAAAAGAGTTCAATTCTTTTGAATTGAACTCTTTTATATTTGCATCTACGAATCTATTAATTTACAGAAGCTATAATGTCTTGAACATATACATTAAATTCTTCTTCATTAAACTGTGAAAGCTCTATCTCACTCTTCACATCAACAGTAGGATAGTAATAAGTGGAATTACCTTGCTCATCTACTACCTCGTAATAAATTTCTCCCATAGTTAAGTCGACTTCCATATTTTCAGCAGATTGATCATTTAAATTAAAGCTTGTAGCTGAGTAGGCAACAATTGACCAACCCTTTTCAATATAACTTATATGATACGTATAACCCCATCTATAATTGCTTCCTCCGTAATGCTCTATTCCAACCATGTTATAATCCTCATTGAGAACCAGACCCATAAATGGATCTCCCGACACTCCACCTTGGTCAGACTTTAGCACAATATGATCATAATATTCTGGAAAATGATATAATCCGTCATTGGTTCCTAAAGCAACTAATAGTGTTCTATTTTTAGCTTCATCATTAATGCTCTCTAAATCTTCTAATACTGCAACTACATCTAAAAATCCATCTCCATTAAAATCCCATTCAACTAGTGGCGTTTCAACAGATGTTATAATCTCTGCATTAAATGGAATTAGATCCTGTAATTGTGAGCCTTCAATTTCCTCAGGATTTAACTCAAACGGCTCTTCATCTGCTGTTAAATCAATTTGCACGTCATTAAGGTTAATTATGTCATTTAAGCTTACTGATGTGTCCTCACTATTTGAACTACTATTTTCACTCTCTATGCTACAAGCACTTAACATAAAAAGCATCGTCATTAAGATGCAGTAATTTATAAGCTTTTCCATTAAATTCCTCCATTATAAAATCTATTTACTTATTTATATTATCAATACATAAGTAAGCGGTCAATATATCTCAAGTCTAGCTTAAACTTGAAAGAATTAAGACCAGAGCTTTGTTTAGCCTTACTCTATCTATTTTTTCACTATTTATGTTAAAATATGGTCGTATGCAGTTACTATTATATGAACGCGTGTTCACAAATGTTGGAGGTAGATTGTATGGAAGCTATTGAGCAAATTATAGTTAATCAATTAGGTTACCGACCACAAGATTATAAGCTAGCTGTAATTGAAGGTGAATCTGGACAATTTCAAATTATTAGTACTGCTAATAAGCAAATTGTTTGGGCAGGTAAATCATCAGCATTAAAATACGATAGCGTAAGTGGAACACACGTCAGTAAGCTTGATTTTTCTACATTAAATGTTGAGGGTGACTATATTATTAAAGGCAGTAAAGGTCAGTCTATTCCTTTTAGCATTTCTGCTCAGCGTTATACTGATGTTCATACTGCAGTATTAAAAGCTTTCTATTATTTACGCTGTGGTGTAGCTTTAGAAGGTAACTTTGCAGGACAATGGGCACATCATGCCTGTCACTGCAGTCCAGCAATCGTATATGACGATCCAACTAAAAGCTTCGATGGTAGTGGAGGCTGGCATGACGCAGGTGATTATGGTAAATATATTGTCGCAGCGAGCAAAGCTATCGCTGATATGCTTTTAGCATATGAATTGTACCCTAAAGCGTTCAAACGCAAGGTACCATTACCAGAATCTAATAACAAGATAGATGATATTATCCACGAGGTTAAAGTCGAGCTTGACTGGATGTTAAAAATGCAGGACAAAGAAACTGGTGGTGTTTATCATAAACTCACTACTTTACAATTTCCACCTCTTGATACAATGCCAGAAGATGATTTAGAACCGTTATATGCTATGCCGATATCGGCTACTGCAACAGCAAGCTTTGCAGCAGCATTGAGTATGGCTGCTAGAGTATATGCAGCATTTGATTCAGCATTTTCGCAGCAATGTTTATTTGCAGCAAAAAAAGCTTGGCAATGGCTAATTGCACATCCTAATATGCCAACTTTCAAAAATCCACCTAATGTAGGTACAGGAGAATATGGTGATACCTCTGATGCCGATGAACGTTATTGGGCGGCAGCAGAGCTTTATAGAACAACTGGAGAAGAGCAGTATCACCAAGCATTTAAACAGCTAGCAAGTTTAAATGAAATAGATAAAACAGCACTAGGCTGGGCAGATGTGGGTGGATATGGAACTTTTAGCTACCTATTATGTGACTATGAAACGGATATGGAGCTTAAAAACGCTTTAAGAACCGTACTTAAGGAAAGAGCAAACGAATTAATAGCGATATGTAATGAGGATGGCTTTGGTATCTCATTAAGAGAAGAGAACTATCGATGGGGAAGTAATATGGATGTTATGAATCATGCTATGCTTTTACTTTTTGTTCAGCATATTGAACAGCATCAATTATATATAGATGAAATTGCTTCTCATCTTCATTATATATTAGGCGTTAATATTAACCGATATAGCTATATTAGTGGTTTTGGTCATCGTGCTATGGCAAACCCGCATTATCGACCATCGGTAGCAGATGATGTTGAAGCTACAGTGCCGGGCTTAGTATCAGGTGGACCAAACAAAAATTTACAGGATGAAGTTGCTGCTCTTATGCTTAAAGATAAAGCCCCTGCAGCATGCTTCATTGATCATATCGATAGTTATTCTACTAATGAGATAACGATTTACTGGAATTCACCAACTTTATTTGTTCTATCTGCATTTGTATAAATACGGCCAAACACAAAAACAGCATTCAGCTAAATAAACTGAATGCTGTTTTTGTTTGCAATTTTTAGCTATCCTATTTCATATTTTCTATAGCAAACCAAATAAAGTCATTAACCTGAGGAGAGACGTACTCTTCATTACGATACGCTAAGCAAATGCAACGACGATAATCATAGCCAGGTAATGGCATTGCTTTAAGCTCTCCACTTTTTAATTCTTCCTCTATACTTTTTTCAGGTAAGATTCCTATACCTTCACCTAAGATAACATGCTTCTTTATTTTTTCTATTGACCCTAACTCATTTCTATTTTTCATTTCTAATCGATTTTGCTTACTCCATTCATTAGTGACCATGCGAGAAGTAGAGCCTTCCTCATGTAACAAAAACATCTCATCCTCTATGTCTTCGATCGTCACCTCAGCTAGTGAGCCCAATCTGCTTTTAGCTGAGAAGGTTAATAATAGCTTATCCTCAACAAGTGGATGTATATTAAGTCCTTCAACTGTAAAATGCTGCAATGAAATTATAGCTAGATCAATACGATGCTCTTTTAATTGCTGAATAGCAGTTCTAGCTTGATTTATCGATATGGAAACATCAATATTAGGATGCTCCTTTTTAAATTGATTAATATAAGGAGGTAAATAGTATGTTGCAGGTGTATAACTAGCACTTATTTTTAAAGTCGGCTGCTCTAAGTCATGGACTGCCTGCATTCTTGTTTTTGCTTCATCCATAAGTGACAATATCTTTTCTGCATACGGTACTAATTCTAAACACGCTTTTGATAATACTAAGCTTCTCTTTTCTTTTTTATATAATGGAATAGCTAGCTCTTCCTCAAGCTTTTTTATATGAAAACTTACAGTAGGCTGAGTGATATTAAGTGACTCACCAATTTCTATAAGCGACTTTCCCTTTGCTAATTCTACAATGACTTTCAATTGCTGAATATTCAAACTAATGCCCCCCTCACCACTTATATCTTTATTTTATGTAATGTTTGATTAACTTGTCTATTTTCCTTGTATATATACATATAATAAATCAGGTTCACACTTAAATACAAATTATACTTTCTTTATTAGAAACTTTTCATATGCACAGGATAAAAGCTAAGTATTGAAAGGATTACTGATATGAACATCATATTTAAATTGTCAGTATTTATTTTTTCACTCTTATTTCTTTGTAGCTGTACTATTTTTCCAGAACAGACTAAGCCACAACCTAATACAACCCCTGTACGATTCAGTCTAGATGATGCTACTCCTATAGAGGTTGATTTAGAGGAAGAAAAACAGACTACACAGCCTATTAGCAATGTTGACAAAGATCAGGTCAATGGTAATAATAGCAAAATAGGACCTCAACAAAGCTTATATGATATTCTCACACACGTTAAAGCTACAACTTCAGATATACACACTCTTTCTTTCCATACTACTACAACAAGCTTAATCTTTTATGAAAAAGAAAAATATCCAAATCTTAACTATCTATTATTTGAGCAACAAGTCTTTCAAGGTTCATTATTTCGTTATTCCGAGCAGGCTAACTACAGCATAGAGCATTTCTTAGATGAACGAAACGAGAGTGGAGAATCTATAAATCACTATACTAACAAGATGGACTATCAGGTTAACAATCAAACGGTTTACTTTACCGATGAATTTGGGAATAAAAGCTATTATACATTCAATAAAGAGAATACAGATTTAGAAACTATTGGACAACTTGATAACAAAGTAGATATTTTTATCGAGCATGAGGCTAATGCTGAGTTGTATCCATTAGATAAGAAGCTCTATGTTAACTTAACTCTGCCAAGTGATAGTTTTGTTGAGCATTACTCCTTACTAAATGAAACTGTTTTTAACGGATACTTTAATAGTAAAACTGAAGAAGAGCTGCAAGAATATCAGCTTAATCCTGAATCAAATTGGCCAACTAACATATATAGCAATACCATCTCACTTGTATTAAACGAGCAGCATAATTTAGAAAGCTATTATGTTTCATTCGAATCAGACGCCTACACTAAAGACACTGACACCCGTTACAGCTTTACTTTAATGACTATCCTATCAAATATAAATGAGCTGAGCACTCATTAGTTAACGTCTATTTCACAAAAAAACCTTTTACAGCTTTCAATTAGTTTTATCACTAATTAGCTTGTAAAAGGTTTTTTTCAATTAATATTTAATCGTCAAAATATTACTCAGCTCACGACCAGCTGGGGTAATATATTTACCATTTGCATAAAGTGCACTCGATGCACCACCATCTAAATTCATAGCTTCCACACTATTTAACTTAAGCATAACCTCAGCTAGCTCTGGTATAGAGGCAGCATTTGTAGTTACAATAATAAGTTTATTATCATTTGTTACTCCAATAGCACTTCTCGCACCACGATTAGTTAAAATTTTTGGATCTTTAAAACCTTCTGCAACTGGATCTACAACTCCTTTTCCATTTTTAACTAATAAAGGACCTGCTTGAATAGCTGTTTCAATCTTATTGTCCAAATAGAGTGTATTAAAATCATCAATATTTAATACTTTAGCTTCAAAATCTTTAGTGTAAACAAATACTGCTCTTTTTTCTGTTGAATTGTGAATCGTTTCCCCATCCTTAATAATATACCCATAAGGAACTTTTACATCGTTATCGGAATATGCATTAAAAAATGTTCCATTCACTGCCACTTTTGCGTTTGACTTTTCTACCATACTTTTAAAGGGCTCTACACTGCCAACCTTATTGTTAGCATAATAAGCATCTATATCAATAGACGGGTTGTACAAATCTATAGTGACTATATTAATACTTATTGCTTTGCTTGAAGTTTGAACCTTAGTTGACTGTGTCGTTACTGGAGTACTAATAGCCTGCTGGTATCTTTTCAACGGCACAGTTTCAATAATCGTTTCCTGTTTAGCACTTTTCATCTTCACTTTATTTTTCTCAATTGGGTTAATCTCCATACCAAATTGCTCTGTCACAAATCGTAATGGTACATAGGTCGTACCTGAAATACTAATTGGTGGTGCATCTAGCGTTTTTTCTACCCCATTTACTTTTGCCTTTGAGCTATTAAGTACTAATTCTAATGCTAGCTCCTCATTAGAAATCGTCACCACTTTAGCTGCTTGATTCCAATCTACTTTATAACCAAACGTTTCACCTACATAACGAATAGGGACAAATGAGCGGTTAGTTTCCTCTTGCAGTACTGCATATTTTTTAGCAGCTTCAATTGGCACGTTTACTGTAAACATAGACAAACCTAATAGTACGCAAACCGAAATAAGTAATTTGTTTTTCATCGTTGTTTTTAGTCCTCTCTCATAATGTTATTCATTCATAAGCGATGAATAATTTTTTGTGTTAGATATTTTACGCATATAAATTTGTGACACTGCATTGAAGAATAGTATCAATATAATAACTAAATACGTAATATGAATGACTCTACTATTTATCGGCAAATAGAAGCTACTAACTTTAGATAACATATCAAATAAATAAATCGTTAATAATGATAGATATGGTCTAGCAGCAACTAAACCTAACAGTAATACAATTAAATAGCCTTCTATCGTAATCGTATATACCTGTTTGTTCGTATAGCCTAACGCCTTTAACAATAAAATATGTTTCTGTCCATTTTGCATGACAATATATAGTGCTATGGTAAATAAAATGACACAGATAATAATACCCACTGCTAATAAAAATACGGACATTATTTTGTACTGCTCAACGCTTTTTTCAGCTGATTTAATAATTTCATGCTGATTCACTACTGAATTTACAGTTGTATTAACGGATATATGCCAATTATCATTATTCGTATACATGCCATCAACTAATAATAAACGATCATTAGTTAACTTTTCAAAGTATTGCTTTGAAGTATATACCTCTCCACCTTGCAGACCCTGATGTATACCTGATATAGCAAACTCATATAAATCATGTCCTATAGTAAGATTAATCGTATCTCCAATTGATAGATTATACTTATTTGCTAGCCATTTGCTAATAATAATGCCATGGTTCATTAAGCCATTAATATTTGCTCCATCGTTATATAGCTGTAGCTGGAGTAAGTTTTGCTTAGCCGGCTGATTTACTATAATAATATCTACATTACTACTTTCATCGTCTAGCTTTAAGGTACTAGTTTTCATATTGTAGTAAACATTGTTATCATCTTCTATAATTTGAATGGGTGAAAGGAATTTAACATTATATTTATAATTAAATTGGTCCTTAATACCTGCTACTAATGCAGTAGGAAATTCATATAAGGAAAACGATAATAACATTTGCACGCCTAGAGCAAATCCTGTAAATAACGTTAATATTAGAACAAAAACATGACTAAAGATAAACTTTAATTGAAGCTTTCTTATACCTTTCATTTTATTAAATAAATTTAGTACTAATTGTCTAAATCTGCTCATTTTTGAGTTTGTAAGCCCATGTATCATTGTGATTGGGCTTTTTTTGAGCAATACAGTTAGGTGAATAATAGAAAGCAAAGAAACAATCAATATAAAAATACCGCTCGCTATAAGAGCGATAAGCCAGCTATGAGCCGCCTTGTAATAAGGTGTAACAATCTCCTGATTCATAAATAAAAATAATGGTTGCTGTAATAAAACACTAACTAAATAACCCACTATTATAGGAAAAACAAAGGTAATAAGAAGGGGGGAAACAGAGCGTATAATATACAGCGTTGAATAGCCTATTCCCCTTAATATACCAAAGTATGTTTCATTATCCTTTACCATTTTATAAAGCAGCATCAGAATCATGATGAAGACAATAGATGATAAGACCCCTGTAGATAAGCCAGCTATCATTTGATTCATGGTCAGCTTGTTAACTAGTGCATTAATTTCTCCATTATCTTTAAATACATTTAAATAGGCGAATTGATTAATGTCTAGCTTTTGTGGTTCACCTAACCATACTGCAGCATATACAAGCTTCTCGTCATAAATTAGCTTATCATAGACAAAATCAGTAAATGACACTAGCATCGCTTGCTGATCATTATACATCCTAAATCCAGTAAGGCTCATATTGGGTTGTATTTGACTAGGAAAGCTAGCAATTCCACTAATCGTATACGCTTGCTCTAAAACTGTTATTTGATCTCCTACAGCTAGCTTTAGTCTATTTGCACTCTTTATATCTACTACAATCTCATTATCTTTTTTGGCTAAGTCACCAGCTATAAATAAAGGCTTATTAATATGTAGGGCTTGCTTTATTATTTTGTAACTTAAGTTATCTGTTTCCAAGATCTTAAAAGCCTGAGCTTCACTTTTAAAGTTATACTTCTGCTCTAGCTTTAAAATTTCTTCAGTTACACTTGCTACTGGGCCAACATTAGGAAGAAATTGAAAATCCTCCTGCTGCTGATGCTGCTTATATTGCTTTTGCAAGCTTTCATAGCTACTGTTCATTAATACAAGCGAAAAAAATAGGACACTCATAATAAATATCAGCGCACATATTGCACCATAAAGCCATTTGTTATAACGAAATATATATCTAATAATATGTTTTTTTAGCATAAGCTCACCACTCAATCAGTTCAATTGAGCGAGCAGCTTTTACTTTTTGCTCTTCTATTATACTTCCATCGCTCATTCGAATAATATGAGTAGCTAATTGTACATACGCTTCATGATGAGTGACCATCACAATGGTAACACCATGTTTTTTATTTAAGTCTACTAACAACTCCATAACACTCTTGGCATTATTAGAATCTAGAGCACCTGTAGGCTCATCACAAAAAATAACTTTAGGTGACTTAATAATTGCCCTTGCAATAGCTGTCCTTTGCTTTTGTCCACCAGATAATTGATTAGGGTATTTCTCTTGATGCTCAAGCATACCGACTTTTTGTAATATTTCATCTATTGGGAATGGTTTTTTTACAAGTTGACTTGCAACTTCTACGTTTTCTCTCACATTTAAGGTTGGAAGTAAATGATAATGCTGAAATACAAGTGATATATAATCTTTTCTATAGTCGATAAATTGCTTTTCAGTAAACGAAGATATAACATGCTCCTCAAATTTTATCGTACCTGTATAGTCTCGATCTAATCCGCTTAATATATTCAATAAAGTTGTTTTTCCTGAGCCTGACGGGCCTAAAATTGTAACAAATGAACCTTCTTCTATTGATAGATTTATATGATGTAACACTTGATTTTCTACTTCACCAGTAATATAAACTTTATTTAAATTACTAATTTCGTACATAATTTATTTACTCCTTTTTTTGGAAATAAATACAGAATATATTAAGTTTAAACTATTTACATTATTTGTCAAATGATAAAAAAGAGACTACCTTATTGTAGTCTCTTCGTACTTTTCTTCATTGCGTGTAAAGTTGCAATCAATTTAGCTAGCTTCTTTACTAAATAGCCCAGCTTCATTTTTACTTAGCTAATCATTGCCAGATCAATTAATTGAACAACAGTCCATATCATAAAAACCGCCAGTAATATCATTACACCAATAATAACTATCTTCTTCATTATATATTGTCCTCCAAACACATGCTTGCTATATTTTTTACTTTCCAGCTAAACTAGGTGCGTATTCCTCAATAGGCAACTCTAGCTCTTCGTTTAATATTTGCTTTGCAAGTTGTAGCCCTACATAAGGGCCTGCTGTTAACCCAGAAGAGCCTAGACCATTAGCGACAAATAAATTAGACCATTCATTCACACGTCCAAATACAGGTAGAAAATTAGCTGTTTTGGGGCGAAAGCCTACTTTTACCTCCTCGAAGGCACATTGTGCTATACCCGCAGCAGCTTGAAGCCCTTTATGCATAATATCATGCATGCCACGAACAGTAGGCGAAAGGTCATAGCCTATTACATCGTCCTCATGTGTTGCTCCGACAACAACTTTTTGCTTATCAAACGATAGTAAATATTGATCATTTGGAGGCATAATTACAGGCCATTTACCTGTTTCTTTACCTTCTTCTGCCTTTAAGTGTATAATTTGAGCCTTCTGATAACCGACATGAACATTTACACCAAGCGGATGAAGCAATTCATTTGACCAAGCTCCAGCACAGACAATCACATCATCTGCATCTATCGTTTCATCATTTACAACAACGCCTGTAATCGTACAATCACAATATTGTAGCTTCGCATCACCTACTATATAGCTAGCACCATAGCGTACCGCAACATTACGCATAGCTTCAGTTAGTGCCCTTCCATCTACTCTAGCTGCACCAGAGACGTGAAGCACATTATAATCTTCTGACAAGAAAGGATAGAGCTCCTTTGCTTGCTGATTAGTTATTAAAGTAATGTCTCCGATTTCAGGTGCTTCCTCTTTTCGCTTTTCAGCACGCTGTTGCATCGCTTTTAATTTATCTAAATCTTGATGAAGGCATAGTGCTCCTACCTTTGCATAGCCAGTATGATGCTCACCTTCGTGTGCAAGCTCAGCAATAAGACTCTCATAGTACCTTGCGCCATTTCGAGCAAGCCGATACCATGTTTTATTTCTACGCTGTGATAACCAAGGACAAATAATGCCAGCTGCTGCTCTCGTTGCTTGTCCTGCTTCCTGTCTATCTATTAAAGTAACCTTGGCACCTCGCTTACTTAAATGGTAAGCTGTTGACGTTCCTAATATCCCAGCTCCTATTACAACTACTTTTTTCATCGTTAATTCCCTTCAAGCAAAAATAAGTTAAGTCTATTATATCGAAACTAGACTTAACTTATTGACTATTCTATAAACAATTTTATGAATTTATTATGCCGTTATTTAGACATGGCCTACAACGCGATGAGGTACATAAAGCTCCTCTAAAAATAATATATCCTCATCAGTTAGTGTTAAGGATAAAGCTGCCTTTGCATCATCTAGTTGCTCTTGCTTTGTAGCCCCTACAATTGGGGCATTAACAGGCTCTTTTTGTAAGAGCCACGCTAAAGCTATATGTGCACGTGGAACACCATATTTCTCAGCAATTATCTTTTGTCTATCAATAATAGGCTGATCAATATCTGAAGATGGTATATATTTCTGTATCGCTATTTTATCCTTTAGCTCTCGATCGGTTGACTTTTCTCTAGCTAGTTTTCCCCCAGCTAAAGGACTGTACGGAATAACGCCTATTTTCTCTTCCTTACAAAGTGGAAGCATTTCGCGCTCTTCCTCACGATAAATTAAGTTTAAATGATTTTGCATCGAAACAAATTTTGTCCAACCATGCTTTTCAGCGATATATAATGCCTTTTGAAATTGCCATGCATACATAGCTGATGCCCCAATATAACGAACCTTGCCTGCTTTGACTAAATCATGTAACGCTTCCATCGTCTCTTCAATCGGGGTGTGGTAATCCCAGCGATGAATTTGGTATAAATCTACATAGTCTGTTTGTAGGCGTATTAAGCTTTTATCAATCTCACTCATAATCGCCTTACGTGATAAGCCTGCACCGTTAGGACCTTCATGCATTCGATTAAACACTTTAGTTGCAATGACAATTTGGTCACGATTAGCATATTTTTTAAGCACACTACCTAATACTTCCTCACTAGTTCCTTCTGCATACATATTGGCGGTATCAAAAAAATTAATACCTATCTCAAGTGCATGCTTGATTACAGGCTCAGCGTCTTTTTCGTTTAATACCCATTGATGAAAGCCTCTAGCTGGATTTCCAAACCCCATACATCCTAAACATAAACGTGAAATATCTAGTCCAGTATGACCTAACTTTGTATAATCCATATGTTACGCTCCTTATCAATTATTAAACCCGCAGCATACCTCTAAAGCCTCTAACCCCATAATAAGAATCTGCTCCATTATGATAGATGAACACTTGCCCATAACGATAATCTCCGAAAATAGCACCACCTAATTGACGAATACTAGGTGGCGTAAGTAACCAGCTTGAGCTTTTTTGATCAAATGGCCCTAATTGCTGTAGATGACGATATTGCTCCTCATCTAAAATGGTAATGCCGATTTCATTGGCTACATCTATTGCACTGTTTTCAGGCTTATGCTGCTTACGAGCTTCAAGAGCAGCACGATCATAGCAAATGCTACGTCGTCCCTTTGGAGTTTCAGGTGAGCAATCAACAAATATATATTCATCCGTTTGCTCGTCGTAGCCTATAACATCTGGCTCACCACCAGTACGCTCCATCTCATAAAGTGACCACAGCTTTTGTTCATTTGCTTGAATTTTTTGTTCAATGGGTTCCCACTTCAAATCTGGATGTCTATGTACAAACTTTATAAAGCGAGCATTTAAAGTCTTTAATAATTCATTTACCTGCTCATTTGAAAGTTGATTTGCTTTAACCATCGCCTGCCACCTCATTTTTTATATTTTGTAGCTTTAACTAGTTTTTCCAAATTCATAAACATTATAGCATAATCTCTTTTATTGAATAAAAATTCGCCCCACTATGAGCTCTTATCATAAAATAGGTTATGCTATATAATCATCTCATTACAGCTTAATAATATTTTAACTAGAAATGCTCACACTAAATGAAACTTAATTCATAGTGGTCATGTACATAAAAGGACGTGCTTTATTTGACAAAAAAAATTTGGTTTGTAAGTGTTTTTACTTTAATTGGTTTATGTTTATTCTTTTTAATTCAAATTGCGATTTCTGCCATTAATATTAAATCTTTTACTCAAGATAATAACAGTGCAAATGCAAAGCAGCATATGCTTCATTTTATTATTATTTCTCAGGAATTAGATAATCCTTTTTGGCGATTAGTTGAGCAAGGAGCAGTAGAGGCTACAAAGCAATATTCGGCTAAAATTGATTATGTAGGTCCACAGCGTAACAATACAGCAGAGCAAATAAGATTACTAGAAAAAGCGATTGCTTCTTCACCTGATGGTATTATATTGCAAGGCATTGTTAACGATGAATATACAGCGTTAATAAACATTGCCGCTGAGCAAAATATTCCAATTATTACGGTTGATGCTGATGTTCCTAATAGTAAAAGAATTGCTTATATTGGAACCGATCAGCTTGATGCAGGAAAGCAATTAGGAGAGCACCTATTACAATTTGCTACGAATAATACAAAAATAGGCGTTATTATTGGAAGTGTAGAAGGAGAAAATCAAAAAATAAGGCTAAAGGGTTTACAGCAAGTATTAAGTAAGGATACAACTATTGACATTGTAGCTGTACGCTCCTCTAATATTTCAAGAATTAAAGCTGCCGAAGAAACGGTACAGCTTATTAAACAATATCCTGAAATCAATACTTTTGTTGGATTAAGCTCCTTAGATGGTGCTGGCATCGTCGATGGCTTATCTCATCTAGACAATCTATCTGAACAAACTCAGCACTATTCAGTTTTTGCCTTTGATAAGCTTCCTATTACGTTAGAGCTCGTATTAAAAGGAAGCATCAATGCGACCTTGGCCCAGCAGCCTGAGATAATGGGAGAACGTGCCGTTCATACGATGATGAGCTATATTAACGGCGAGCCTATTACTTCTGTGCAGTTTATTCCATCTATGCTTATAGATAAGGGAGATTTGGAGGAAAATTAACTCAATGAGCACACGTAAACTATTATTAATTATTCTTCCATTTATATTTATTTTTAATAATGCTGTATCATTTTTTATATTTTCAAGCAGTACCTCGATTGCACAAAGCTATCATATTGTGCTCGATCGAGTTTTATTGTATCAGGAAGTTGAACAGCAGATTAAACGGCATGTTAATGTTACTTATCAATATATTTTAGACCCATCTGACGATTTATT
>Ga0182742_1003989_pt1 | contig 13804 bp, 12 predicted proteins | sample eDN5th37CBELigMG_FD_128880 | JGI IMG/M metagenome (GOLD analysis project Ga0182742, IMG submission 128880) | Enriched Miracle-Growth compost microbial communities from Emeryville, California, USA - eDNA 5th pass 37_C BE-Lig MG (version 2)... ... | reverse complement strand
CAGTTAACTTTGCAGCCTTTTTATTATCCATATAATCAATTCCTTTTTAAGATTAATTTTATATTCTATAACAAGTATCTGGTATTTTTTTATCAATTATGTATTATTGCATGGAAAATTAATAATTTTTTGGTTTGTCAAGGGAGATATCATAACTAAGAGGGCTTTTCAAATATTCAGCAATGGGGGACTTTAAAAAGGTTTGTGAAATATTGTACTTAAACTATCCGTTAGTTCAATAACAAAGGGCGAATCCAATTTATTTTTTGGAATCGCCTTTTCTAATGAAACTTGAATTTCATTGAATATATGCAATGTTGATTTTAGGCATATCTATTGGCTTTTGTAGGGATCTCGCTTTAGCAGTTAATTCTATTCAAACAGTGTGTAATCAATAAACACTTCTTTTGTTACTTTAGCTTTTGGCTCATTGAGACCTTCCATCATTTTACGCTCTACTTTCTTCCTATTCTTATAGGTGGATTCAGTGTATAGATGTTGAATCTCCTGTCCAAAATCGTTGATTAACTCTTGATGCCCTATCAGAGTTTCCACTTGTGTTATGCCGTATTTTTCTATGAGCTGCTCGTAATTTTTTCTCTTATTATTTTTATCAATCTTTTTTGATTGGTTAATGCTTTTCAACTTCTCATTTATTTTATGCTTTTCCATTATCCACTTATAAAATTCTAGCGTTAAATAATCTACAAGTTTATTTGAGCTAGAATATTTATCCCGTTCATTTTTAGATGTTCTAATCTCAATCCTTAAAATATCTTTAGCCCTTTCCTCTACCCGCTTTTCATTCGCCAATATCTCTGCTTGTTTATCGTAAAACATTATTTTATGACTACTTTTAGAACTTGCTCTGTATTCTACACCTGTAGGAATAGACTTATCTTCTGATAATTTTTTGTTATTTTTATATGGAAACGAAAGCGTAGAAACGTGTTGTATCCAATCCTTGAGAGTGTAATCAGACAGGGTTACATCTAAGTTATAGCAACAATCCAACCTTTTTACATTCCATTCACCCTGTTTTATTTTTATTCCAAAAAGGTCATACATATCGGCATTTAATTTGTTCCAAAAATCGTTCAAGTCTGCTAGTTTAATCATTGTGAAGTTTTCACCAAACAAATATTTTGGAATAGACACTTCAATAATTAACACCCTGCTTTTTGAATAATAGTTAATGAATGGAATACGGTGTTTTCTTATAAAAATTGAATAATATATTTCACCTGTTTTTATTGTTACACTTTCTTGGACAGTTACATTATATGGTAATCGTTTATATTCATTAACATTACTATTTTTCAAAAATAATTGATGTTTTTCTTCCTTACGAAGTTGGTCTATGCTCTCAAGAGGTATATCAACATTGACATTTGCTCTAATTGTATCAAACAAAATAAATACATCCTTTTCAATTAATAGTTTTTATCGAGGATATTCATGTTTTAACCCCTTTCAATGTTTTTTTGTTAATTATGTTAAATGATTTGTAAGGGATAAAATTTTACTGACAATACGATGTTATACAGACAAAATTATTCCATCGCTCTAAGTTCTAATAAAACTTCTTCTTCCGCTTCTTTTTGTTTTCTGTATAATGGGTCATTTAACAACTCTTCTTGGGTATCTTCTAATTCAAGTTCAAAAAGATAATCCTCCAAATCTTCCTCCGATAAATATGTTGGGTCATCGTAAAAACATCTTTCACCACCCCAATCATCAATAAGATTCTTATAAACATCAGTATTGTGTACTACTAAATCAGCTATTAGATTTGAAAAAACATCTACCAATAAAGAACCCTTATTAGCTGGTATATTTTTCATCTTGATGGTTCAACTCCTTTCAATTATCGTTGTGTTAAGTATGTTTTGTTTGTTAATTATTTTTTATTCATTATTTATTTTACGTTTAACAAATTTAACACTAGGCAATAATAGGTTGTGTAAGGAGGTGATTTAATGGAAAACGTTACTTTTGGCGACTTTATAAGGGGTCTACGATTAAAAAATCGAATATCTTCAAGAGATTTATCTTCAAAAATTGGAAAGTCTTTTGCTTACGTTTCTCAATTAGAACGAGGAAATATAAAGAAACCCGATTATGAAACAGCTTATCAGCTTTTAGAGTATTTAAATGTAAATCAATCAGAAATAAACGATATTTTGAATAATAAGTATCGCTTTTCTGATAATGATTTTTCTTTTTCTAATAAATACAACTTAGAAATTGACTATAATAACAAGCTATTTAACACCTCTTCTATAATAAATAAAAATGACTATAACGATGGGGAAATTGAGGATATTACAAAAGTACAAAGCAATTTATTAGATGAATACTTTTTTTCTGCCATTGTTAATGAAATGAATAAGATGAATACAGTGATTTCTAATTTAAAGCATCTCTTTCAAGACGAGGAAGGAAGAAAGTTTTTCACTTCTCTATTTTCTTATGATTTATCTAAGCTAGATAAAAAAGATAAGCTATTTTTACTTGAACAACTACACAAAATATTTGAACAACAGGAGGAAACAAAATGAAGGTAGCTTTATATGTACGTGTATCGACAGAAGAGCAATTTCAAGAAGGCTTTTCCATCGAAGGACAAATTCAAACACTTACGGATTTTTGCAAAGTTCACAAACACCAAATTATTGATGTTTATAAAGACGAAGGAATTAGTGCTAAAACTATGAATAGACCTGCTCTATCACAATTATTACAAGATGCTAGTAAGGGTATGTTTGATATGGTGATGGTATGGAAAATTTCAAGATTATCAAGAAAACAATTAGATTTCTTAAACATTATCGAAACGCTTGAAAAACAAAATGTAGCCTTTTTTAGTCTTAGTGAAAACATTGACGCCTCGACACCTACTGGAAAAGCTATGTTACAAATGATGGGTAGCTTTGCTGAATTAGAACGAAACCAAATTGTTGAGAATGTAAAGATGGGGATGAATCAACGAGCTAATGAGGGGAATTGGAATGGTGGCAGTTCTCTAGGTTATAAATCTGAAAATAAACAATTAGTTATTGTTGAAGATGAAGCATTCATCGTCAGATATATATTTAACCTTTACATAAATGGAAAAGGTTATAAAGCAATTGCAAATAAATTAAACAAGGAAGGTTATAAGACAAAAAGAGGAAAAGCATTCTCTATTAATTCTATTAGAACTGTAATTACAAATCCTTTATATGCTGGATTTATTCGGTTTAATCAAGTCGAAAATTGGTCTGAAAAAAGAAGACAAGGAAAAAATGAAAAACCTATGATTAAAGAAGGTAAGCATGAACAAATTATCACAATGGATGTTTGGAACAAAGCCCAAGCAATGTTTAAAAAAAAATCACATAAACCTACAAAAACATTCTTAGGAAGTTTCCCTTTAACAGGATTATTACGGTGCCCTGTTTGTGGTCAAGGAATGATTGGACATAAGGCAAAGCGTTCTAATAAAAGCAATGAATACATTCGCTATTACCAATGCGGAAACTTTCACTATAAAGGCTCTTCTGTTTGTTCTTCTAATTTAGTAGTAGCTGATGATGCAGAGGAATACGTATTTAAACGATTACACCTTCTTTCAAGGAATAAACAAGTGTTATCAAATGTATTAGGTAAAGTAAATCAAGAACTAAAAAAGCATAAGCAACCACTCGAAGAACAATTGAAACAAACAGAAAAAGAAATAAAGAATAATGAGAAGGTAATTGAACTATACTTATCAAATTTTGAAAAGAAACAATTAAATAGTAAATCCTTGCTTCGTAAAATTGAAAATTTAGAAAAAAACAGTGAAACACTTTTGGCTAGAAAAAAAGCCATTGAATCTGAATTACGGAAGCCATCTGTTCAATCAATTGAGTTTAATGATGTGTTCGATGTACTATCTCAAATTAATATTGCTTTAAAGAATGTTAGCCATGAACAACAAAAGCATGTTCTTCATTCAATTATTAATAGGATTACAGTTAATGAGGGGAAAAGACCAAAAGAAAGAAGTATCAAGGATATTGAACTTTTCTTTGATACTTCTCTTGAAGACTTTGTGCTTACTTATGGTACGGTTCACCCCGATTAATCCGAAATGCTCGGTAAACCTGCTCCACAAGTATCAACCGCATTAGTTGATGAGGGAAAGTCATCTTACTAAATGATAACTTTTCATCTGCTCTTTTTAAAATTTCCTCACTAAGTCCTAATGATCCGCCGATAATAAAAGTGACTTTACTTTTTCCGTATGTAGCTAACTTATCTAGTGTATCTGCTAGCTCTTCTGAGGTTTTCTGTTTTCCCTCAATGGCTAAGGCAATAACATGTGCGTCCATTGGAATCTTTGCGAGTATTCTTTCTCCCTCTTTTTTCTTTACTTGTAGCATTTCTGCTTCACTAAGAATTTCGGGAGCTTTTTCATCTGGTACTTCTATAATTTCTATTTTAGAATAGCTTGATAGCCTTTTTATGTATTCTTCTATTCCTTGCTTTAAGTATTTTTCTTTTAGCTTACCAACTGTAACAATTGAGATATTCACATGATTTCCTCACTTTACGAACAAGATATCCACAGAAGTTATCCACATATCCACATTTTTCATCCACATATTGTATGGAATCACTTGTTCGCCACCATATATATGGCCGGATTTTTACAATATTCACAGGTTGTTGATAACTTTTCTTCATCAGACACTTGTTCTAAAATTGGGAACGTTTCATGCTCATTTACCACTGTATCTATTGCTATATCAACATGCTCAGCACAACTATAAATCATTTTTTTCTCTCCTTTTATCTTTCCATTTTTTGATTTTTCTAAAATGACTGTGGATAAACTCATTTACTTTCATTCTTTAGTTATCCACATAACATCTTATCATTATAACCAAAAACTTCAACGCCTATGTTCTTACTAATTGCTCTAATAGAAAATATTTGTTCCTACTTAAAAGTGGTATTACCTAATAATTAGGCAATACCACTTTGTGAAATTACATTTGGTCTTCTGATAACGTAAGTTTTGTTGTTTTTAGCTTACCTTCTCGATAATACTTAATTTCCATCGTATCACCAATTTTCTTCTCATTATATAAATGTTTTCTTAAATTGATTAAATCGACAATTTCTTTCCCATCTAGTTCAACAATTACATCTAGCTCTTTTAATCCTGCCTTTTCTGCAGGTGAATCTGATGTAACAGCCTTAATTGCTACCCCTGTTGTCACATCACTTGGAAGTTTTAACGCTTCCTGTTGGTAGTAGCCTGGAATATCACTTACTGATTGAAGCTCTACTCCTATATATGGTCTTTGTACTTCACCATATTTTTCTAGGTCTTCAATAATAGGTATGGCTGAGTTAATCGGAATAGCAAGACCAATACCTTCTACCGATGATTCGGCAATTTTCATACTATTAATTCCGATAAGCTGACCTTCAATATTAACCAGTGCACCACCACTATTACCTGGGTTAATGGCTGCATCTGTTTGCAATACTTCTGATTGCCAGTCGGCCAGTCCATCTTCATTTATATCGACTGGAATGGTTCTTTCTAACCCTGATACAATCCCTTGTGTTACGGAACCAGAAAAAGTAAGACCTAAAGGATTTCCAATCGCAATGACAGGTTCTCCTGCCTTTAATGTATCCGAATCACCAAATTCCGCTATCTTAGAAATTTTACTAGCATCTACCTTTACAACAGCTAAATCCGTCCAAATATCCGCTCCAACTAGCTCTGCACTAATTTTATCTCCCTTAGCTAAGGTGACCTCTAGTTCTGTTGCACCTTGAACCACATGATTATTGGTTACAATAAAGGCCGTATTACCACTCTTCTTATAAATAACGCCTGAGCCCGATCCAGCCTCTTCTTCGGCTGCTTCATCTTCCCAAAACTCAGAGGATTGTAAATTAGTTATACCAACAACCGAATCTGCTGCTTTATCGACTGCCTTTGTCACATCTGTTTCTACATCAATGGAGACCTGTTTTGTCTTTATTCCATCTGAACTCGATAGTAAATTATTTGTTTCCTCATTATATGGAAGAATCCCTAAACTAGATAAACGTGGGATTAGTAAAAGCACTAGTAAAGCACCTATTATCACGCCAATTAATCCTGAGAAGAAATAGCCCTTACCTGATCTTCGCTTTGGGTTATCTCCATTCCCCCTATTTCCGTAATCATATTCCACTTCCCTCATTCCCTTCCTTTGCAATCGTACTATCTTTAGTATGTATTTTTTTAAAAAGATATTTCTTCTTTCTTCTTATATAATTTTTCCTTTTCTTTATAAAAACAAACAGCATAAAGAGAGAAGTTCAAAAAAAACTTCTCTCTTTAAAAATTTAATTTAAAATTATACCATTTAGATTTACCCAAATAAGCTCCAAATAAAAAAAGTGGACTTTTAATCCACTTTTTATCTAAAACTATATAGCCATCAATTTGGTTGGAACCTTTGGATCTGTATCAAATAAGTTTAACTGCTCTCCTAAGCCTATTCCTCGGCCCTCTAACGTCTGGCTAACAGACATTCTAGCAAGTTCCTTCATATTATTATCTAAGCTAAGGTGAGCAAGATATATATGTTTCGTACGATCTCCTATTACTTCGCTCATCGCTATTGCTGCATCTTCATTGCAAACATGTCCAACATCACTCAGGATTCTTCTTTTTATGTTCCAAGGATATTTCCCCATTCTTAACATCTGCACATCATGATTGCTTTCAAAAACATAAGAATCAGCATTGGAAATAATCCCTTTCATTCGATCACTCACATATCCTGTGTCTGTAATAAGAACTAGCTTCTTTTCTCCTTGATGGAAAATATAGAACATCGGCTCAGCTGCATCATGTGATACACCGAAGGACTCAATAGATAAATCTCCAAATGACTTTACTGTTTCCATATCAAACTGAAACTTCTGCTCTGTTGGTACTTCCCCAATATGATGATCCATCGCTTTCCATGTCTTTTCGTTTGCATAGATAGGCAATTTATATTTTCTTGCAACAATGCCTACTCCTTTTATGTGATCACTATGCTCATGTGTTACTAATATTCCTGTTAAGTCACTCATTTTTCGATCGATGCTTGCAAACAAACTTTCCATCTGTTTACCGCTTAACCCTGCATCCACTAAAAAGGAATGTTCCCCTGTTTCTACAAAAATGGCATTACCTGTACTGCCACTTGCGAGAACACTAAATTGCATTTCTCTCACTCCACTTTCATTTCTTCTGTCTCTGGTTGAATAACTTCTCCATCTAACGCATTTACATAAAAATCCTTATCATCAACAATTACTCTCCATGTTGGTGCAAGTAGCTGAGCAGAAGTATCTAACTGTGTGTAATAACCTAATTCCACCTTACTTACATATGAATCACTATCGATATAACTCTTTGTGAATAAGCTTAGAATTACCACTAATGGTTGAATAATCTTTTCCTTTTCATCCATTTCTTTAATGTTTTCTAAGTAAGTTTGAGTGTATGATACAATCTTGTTCTCTTCATTTATGTTAAATGTAAGGGCACCTTTAAGATTTCGAAAAAGGGTTTTTCCTCCAAAATGCTGGTAATAAGTAATTGTATTTCCCTTCTTCTCCCAAAAGCGATACTCTGACCCCTTATATACTTGATTAAATAAGAAATCAGTTAAATTTTCCGGATTAAAATCATCACCTACTGAAATAGGTTTCTTTAATACAGACTGTAAAATGATGCCGTCTCTTATCGTAACTTCTTGCCCTTTCAATAACTCTTTTTCTAATGCTGTCTTTTCTTCTGCACTAAACGTCTTTGACTTTGCAGATAGATATTGATCTTTCTGATTATTCATTGGTAAGTTTTCTTTGTTGTATTTAATATCTAATCGTGACAAGGTTTTAGCAATTGGCTCTTGCGTATTATCCTCTGCCTTTTGTGATTCTTTTAACTGCATATATTCATATATTAAATAAACATCTAGTAGTAAAAAGGCAATAATAAATATTGTCTTTATTTTACTCCAATCCATCTAATTTGCCTCCTGTTTCATCTTCATATAATTGGTACCATTTATTATCATATTGATAAAACCAGGTTGGCTGTAAAGAAACAATATTTTGAGAATCTACTTGCATATTGTAGCCAAGTACAATATTTTGAACCTTCTCCTTCTTTAACCTCTTCTTATTGTGGAGATAGTTTAAAACTTCTTCTCCCGAAGATGCCTTTTCCTTTGAGAAATCAAATGGAGTATTTGTATTAGTCAAAACTAGATTATTTGTGATTAATCGTTTTGCCTTATTGTTTTCCCAGTATAATCGAATATCAGATAACTCCGTATTTAAATTAAATACTGGCATACCATTTGTATTATAAAGGCGAAAAGTAACTTTTCTCTCGTCATCCCTGCCAACATACAAGTAATCATTAATCCATCCACCACGTTGATTAATTAGATCAATACTATTACTAATAATATGTTTCTCGCTCAGTTCGTACGTAATTCCAGATGGTTTAAAGAAGCTAACGATATGTGTATCCTTATAGATTCTTAATAGCCCTGAATCATCTGTATACTCTTCCCAATTTGTATAAATTTCTTTTTGAGCGATACTAGGATCGGTAAATAAGGCTTTTTTCAAGCTAATTGATTCTATTTCCCTTGTAAAATACTTATATTTATTCACTTCCACTTTATTAACAGGCAAATAAATTAGGTATTGGTCATTTGGACTGTATGAAAAGTAGTTTAAGTAGGTAGATTGTTCTCCGCTGATATTATCTTTAAATGCATTCAACCGATTAATATCTGTAGCTAAAACTGTACTCTCATATACTTTCTTACTCGTCTGTGAGAGAAAATATACTACTGCTTTATTTTCATTATTTGCCTTATAGGAAATAAGAATCGTATCAAAATCGAAAGAGTTATCCTCTTCTATATTAAGAAGATCTTTATACATACTAAAAGGTACTTCACCTGGAAATCTAATTTCTAGGCTATCGTTCTGTTCCTTTAAGAAACTAGAAACACTTTTAATTTTAGAAGAGATGTTTTGAAAATTCCCGAAGCTAAAACCTTTTAACGTCTCTATTATATCCTCTATTTCCTCTACAGAAATCGTACCATAATGTGTACCATTTATGTGTTGGTAAATTCTATCTGGTTTCACTAATTGGCTGACTTCCTTCACTTGACCTATTCTCTCTTGCTCCATTGTAGAACCACTAATTGCTTCAATGTTTTCTCCCTGATCTGTCCAAAGAAGATAATACAATAAGAGACTAAGAGCAACGAGAAAGGTTAAGATAATACTTTTTATATTTTCATATTTCATCCCCAATCATCCTCTTCAGATTGAATATAAGGAAGTGTGAAGGAAATTTTTGTTCCTTTTCCCTCTCTACTTGATGCCCAAATCTTACCTCCATGAGCTTCAACCATTTCCTTTGAAATTGCAAGACCTAACCCTGTTCCTCCAAGTTTCCTTGTTCTAGCCTTATCTACCCGGTAAAAACGGTCAAATATCTTGTCTATATTTTCTTTCGGTATACCAACTCCACTATCTTTTACACTAACGATAATTCGTTGTTCTTCTTCTTTAATAGAGAACGTAATTTTTCCGCCTTCTGGAGAATATTTCAATGCATTCGAGATAATATTGTCTAATACTTGTGTTAACTTATCCTCATCAATCTCTACAAACGCAACCTTATTAGGCAGTTTTCTCTCAAAGATAACATTTTGATCTTTTGTTAATTCAAAACGATCAATGATTCGATTGTAGAATACAATGAAATCGACTAGTTCCTTATTAAGTTGGTAATCACGACTATCTAGTTTCGAAAGCTGAAGAAGATCATTAACAAGACGAATCATTCTTTCTGTTTCATTTTGAGTTACATTTAAAAATTTTGGTGCTAGTTCATCGTCTTTCCAAGCTCCATCAGCTAATGCCTCCACATAACTTCTCATTGTCGTTAATGGAGTTCTTAACTCATGAGATACATTGGCAACAAACTCTTTTCTTTCCATATCAATTTTTTCTTGTTCTGTAATATCATGCAATACGGTAATGAGTCCATTTACGAAGCCTGTTTCCTTCTGAATAACGGAAAAATTTGCTCTTAATATATAATGTTCATAATGCGTACTATAATCCAATATAACGGATTCTCTTTCTTCTAAAAGCTCTTCAAACGTATATTTATCCTGCAAATCTAAAAGATTGATTATAGGTTCACTGAGTACTGTTTCACGTGAAACATCCAGCATTCTAGCTGCTGGTTCATTAATGAGAATAATCCTCCCTTTTCTATCTGTAGCGATAACACCATCTGTCATATAAGAAAGTACAGAAGATAATTTTCTTCTTTCACTTTCTGTGGTTGCCTGTGACTCTTGGAGCTTTTTTGTTAAATTATTAAACGTAATAGCAAGCTGTCCAATTTCATCAAACCCATATACCTTAACTTTTCTTGAGAAATTTCCCTTTGCTAATGCAAAGGCATGTTTCTGCATATCAGAGATAGGTTTCGTTATAGTCCTTGCTAAAAGAACACCTAATATCGCTGTAACAAATAGAGTAATAATCGTTCCCTTTTGAAAAATTTGATTAATATTCTCTATTTGCTTGTATACATTTTCAATTTTCCCCTCTAAATAGATAGCTCCAACAATCTGATCACCTTGAGTCTTAATTGGTGTGATTTGTTTATAGCTAGTAGTACCTTTTTGTTCTTTGAGGGGAGTTTCTTGTTGGGTAGCATTAGATAATACTCTTCTAACCGAATTATCAATCATTTTTTGGCCAATTAGATTTTGATTTTCTGGTTCTGATGTCCCAACAATTATTCCATTACTATCTACTACTCGAATCTCTTTTATATCACTAGAATTATTATCGCTCAATATTCGCTTTATATCCTCTTCTAAAGTAGCATCTCCATTTTCAACCGAACGCTCTTTAACTAGCTGTTCTTCCAAATAAATTGACAATATATTAACTTTATCTTGAATTGACGTTTTAAAGCTGTCTAACAAAGTATTTTGTAAAGTTTGTGCAAAATACACGCCAATAATTTGAATGGATATAAGAATGAGCAATACAATCACTACAACCAATTTCATATGAATAGATCGAAAAAAACCAACTTTCTTCATAAAACCTATTACTCCTGCTCAGGATTTCTTAAGTAGTATCCAACGCCTCTTCTTGTTACAATCCATGTTGGATGACTAGGATTGTCTTCTATTTTCTCTCTTAATCGGCGCACTGTTACATCGACTGTACGAACGTCTCCATAATAATCATAACCCCATACTGTCTGTAATAGATGTTCTCTAGTCATCACTTGTCCAATATGTTTAGCTAAGTAATGAAGCAACTCAAATTCACGATGTGTTAATTCAATCATTTCTCCTCGTTTAGAGACAATATAAGCATCAGGATGAATGGTTAAGGATCCAACATCTATTTCATTTGTTTCCTTCTCCTCCTCAGCTGCAGGAACTTGTTGATGTCTTCTTAAATTAGCCTTTACACGAGCAATTAGCTCACGAGTACTAAACGGTTTCGTAACATAATCATCTGCTCCAAGTTCTAATCCTAATACTTTATCTATTTCCGAATCTTTTGCAGTTAGCATAATAATTGGCATATCGTATTTTTTTCTAACTTCCCTGCATACTTCCATACCATCTCTCTGCGGTAACATAATATCCAGCAAGATTAAATCTGGTTTTATTTCTTCTACTTTTTCTAAAGCTGCATTTCCATCATAAGCACAAATTACTTCGAAGCCTTCCTTTTTTAGATTAAATTGCAATATATCTGCAATTGGCTTCTCATCATCCACAACTAGAATTGTTTTATTCATACACTCATACTCCTAACTCTGACTATTTATCTATTTTCATTTGTTTTTATTGTTTACTACTACTGTCTACTTTACCAAAATAAATTTATATAAGCACTTTTTTTCTATTGCTAAAAAAAGCCCTCTAAAAAGAGGGCATCCGAAACATAATTATTATTGTACATTTAATTACCTTCTTCTTTCTCTTTGTATATTAAATCACACAAAAGAAGGATATTTTTGAAACCTTTCATATTTGTTAATCGTCTATATAAATGAGTTTCATTTTCCCTTAATTTTGGCAATGAGGTCTATTCTCTATTTTACCTCTTGCCCTTTTTATTTTTATTCCACTAGTTTTCTTTTCAAATCAATGATTCGACTCTTACTAACTTTATCATAATTTAATAGTAATAATAGTTTTGCCATTAGATTGTAATAGAATTGTTGTAGGATTAACATGAAAGACAGAATTGAAATAAATGAATGGATTCGAACTAATAAGGAATTTATCTTACTGGGGAATATAAAAATAGGTATAAAAAAAACAACGAACTTTAGTTTGTTGTTAGTTGCATTTAAAGGTGGCTCAGGACGGAATCGAACCGCCGACACAAGGATTTTCAGTCCTTTGCTCTACCAACTGAGCTACTGAGCCTTCATCTTATTTAGTTAATACTATTTTATCATTATGTAAAAGGCTCTTTTCAATACTAAACAAAAAGTAAAATGGCGGTCCGGACGGGACTCGAACCCGCGACCTCCTGCGTGACAGGCAGGCATTCTAACCAACTGAACTACCGGACCATATTTATTTACTAATCTAATATTATAAAAGATTATGACCCATACGGGATTCGAACCCGTGTTACCGCCGTGAAAGGGCGGTGTCTTAACCGCTTGACCAATGGGCCTTAATAAGAAAATGGTGAGCCATGGAGGATTCGAACCTCCGACCCTCTGATTAAAAGTCAGATGCTCTACCAACTGAGCTAATGGCTCTTATTAAGAGTTTTTTTACTTCATTTGCGACGCTTTTTATATTATCATACCCACAAAATAAAAAGCAATACTTTTTTAAAAAAAATTTATTTTTTATTAAAATCGGTAGAAAACCTCAATGGAATTATAGCCATTGAGGTTTTCCCCTAAAGAAATTAGTTCTGTCTCCATGGACTACGAACTACGTTTGTTTGAGTACGATCTGGCCCTACTGAGAATATAGATAATGGGATTCCAGTAAGTTGAGATACTCTTTCTGCATAATGACGAGCATTTTCAGGTAGTTCATTTAGTGTTTTACATCCTGTAATATCCTCTGTCCAACCTGGTAGTTCTTCATAAACAGGTTCACATTCTGCTAAAACTTTTAAGCTTGCAGGGAACTCTTCAATAATTTCCCCTTTATATTTATAAGCCACGCAGATCTTCACTGTTTCTAACCCTGTTAAAACATCAATAGAGTTTAGAGATAGATCTGTAATACCACTTACTCGACGTGCATGACGTACAACCACACTATCAAACCAACCAACACGACGAGGTCTTCCTGTAGTTGTACCATACTCACGGCCTACTTCTCTAATTTGGTGGCCGATTTCATTATCAAGCTCTGTAGGGAATGGTCCATCTCCTACTCTTGTTGTATAGGCCTTAGAAACACCTACAACATGTGTGATTTTTGTTGGACCAACACCTGAACCAATTGTAACCCCACCTGCTACAGGATTAGAAGAAGTTACAAAAGGATAAGTACCTTGGTCGATATCTAACATTACACCTTGAGCACCCTCAAAAAGAACACGACGGCCTTCATCTAGTGCATCGTTTAATACAACAGAAGTGTCACATACATATTTCTTAATTTGTTGTCCGTATTCATAATATTCATCTAATATATCTTCTAACTTAAAT
>Ga0182742_1003988_pt1 | contig 13804 bp, 12 predicted proteins | sample eDN5th37CBELigMG_FD_128880 | JGI IMG/M metagenome (GOLD analysis project Ga0182742, IMG submission 128880) | Enriched Miracle-Growth compost microbial communities from Emeryville, California, USA - eDNA 5th pass 37_C BE-Lig MG (version 2)... ... | reverse complement strand
TACGATATTTTGAAAATTGAATATCAGCCTCTTCCAACAGCAACAAAAAAGGAAACAAAAAAGCTTTTGTTAGAAAAAGTTTATAATCAATTATTGGGAACAAACTCCGACATAAAGAAGACTATCAAACGTTATAAAGGAAGCTACCTTTCTTATATACAGAAAAAACAATCAGAATCAGATTCAAATAAAGAGGAAACAAGTAATGCTAATAGCCAGGAATCAAATAGACCAAAATCCCTCACACCTCAGTCATACAATAACTCGACCCCTTCAAAACCAAAGCCTTCTCCCTTTAATCCTAACCAAAGAAGTCTTTTCTATATGGAGAATATTAAAGAAGCAGAAGATGTCGATGCAAGCAGTGATAATTTCTTAAATATATTGAGCCCTTTCATCCCAAGTAGTGTGAGCATGTCATCTAAATATAATAAAGATAACATAAAGAAACAACAGTCTTCGCAAAAATTCCTTGTATTACCAAAATTAAACCTTTATCCAGAAACCCAAAGCCAAGGAGTTTTCCCTTGTTGGCCACCTTCTCTACAAGGATCAAAGTCAGCCGTAAAATCCAACTTTACTCTTGATTTCGTCAATAGACCAAGATACGAAAAGTGTCAGAAAGGTTCAGAAAGAATAGGTCATCATTTAATGCTTGATACAAAACAAGATATGTCCGAACAGGAAACTTTAAATACATCTTTAATGACCCAGCCACTGGGAAATCGAGCCTATTCGAATTTTTCAAATAAAAATAGCTACCCATTAACATTACAGCCATTAGAATCAGTTTCGACTATAAATAAGCCGATAGCACTATAAATGTTAATTTATTTTGAGGCTACTATGCCTTGATATTCTGCTTTTTTTTCCTTGCTATCTCTCGTTTGAAGTCTTAGATATCACACAATAGTCTTGATGGACTTTTAAATTTGAAGTTTTGGAGTTTTTTTGAAGATACAAACAATAAATGTTTCAACGTTTTCTAAAATAAAAATTCTTTGTATAATAATTTAACGTTGATTGTATAATGAAATTCATATAAAGCTAATTGAGTAACTTTTTGTTGTATCGAATTGATTATCTCTCATAATTGTCCTTAATACTTTGATTTTTTTTTTATAACTTTATCATTTTTAGCTTCCTTTGATGGAAAACAAGTAATTCTGCTTCATCATCTTGTTTTAATAGAAATGATTCATCGGAAGTGTTTCTTAGAAAGCATAAATTCAAGTAAAATAATGAATTCAAATTTTATTAATATATTAAAGTACCGAAAAATTTCAGGAAGATTTTTTGGAACTTTTATAAGAAAATGTCATTGTTTTAATAAAGATAATTTTTTTTTAATTCTTCATCCATTGTATATACTTTGAATCTAAGGTTTTTTTTCTTACTTCAATTCTTCACAAAATGACAAAACAAAGATCATTTAGTTCATTTTGCTATGGTCTTGAAAGTTTCGAAAAATTCTTCTTTTTTCCCTCTTTAAATACTGTGACATAAATGTTTATAAATATTAAATTGTCGCTTGACAATAAAAATTCTAAACTCACCTCAAACTCAATCCTTTTCATCAAAAAGTATTTTCTCGATGAATTTAAGTATCCCTACGAACCTCAAAACGGAAGAAATCTTTCCACTTATTACTACATTATTGCAACACAAAATCTTAGATGTTAAATTAGAGGTAGATCTCTCTAAACTTGACAAAGAAACAGAAGAGGCATTGAAAAAACAACTAACTACTTTGGAGATAACTTATAATGAAGTTGGCAAGAACTTAGGTGATAGCTCTGAAAGCGATGATGAAGAATCACCAGATGATAATACTTCATTTTCAATGTCATACAAGGTCATTGGTCAAAAGGAAGAACTATTATCAAAAGAGATAAATGACTATTATTTAGTGCAATTCTATAATTTTCGTAAACCGAAGCAAGAATTAGCAAAAAAAGTTCAAGCTTATCAGTTGGAGATTGAACTAACTCGTGAAAACTTAAAAATTTCTGGTGAAAAAAGAAAAGTAGAAAATCTTTATCAAACCCTTACTTCATTTACCTATTTAAAATCAAGAGAAATTTCATATGACCATGGGAAATGTTTAAAACAACACCAATATATTAAAAGACTAGAGCGTGAGCACCGATCAGATTTTCGAGTTATCAAAGAATCAAATAAAACATTTGCATATATTTTTGGAGTGGATAAAGCTGCAATGGAAAAATTTAAAAAGAAATTCGAGCAAGTTTCTTATAATATAACTAATTTATTGGAAATTCCCATGGAACATCAAGTTCCTGGCGAAGAGAAAGAGATATTAAACTATTTCGAAGATAATTATAAAGTCAAGAACGAAAGTGTTTTCAAAAAGAATAAAATTAATTTTGAATTGGAAATGTTTGAGCGCAAAAGAGACAAACCATCGACATTAATTTACTTTTTTGCAGATTGTCAGAATGAAAACCAATTTAAAAAGATCCAAGACCATTTTTATAAGGAGATAAGATCTTTTTGCATACTCAATGTTTATTTTTCAAAATTATTAAAACCAGAAACAGTTCCGAACATGAAATTTGAGAATGGTTTGTCTGAAAAGGTCCGTGTTGTAACTAATTTAAAACCCAATCACGTTTTGCTGCTTGGAAAAGCAAAGCATCTTGAGCCTTTCCTTAAAAATAATTTTGAGAACTACATAAACTCAATCGATTACATTCGCATCCGCTTCAAAAGGTTCCAAGATACTCCGATCGAGGAAATGAAAAAGGGTATGAAGGATGTGCAAGCACTTTCTACAGATTACTCGACCCCTCAGTTGGGAACTTTCATCATTTCTGACTTTAAAGCTGTAACTCGCTTTCTTTCCCAAATTGAAATACATTGTAAAAAAATGCCAAGATATCGATCTGATCTGTCTTTGAATGATTCATCTATTTCTTCTGCAGTAAATTCCGGTTATCAAGATGATATAAGCGCAAGTCAAATCCATCCAAATATACTAGCAGAGAGTAATTTTTTGAGTGTTACCCAAGAAAGACCAAAGACTGAAAACCAAAATTTAGCTCCAAGTTATGATTGCTCTAATCTGAATCAAATTTCCATTACCTTTGAAGAAAACAAAGAATTAGCTGAACTTAATAAAAATTCTTTAGAATATGGTCAATTGCTTGGATTGTTGCAAAAAGGATATCCTGAAGTAACAGTTCATTTTGTTGGAAAGTTTTTCTTATCTAATGACTGGGAACAGTATAAAAATTTAAAGGAGAAGAATTCTCATAAAGCTTCAGAATACTTGTTGTTTTACAGTTCATCTGAAGATCCAATTTCTGGCATTGAACAGACAGATTTAGATGAATTACAAAACAATTTAGTTGATGATTATAATCCAACTAAGCACAAATACTTCTCGAATGATGAAAATAATAAAGAGATACATGCATGCCTGGCATTAGTAAATAAGTCCGACCAGAAAATTCTAGCTTATTATGCTTTATATTTTATTAATTTTGATTAAGATCAATACAGAATTCTTTTCTCATCTAAACTATTTAGTTTTATAGAAAACCTAAATTAAATAAACAAAAATTCTTCTCTTTTTTACTTTAAATTAACTTTTAAGATTAGTATCCAGACCAAAATGTTTTCCTTTTTCGCAGGATTCGTTTTAGTAGGCGTCCCAGCAGGTAAATATTGTCCAGATTAAACTAAATTTTCAAGGCTTTTACCTCAGAGAGAACCCAAATTATAACTTGAAAATAAATACAGCTCCCATTAGGGATTTTATCAAGAAATTCAATAAAGATTAGGCTTGGATATAAAACAAGAAAGATATAACCTTTTAATTGTTGCTCTTAATGTGTTTGTCAAGAATTTATCTAGACTTATTTGTTTTATACTTTGTAAGGATGAGTTTCTTTACTTAATCCAAATCCATTATTAAAGATAAAGAAATAATAAAAAAGAAAAACACGAAATTTTGTTTCAAATGGATGAGTTATAGAAGACCTAGAGAGAAGAAGATTTTTATTTTGATTGGAGAAGTCTTTCATAAAGAGGAAAAGTTTATTCACACGGAAAAATATAATGCATTAGTTTTTCAAAAGAACAAAGTATTACTTTTTCCCCTTGTTCAAATTCGAGAATTCACTGCATTAAGAAGAAAGAACGGGGAGATAAGCCTCATTTAATTCTCAATAAATAGAATTAAGCCATAAAATTAAGAGTTTTCTATTTCCGTACTTGTTTGGGATAATATTTATGAATAAAACTTTTTTCAAATTGTAGTCCAAAGTGAAGTGAAAGGATTTTTTTAAATGATTAAGATAAGAGAAATTTTTAATTGAGGTTTTTATTTTTACTTTATACAAAAGTTACTTTATTTATATATGTATATCGTAATTATATTCACATATTCCCAATGAAATAATCTTTCATTTTTTAAAAAGGAATGTGAATCAAGTTTTATGAAACAACTTCATAAAGTATATTAAATGCCTTTTAGCGTATTTGAGAATCAAATCACTAAAGCATTTCACAAAATAAATAAAAACAACATCATTTTGGAAACTTTCTTTATAATATCTAATTTTTCCCCCAATGAACAATCAAAGCTAGAAATTGTTCCTCGGTCTTCTTCTTATATAATCAATATTGAGTGGGTGATGTGTCTGGTAAGCTAAAAATTCTTCAAAATGTCCCTATATAAATTAGTTCCATCTATTAAAGCAAATGTTTACCTCTAGAACATTTTCTTTATTGATTTTAGCTGCAGTTGGAAGATCAAAATTTAAAGGAAGTTTGAAATATGTGGAACCATATTGAATGCTGGGTAATAAATCAACAAGTTGGAAACCAAAACTGTAAAGAAGGAAATCTCCAAAAAGGTCATTGAATGCGTATTGTTGGTCAATCAAGTAAAGACTACTCTTTGGGAACTCTTCATAGATTTGTTGAGTAGTAAACTGTTTAAAATGTTTTCCAAGAGTCATATACATGAAGGAAGCTATCAGAGCTCTTGGTTTATATTGTAATGTTTGGACATCAAGCAATGCGCAATCAATAAGTTGAACAATTTCTCTGAATCTTGCATAGGATTTCTCATTTGGTTGCTTGTATTGAATCAATCCTTCTTCGCAACAGGAGACTAATGGATGATTTTTTGCAAACTCTGAATGTTCAATGTATAAATCCCATTGACACATGTACCAGTTTGCCCATGTATATAATGAAGGTGGGTTTAAGAACCATTTCAAATTCTTAATAAATAAATAGATAATTTTAATGATATTTACCTTTATCATTTTAAGCTCCATGTCGACAATCTGCTGGCAAGTGTATCCATTATCAGCAGATCTAGCGAAATCAGCTACTTTGGGTGCATAAATTTCCTTTGATAATTATAGTAACCAATAAGACAAAAAATTTACTTCAACTTTGGAGGCTAAGTACATTGCTGTCACACCGACTAACTGAAGTTCCCACTTTTGTATATTCGGCACTGCAAGTAAATATCTATCAACATAATTAACTGCATAATGGAAAGTCTCTCTTTTCAAGGTAAATTCCATGCAAACTTCCATCATCCAATCCAAGAGGATTGCTCTCATAATCCAAGTTATATGCGTTTGCTTTGTTTCAAAGTAATGAGGATCAGGAGCATACTCCATTTCCCTCATGATTAAGTAGTTGATTGTGTCAGAATCTATAGCGCAGGCATTATTCTCTGGATTAAAACTAGCAAGTTCTTCTTCTGTTGTTAAACTCTGTCTGCTTATTGATGTCTTCTCACTAACAAGTCCATGAAAATTCCTTCGGTTATCCCCTGAGCTAAACAAATCTCCAGTTCTCAGTTCAAAGTCGCTCTTGTCTAACCATGACAAATTCTCTTTTTTTACACTTAACATGTTCACAATATTATTGCTAAGACTTTCTTCACAATCAAGGATTGGAGAAGTTGAGTCTCCTCCTGAAACATAAGTAGAATCAGTCTTATGGTCGGAGTATTTTGGTATATTGTTACCAAGTCTTGGTAATCCACTTTTATTTTTCATCTGTCCGCTGTTGCTTCCTGCTTGAGTATTTGAACTCACTCTTCCGATAGATCTTTTCTCACTATTTTCGAGTGCTACTTGAGACTTATTATTTGAACTTGTTTGTGTATTTGTTGATCTTGTAGATAAATTGCTTGTATTAAGACGTTGTGTTCCACCTGTTGTTGGGTAAGTTGGAGTGTGCCCAGAGCTACTTGAAGTGCTCTTTGGGTTCTTATTGATTGGTATCGAGGGAAGATATCCATTATTAATATTTCTGGTATCAATGTAACTTGGTTTTATGTCATTTATTCTTTCGCTGAGTTCAACAGGTCTGGCTTGGGACTTTTGTTCAGGATATCTTCTGCTTGGAGCTGCGGTTTCTTTGTAATCATCAAGGATTATCAAGTTTTCAATTTTCAAATGAGTAAAGTTTTCCAAGGGAATGTTTTCAATATCTTCTTTGTGTTTGTCGATCTTGCTCTACACAAGTTTAAACGAATTTTTCAAATAAAATTACCTTAACCTTTGAAGTGAATCCTTCAGTATGATTATTTTTTTTTAAGAGAGCACTTCTCAATCTTGGTTGTTCTACTGGATGAGGATCTTCAATTGTGTTTTCCAAATAAGAATAAGATGAGCTTGAAGGATTAGATGGAAGATTTTCATAGTGGCTTTGCACACTTGTCTTTCCTCCAATTTTCTTGAAGTTAGTTATGTCAGAAAGTTTTGCACTTTCCTGGACAAGAGTAGCAGTATGAACTTCACGAGTTGGGAACTTCTGAAGAATGCTTGGATTTCTGAAATGCCCTTTGATTTTATCTGCTTTATTAGGCAAATTATTGTCTTCAGAATTAGGATTTACTCCTTCGTCTCTTCTTCTTGGGAAGGCATGAGAATTTACTTTGTGAAGTGAAGGCTCTTGAGGATAATAACAAAGATCTGAATGTCTTTTTGGTTGACGAACGTAATCAAATTCTTCATTGCTAGTAAAATGAGCATCAATTTCTGCAAGTATCCTTTGATTTTCTCGTGTTTGTTTTAAAGCTAAATTTGTAGTTGTTGAAGGCCTCACAGTTTCAAAGTCATGAGTTTGAATTTGAGGCTTAATACTGACATTACTATTTGTTCCAATTTTTGAACTTCTATCATTTTTTGTCGACTTTGGAATAGTTTCAATTTTGGTCTTACGAACTGTGGCCTTGAGTATCTTTTCGACTTTTTCGAGTTTCTCAACTTTCTCGACCTCAATTCTGGGAGCGTAAGTAGTTCTTCTATTGGTGATTGGCGGATTTTGTTTAGTAGGTACTATTGTAAGCTTCTTCTTTTTCTTGGGATCAAGTCCGAGGTAGTCTTTGGCGTTCATAAGTCTTTTTAGTTTGCAGATGGAGGCAAGAATATAGTACTTGTACTGGACAAGGAGGATAAGATTTTGTCTCTTATTTGAATTTGTTTTTTTTAATTCAAAAAGTTGAACACAACATAGTAACGTAATTTTGACATTTAAATTTTTTATTTAAATTTTTTTCACGTTTAACGAATTTTTTCCCTCTTGAAAGCTTGGAATGCAAAGAGTTTTTCAAACTTCCTCATGTTAAGTACAACTTTTTGGTATTCATTATATGAGTTTGATTTAGAAAATTTTGTGCTCGTCTCTATATGACTTAGATACGTTAAAGAAAAGCAGAACAATAGATAATAGGTTTACACAGGCTTCAAAAAATGAAAAATAAGGAAAGAAAATGATAGATGAAAAAGTGTTTTGTTTTTGACAATTAATGAGTGAAGAAAAGCCTCATTATTTTTACCCAAAATGAATCAAAATTATTTTTGTCCAAGTGACTTGTCTTTAAACTTTAATTTAAATATTAATTGAGGATAGCCCGAAACTAATTTTGCCTCTTCTTATTTATTCACATAATTCACTTTATATTTTCAGATCTAATCTAAATTTTTTTTTGAATATGACCAACATTTGGTTTAGACATGTCTTTGGACTCAATTTATAGAGTTCTCAACACGTCATTAGAAAGCAAAAATTTATGTTATTAGACATTTAAAGTAATATTCCTAATGAAGATGACTTAAAATCTCTTCTATTTTTATTTGTAGAAAAATATAACTCAGAATGAAAATTAATTTTGTATTCCCACTAAGCATGTGAACCAATGCCTTAATCTTGCAATGAGAACAGATGAATTTTCTATTTGTTATAAATTAAATTTTAAGAAAACTAGATATGTCCACAAAGTCAAAAGGAAAAGCAGAAACCCGTGCTCAACAGTCTTCTAAATACCAAACCATTGGCACTCAAACTGAAATTTTATCTATGAATTACATTCCTCCAAAGGTTCTGAGTGGATTTCAGCTTGAATCAGAAGCCTATCTGAGTTTCTTTTATAAACCACACATGGTTGCCCTTCTTATCACTCTCTGTGCCATTATTGGTTACACAGTTTATACATATCCACAATCTTATACAGATACTTCTTTTATTAGAAATGCCAGATTGTATAGTTTTTTCCATTTCCATAATGTGATCTATTAGAGGATTGATTACTTCCTTTGGAGTTCTTATTTACTATGGTGCCCTTTATTTCCCCTCTTCACTTATGCAAAGGCCTCATTATTCATTATGGAGAATAGTTCTTGCAGTTTCCTTATGTTATTGCGCGACCTTAATATTTATTTTGTTCCAGGTTAATTTTCTTTAATTGGCTCTTTTTAAAAAACATATAGACTAAAGAAGACCTTTATTACTTCTTTAAGACTTTCTTTGATAAGGAACTAGGAGAGCCTCTGCCAGAAAAGGTATTTTATTGAGTTAAGAGATTTTTTAATTTAATAGTCATATGCTGAAGATTGCAGGCTATATACCCCAGGAAATCCACGTGGAAACTTTGCAAATCTTTGGGTTTTCATTTCCTTAAAAAGGAAATTTATTTAATAGGATACTATGGATATGTTTATCTCTGCACACTTCTTTGGTTGGTTCTTCAAAATGCTTATTGTCAGGTAAAGTATAAGCCAAAGCATGCTTGATTCTGCTAGGGATTGGAAATTCTGCACTTTCTTAAGCATCTTCTTTGAGTTTTTGGAAATTACATTTAAGCACTGGCTCCCTAATTTCAGAGAATGTTGGTGGGATTCTGTAAACAATTTATTATTAATAATTTAATAATATTTTTTTAGCTTATTTTAGATGTCTTATTATGTAATGGCTTGGGAATTTATGTCGGACACCTCTTTATCCAAAGATTCCAAATGAAAGTTGTCTTGGCCTAAAATGTTTCTCATAATAATTTTTAGAAATTCAAATGGACAAAGAATATGAATATCAACAAAAAATCAATATTTGGGAATTTTGTTGACTTTATTAAGTCTGTGCCAATAGATAAACAAGACTGGCATATCTTTTCCAACACAAAAAGGTTTCTCTCAGTTATCTATTACATGGTTCTTGTAAGAAACAATTTACTCTCTTTTTTTAATTTTTGCAGATGTATGCAGTTGATCTCAGCAACTTTTTCAATAAATATGTTCTTTGGATTCCTGCTTCTCATTACTTACTCACAATAAGAATATTCTTATGGGGATTCTTATCATTAGCATGCACAAGAGAATATTATGAATACATTAGCAATAAGTACAAACAAAGTTTTGTATTATCTTAATCATTATTAGCATGTTCCTTCGTGTGGGACCATTCTTATTTATTGGGCACATTATCCTTTTTGTTGAATTCAGTATTTTGGTTAAATTTTCAAGAGGTAATTTTTTTCCTTTTGTTTTTTCATGTTTTAGGAACGAACTACTTTACTGAACCGTTCCCAACATATGTTGTATGGTCTTGGGCATTTATCATTTTTGCATTAGTGGGAATTACGTTGGTATTATTCTACAGAGATGTCAAGAGAAAGTTTTCAGAAGTTGATGGAAAGTTGAAGAATAAACAAGAATAAAGGTTTTATGAAGAGTATGTTATGTAATGTGGAGTTTATTTAGCTTTAAAAAAGCTGAATAAAATGGATCTGAATTAGATAGAGTGTTTTATCTTAATTATGGGTTAATCATTAATATTGTAATAATAAGCGAAATAAAATAAGATAAAAATAAATTTTTTATGTCGGGTTGCAAGCTTCTCGTAAAATTCACTGGCTCCGAACAAAAAGATAATTACATTGAGTACAAAATTATGGTTAAGGAAGGAGCTAATGAAATCTGGCAACTTCAGGCCCGATACAGACGTTTACGCCAAATCTATAAGGATCTTAAAGATCAATTTGGAAAACCTAATCTCCCTGACTTCCCTCCAAAAAAGTACATTAACAATAAGAGTCCAAGTTTTGTAGCCCAACGTCAAAAAGGCCTGGAAAACTTTTTTAATAATGTCCTCAAACAATTCAGCTTAGAAGAATTGACTTCACTAAAAGATTTTCTTTACGAAGGAAAGAAATCAAATGTAAGAAATTCAGCTCCAACACAACAAACAACAAGTCCCAAGAGACAACACGGACTAAACGGTGCCCCCGATAAAAAAACAATAGATAAAAATAAGAATAAAGAAATAGATAAAGTTATTCAACAAACAAAAAGTTTATTTTTCGATCTGAGTGATCGTTATGAACCTCAAGATTTAGCAGAGATGCAGAGAAGGAAAGAAATGTATAAATTCAAGCTAAATTTCGAAGTACCAGCAGAAATATATAAACTGCCAAAGGGAACCGAATCAAATTTAATATATGTACAAGATACAAGTCTAGTATCACAGAATCCTGAGGTTCAAACACTGGGACTATCTATTCTTGACAACATTCATAGTGATTTGAAGAATATTAAATTTTCTAATATTGACGAAATTATTGTAAATATTTGAAATATTCACATTTGCTTATATAATTAACACTAAAATGGTAAAGTTTGTGAACATGTAAGTTTTGTAAAAATTCCTATTTACAAGCAAAAATAACGAATGAAATAAGATATAACATGTAAAAGCTTGTAAAATTAAAGTGGTGATTATAGCTCTAAAATAGAGCTTTTTCTCTTTCAGAAAAAAAATCTCATAAAAGGATTTTTTTCTATTAACTTATTGATTTTTAGAAGTCATCAAATCTAGCAAAATCTGGCTTCTTTACATCATTTGTTAAATTAGCAGCAAGGTTCCTACTAATTCTATAAATGTGAGGACTATCAATCTGAGAACTTCTTAAGTCCTCAGATTCACTTTCAAGAGGGTTCTTTAAATCAGAATTGAAGTATTTCTGATAAGATGCAGTTTTTGGAACAGGTTTCTTTTTAAGACTTTCAAAGTTCACAAGTGAGTCTTGTCTAGATTGACAGAAATTTCCCTTCTTTTGAGAAGAGAATTGAATTACAGGGTACGAATTTGTAATATCTCTTAATTGACCCTTACGGGGAGTTGTCTTGCGATTGCTATTTCCGTTATTTGGATTGGAGTTTTCATTATTAAGAAGAAATTCACTCTTTTCATCTTTTTGACTTTTTTGACTTTGAACGCTTCCTTTCAAAGCTTTTTCAAAAAGTTCTAGCTTTCCTTCTTCAAGACTATAACTTTGAACAAGATTTTGAGCATTCTTGACACAAGAGTCAATACTTTGGCTGACAGCAATCGATCTACCAATATCAAACACAATTGTAGAAGAAGATGAGTTCTCTTTGGACATTGAAACAAGCTTTTCTTCTGAGATGTTTCCTACTTTTGCTGAAAAATGAGAACTTAAATCATTATAATTTGATGGAGCAATGTTCTCTTTGATACTAATCAAGGCAGAATTTCTTTGGATATTTGGTTTAGAGTTTCCATCTTTAGTTACGTCGTTCGATTTGAGTAAGTCTAACGGGCTCAAATCTTTGGATCCTTCATTAATCTCAAGAGTGGAAAGGCTTCCATTTTCATAATCGTTCGAGAGGAAATGACTCACAGGATTCTGAACATCTCTGAAACTCAAGCTTTTTGCTTTTGCTTTAGCATGGTAAGAAAAGGATTTATAATATAAATCTTACTTGATTTAGAAGTAGCAGTGTCAACAGAATTTAATGTATGTTTCAAATCTGTCAATTCAATCTTTTTAACAGCTGGTTTATTCTTATTTGATTCTAGTTACTATTATTAAATGAATAAGCACATTTTTACCATGTACGTCAGAATAACGAGATGTCCTTGAAGGTTTGACTGGGGAGTTAGTTGATTTTTCTTGGAACAATTGGAAATTGGTACAACTTTTCTTGACATTTTCTGCTTTTGGAGCCAAAGAGTTCATGTTAGAAGGGCTTTGATATTTCAATAATTCTTTTGAGCAGACCAATTCTTTGCTTTTGCGCTTGTCTTCCTTTGATTCATTGACTGGAGAAGTTAACTTATTTATAAAGCTTGAAGTTGCACGAGAATTTGGAGACCTTTCCTTTGAGAAGTCTTTTTTGAGCAATCTAAAAGGTTGCTGTTGGCTGAGTTGGTTCTTAGCTTCTGTTGTCTTGGTGTTAAGAGTTTGTAATTTGGAATTTGACTTGGGAGTCGAGAAATATTGAACAGGTTTCTTATAAAAACTTGCTTTATCACTTTCTATTTTCAATTCTCCTGATTTTACACTCAGAGACCTTTCTAATTGACTAAACTTCTTATACTTTCCATTAAAGTTAGACGATTATAATTTATTTTATTTACAATATCTTGACACTCTTGTTTTTTTGCATCAAGAGCTTCTTGTAGTTCCTTTATAATATTATCTTTTTCTGTAATTTGGGCCAAATTGATTGTATTTTCTTGTGAAAGAGTCATATATTTCATTTTCAGAAGAATATTGTCTTGTTTCACTTGTAACTCTCTTAACTAAGGAACTTTTTTTAAACAATAAAAGAAAAAACCTTTACTTCTCCTCTTAAAATGAGCATAACACGTTCTTCAAAGGTCTTCAATATAAAGTTTTTCAATGTTTCTAATTCAGAATCATTTGCCTTTTCATGGTTAAAATTATTTAACTTGAGATTTTACTTTTAACTTTTTCTTAAAAGCATCTTCAATATCCTTGTTTTGTTTATTCTCTTGGATCAAATTTTTTATTGTTTGGGTTAATTCTGGAACTTTTTGATCTGTTATTTCAAGAGCTTGAAGTTGTTCTTTCAAATTCTTTAGTTGAATTTCATTTTGGTGGAAAATTTGTTTAAGCTCTCCAATCGATTGCTTCAACTCACAACACTCCTATTCAAACATTTAGGACACAATTTGCCTTAAACTCACTTCAACGTAAGAAATAACCTCATTTAAAGCTCCTTCCAAATCTAAATGTCTTATCTTCTCTTTAGTTTCACATAACTTTTGAAAGCTTTTTAAATTCGCTTGTGCTTGAACAATTTTAGCTTTCACTGATTCTAGTTCACGTACAAGACTAGATTCTTTATTACTCACAAAATATGTAAAGATACGAGTGAAATTGTCCTTCAGAAAGTTGTGGCAAATTGTTTTGGCCACTGACTTTTGTTGGACTTTTTCCAAGACAATAATCTGGAAAAGTGCTACAAGTTGGAGACTTTGGTATGAGAGAGTTGATCTGATAAATGAGTTGCGCTCATAGCTTGTATTGAGAACGACTGTAAAAATTATTTTGAGATTTCAAATTCAAATTAATATTCATAAAGTATGCGTTAAGAAACGTTCTTATTTAAATTAATAATTCTGCTAACAATAAAAGAAAGCGGCCTTTTCTGCTAAATTTTATGAGCATTCGAGCATAATTCATCAAACAATTTCAGCAAGG
>Ga0182742_1003987_pt1 | contig 13808 bp, 18 predicted proteins | sample eDN5th37CBELigMG_FD_128880 | JGI IMG/M metagenome (GOLD analysis project Ga0182742, IMG submission 128880) | Enriched Miracle-Growth compost microbial communities from Emeryville, California, USA - eDNA 5th pass 37_C BE-Lig MG (version 2)... ... | reverse complement strand
TCGATATTTGTAAACGCGCGAGAATTAAACATTTGTACAGGAGGACGAATCATAATATCAGACTTTACTTCCCGATTTGAAACGAGCTCCATTTGCATAATGTCAATACTTTGCATAATCACATCATAAATTGTTGTAATTTCTGCTGTGGATTTTACTGGACTAACATCAACCGCAACAATAATATCTGCACCCATATCTTCCACGACAGAAACCGGAATTCGATCAACAACGCCCCCGTCTACAAGTAAGCGACCATTATGCTTTTCTGGCACAAAGATTCCAGGAATAGAGATGCTAGCCCGTACTGCATCAGCTATGGGACCCTGCCTGAAAACGACCTTTTCACCAGTCATTAAATCAGTCGCTATCACTGCAACAGGGATGTCTAATTCTTCTATATTTTTTCCATGAGTAAATACTCGGATAAGCTCCTTTACTCGTTTTCCAGCAACAAAGCCCATCTTGGGTACAGTATAATCTAAATAATATTTTCTTTTAAATGCTTTAGAAAGCTTATATAGCCTCTCTACATCTAATCCTGCACCATAAAAACAGCCGACAAGTGCCCCCATGCTGCTTCCAGCAACAAAATCGATAGGGATTCCTTCAGCTTGTAACACTTTAATTACACCTAAATGGGCAAAGCCTCTTGCCCCACCAGAACCAAGTGCTAATCCAATTTTCGGACGAGACAAGTACTCCTCCCCCTTTAAAAAGATTGTGTTACACATTCTAATCTTATGGTCTATTTTCATTTTGTATGAGTATATTGATTTATGAGGACAAGACCTATTAAAGAAATCCGTATTTGTAACCTTCCATGTAGGGGTCCCCACTTTTCTCATATTTTATCACTTCTTTCCATACTTGCACAGTAAGTTCACCTTCAAGGGAGGATATAGGTGTGTTTCGATCGAGACTAAAAACCGTAGTATTAGCACTATCCGTAACATTAATGGCCATTTCGTTGATAGCATTCCCACAAGAATCTGTTGATGCATCAATTCGTGGCTTAGACATGTGGTGGGAGATTGTCTTTCCTTCTTTGCTTCCTTTCTTTATCGTTTCAGAAATGCTTATAGGTTTTGGAGTTGTTAAGTTTATCGGAGTATTATTAGAGCCCCTGATGCGCCCACTATTTAAAGTACCTGGTGTAGGAGGCTTTGTTTGGGCAATGGGGATGGCATCTGGATACCCTTCAGGAGCTAAACTCACTGCTAGATTAAGACAGGAAGGACAATTAACTAAAATAGAAGCAGAAAGATTAGTTTCCTTTACGAATTGCTCTAACCCCCTCTTTATATTTGGAGCTGTTTCCATTGGTTTTTTTGGAAATGCAAAACTCGGCTTTCTATTGGCACTAGCGCACTATTTAGGCAATATTACGGTTGGGTTAATTATGAGATTTTACGGAAATGACACGGAGGAGAAAAAACGTCCCAAGGAGCAAAAATTCTCTATTACTCTCGCATTAAGAGAATTGCATCGTACAAGATTGAAAGAACAGAGACCTTTAGGACGTATGCTCGGTGATGCCGTTATGTCATCTGTGCAGACATTACTTATGATTGGCGGATTTATCATATTATTTTCAGTGATAAACAAGCTTTTGTTCCATCTTCACATCACCGCTTTTTTAGGACAGTTTGTTGAATTTATCCTTGTAAGCTTGCATTTACCCGATGTATTAAGCATTCCATATATTTCTGGATTGTTTGAGATTACCTTGGGAAGTCAGCTAACTAGTCAGGTTCAGGAAGCAACCCTTATGCAACAAGCGGTTATTACTAGTTTTATACTTGCCTTTAGCGGATTTAGTGTACAGGCACAAGTAGCAAGTATCACCTCTCAAACCGATATTGCCTTTAAGCCTTTTTTTATTGCTCGTATTATGCACGGTTTTTTTGCTGCAATATATGCCTTTTTGCTATGGGGAACCGTTTATGAAGGACTGGCAAAAAGTGATCAGCCCTCAAACGCCATACCCGTGTCTGTCCTAGAAACAGGATCTTGGGCTTTAAACACGTACTCTTACCTAGCACAAATCGGTCCACTCGTGACCATTGTTTCTCTAGTAATCTATATTTTTGTATATACAAGAAGATTAAATGTAAAATGAAAACGAGCACTTCTAGGTGCTCGTTTTCTTATGTATTTATTTGACTGTGTTCTTCTCCATTAGTGCTTTTTCTACTAGAGGTGGAACCAATTCAGAAATTTTCCCTTTGTATTTTGCTACTTCTTTTACAATGCTTGAGCTTAAGAAAGAATACTGACTATTCGTCATGATAAAGAATGTCTCAATTTGGTCATTTAAAACTCTATTCATACTAGTGATTTGCATTTCATATTCAAAGTCCGAAACGGCCCGTAATCCACGAATAATGGCACTTGCCCCGACTGAACTAGCATAATCCACAAGTAACCCCTGAAATGAGTCGACCTTTACATTCGGCAAGTGCTTTGTGACTTCTCGGATCATTTCCGTACGTTCTTCAACTGAAAATAAAGGTTTTTTAGATGAATTACTTAAGACTACGACAAAAACCTCGTCAAATACTTTAGCACCTCGTGTAATAATATCTAGATGGCCGTATGTAATCGGGTCAAAACTCCCTGGACAAACAGCAATACTTGCCATAAGATGTCACTCCCTATTCTTCTTCCGATTTAAGTGCATAAATTGAAATAGATATGATCCCATAATTCTCAAATTTCATTTGCTGCAAACTTCCAACCTCAACAGGAAGGACAACATCCTTTGAGTGTTCACAAACAATAATTCCATTATTCGTAAGGAGTTTTTCATTTTGTATGGTTTCAAGCAAGTGCTCAAGTTGTTGTTTCTTATATGGAGGATCAAGAAAAATATAGTCAAACTTGATCTCCCTTTTCATTATTGCTTTTAAAGCTCGATCCGCATCGTTTCTATATACTTCTGATTGATCTAATAACCCACATGTTTGTAGGTTCTCCTTAATTGTAGCTATTGCCTTTCCATCACGATCGACAAAAATTACGCTTTCTACTCCGCGACTCAGCGCTTCAATCCCAAGACTACCGCTACCAGCAAATAAATCCAGTCCTATTCCACCATTGAAATAAGGCCCTATGATATTAAAAATCGATTCTTTCACTTTATCTGTAGTAGGTCTTGTTGAGTTTCCAGGAACCGCTTTCAATGCTATCCCTTTATATTCACCAGATACAACCCTCATTGTCTCACCACTATCAATTCATAATCATGTAAATTTCCTTCTTATCCTATCATAATGTCCTTATGAAGCCAATAGTTGTAACTTATAAAGAAAATATCGTTTTTTCGTGTATATCCATCCAAGGAGTGGAAATAATGTAAATAACAACATCTATTCGAGATGTTGTTGCCAACCGCGGAGAAGACTTACGTTTCCCCATAAGTTCTTCCTCCGGTTTCTCCTCTCCCTTTGCCTTCTATCCAGTAGGATATAGAAGGACCCTGCAGAAAATTTTCTGCAGGGTTTTCTTTTTTTAATGGGTTGATTCCTTCAGATAAACCGTATTCTCATCCTCATCAATCTGTATGTTAAACAATGAGGTTAACCATTGATAATCAATATAAATGGTATCATTAATCATCGTCAGTGGATTTTCTAACAGTCCATAGTCTTCTTCATTATAAATAAAGATATTTTGATTAACGTAAAAGCGATAACTATTTAGTCCCTTTGTAAGCAATAAGGTCTCATGATCAGAAAGAACCTTTACTTGAAAACCTAGGGATGATAACGTCTCCTCAAATGGGAAAAGTTTTTGATCTCCCATATAAATAATGTGAAGATTTTTCTGAACTTTACCCTTTACAGAAATATTTCTCTTTTCTAAGAAATATAACGGAATTAATTTCGTGTCTTCATTTTTATTTTCATCAAAAAAGCTTGTTCGTTTCCCCGTTACACCTGCAAGTACTTCATCTAAATATGGAGGAGTATAAAGTGTTTCCTCTGACAAAAACGTTTGGAGATAGCTCTCTAACTCCTTTTCAGTCAGCTTCGATTTTAATTCTTGGATTGCTTGATTACTTTTAGAAATTTGGCTTTCCATGTTTAATAACAAGGACACATGAAGATCAACTAACCAGCTTTGTTCCATCGGAAGATTCTCAAACTTTAATTTTAATAATGAGTAAAGTAGTTTCTTTTCTATCATTTCTGGTTTTATGTTTGGACGAGTAATCATTATTCCGTTGCCATTGCCCTCTTGTAGCTCGTTGGTTATTATCACAGATACATGAGGTCTGTTAGAGATCTGCTGTAAGGAGTTAAATATTGGGTGAAGATTTCCCTCCTCCTCGGAGTAAATCATAAGCTTGCTGTCGACTTCTTCTTGTAATAAAGAATCAGCCTGCCAATAAAGGGAGGGATTAGCTAATTGGCCCTCAAATACATAATAATCAATAAGATCAAGCTTTTTGTTTCCTTTTAAGGGAATACCCATTACCCATGTTCCATTTCTTTTTGTTGAATCGATAAGCTCGACCTTTGTTTCTGTCACTTGTACATTTGAAAACGAAGCTAACCATTGATTAAAAAGAAAGGCTTTTTCATTTACTTTTATCGGTAGTGTGAATTGTATTTGGATATTTCCTTTACTATCAGGTTTAAGTAATGTTTCACTTTCTTTCGGTCTTCCACATTCACTTCCATCCTCAAGAAGACATTTCCAGGAAATTACTTCACTAGGAAGTACAAAAGGAATTTCCTTTTTTCCTGTAAGACCACTTAGCTTTTGCGTGATTACTAATATGTCTGTTTCTGTTTGAATAGAAATCCTTTGATTCGCATTCTCCATGTCAGCAGGCTGTTCAAGTTCTTTTGAATAGGCATCCCATTGCCAAAATAACAAGCCACTGATAACAGCTGATAATATGATAAAAAATGTGAACGGTATCTTCCACATATCCATTCCCCTTGTTAAAATCTCTTAAATCTCTTACCATTACAATAGCAGATAGAGAGAATCACGTCACACAGTATTTTTGAAAGAAATACGAAATTTGACTTAGTTCGACACCACTCTGCAAGTCCATATAAACAAAAAAAGGAGGTCATTTCATTGATCCAGAGGTTTATTGAATTAGGAGAGGGCTATTCAGATATATACGAGTTACTAGAAATTGCTAAAGCAAATAAACATCGACTCATGCATTTCATGGCGTTACATACAGAAATAAATAAAAGATCAGTCACTTCATTAGTCGTTGTTTTAAAGCCCACTGATCCTGGCAACTTCCAACCACTGTATGTTTGTCGTGAAGGAATTCCGAATCCACATGTGACAAAAAACAAGCGTTTTGAGTTATTTGAAAAGTTAGCTAGTGAATATAGGAAAGAAATTATTCAATTTGATGTAAAACCTTCTACTGATTTTTCGGAAAAGGAATTATTCTATCAATATATAATAGGCATCTTGCGTTTAAATCATTATATCGCTCCACTACAATAAAAGATCAGGAGGTTATCCCCTCCTGATCTTTTATATTCCCATTTTATAGTCGTATTCCTTTGCCTTATCTGGTCTCGAATTCTCGTATTCAACCTTTAAGAAAGGTTTAAAGGATGGCTCGACTTTTTTAACAAAGGAGTAGCTTTTTATTTTTTCCATGACTGTTTCCGTTTCATCTTGATTGCAATATAAGACCACGTACTTCAATCTTTTTGATACGTAATGAACATTCCCAAATTTGCGAAGCATTTTCGCTTGCTTAAGAGAAAATAGCCATACAATAATTCCTTGACGTTGACCTAGCATCGCTTTACTCCTTTTTAATTACACAATTGTCTTTTTATTCTAACACATACATGTGCATAAAAAAAGCATAGGAATTCTCCTATGCTTACAGTTAATTTATGAACATCCACAGCTACCGCCTGTGCTGCAACCTCCACCACAACTTGATTCAAAGAAAGGATTTCCGGTTGGAACTTTAATAAAGTCAGAAACTGACCGACCTATAAGTACACTTATTTCATCAAGAAGTGCTTGTAGATCATTCTCCGCTTTTTTGAATTCAGCTACATTAAGGTCGAGATCGACTTCTCTTTTCAAGTTGCGGATTTCCATCATGACAGTTTTATAGTCAGGATGGTATCTTCCAAAACGTTCCACCTCTTCGTAACGATCCTTCATTTGTATGAACGCTTTAATTTTGTTCTGTGTTTCTCTATCTTTTTTTACATTATTCAAGCATATATTATAAGCCTCAACGACGGTTGACTCTAGCACCATTGAAGCCAATTCTTCTGCATACTCTAGAATTTCTATAGTTTCTGATGTAGCAAGCAATCCGCTCACCTCCGATTCATATTTTACCATGAATGAGCGAAGAAATGAACTTTTTACATCCTACCTTATGAGAACTTCAAAATCTTTTATCATATCTTCTTGTTTTTGATTTTTTTCAACTACTTGTAATTGAATTTGGTGAGAGCCTTTTGAAAGCCCTTTAATAATAAAGGCAGCTGTTGTTACTACTTTTTTCTGTTTCCCATCCACAGAGACAATTAAGCTCGTATTACGATTGGTAAATGAAATATCAGGAATAAAACACTCAACGTAAACATTATTTCTCTTCACATGATGCTGAACTGTAAATGAATGTTCCGATTTCATTCCTAATACGACCACATCATTTTCTGCTCGTACAGTGTGCATAGGAACAATAGATATTTCTTTTTTCACTTCAGGATCTGGGATATCTTTATGACAAGCATTTAACATAAGTCCAATCAGAAAAACACATACCATTTTCTTTACCAACTTTGCTGCCCCCAATCACACAATTTTACATATTTTGTGCAATTAACAGCAAGCTTAGTCAAAAATCCAACCAAAAAGCCTTCAAACTCTTGTAAAGTGAAGGCTGCTTATTGGTTACTATTCATGGCTTGAAACATGCTCATCATCATATTCGCCATTTGCACACTATGATTGAGTTGCTCCACACGATGAGGAATGGTCTTTTTATAATGGTGTAATGCTGAAATTTCAAAGCTTTGTATGTCATGTGGATTTCTTCCTAGCTTTCTGTACCAAATGGGCTGTTCCCTTAAGAATTGTTTTAATTGCGGTTGCATACGTAAATACTCATTAATTTCTTCTCTCATCTAATAGCCCCCTTCTAATCTTGTCTAAAGTGAAACGGATGTGACGGTGGGCTTACATTTTTTTTAGGTGGATTTGGGCTACTATTCCCTCCTTGTAGGGAGGAAATCACACCTTGAATCGCACCTAAGGCAGAACTAATACTCACGATATGATGTTGAAGCTGGTTTGGATCCATATTCCTTACAGCACCTAGTACCGTTGACATCCAGTCCTTTTTAGATGATTCTTCCGTTGAAGTTTCTTTTGTAGATTCCGTTGATTGGCTACGATGATCATCAGTTCCATCTTCTTTAGAATCCTCCTCACCGAATAGATACCATTCCTCGTATAACTCTTGCCAAGTATTTGTCCCGCTTCTAACCTGCTTAATAAGTTCAGGGTGGGCTCGAACATACTCCTTGAACTTTTGTACGGAAGGATGTAGTTGCTTTTTGGCCATTTTATTTCACCTCAACATAAACGAATGCCTATAATACGATATGAAAAAAAGAAAAATATGTGCACCAAAGATTTCATGATAAAATGGAAAGGATAGGAAAGATAAAGGGAGGGATATAATGGAAAATATACAAAAACAAATCCAAGACATTACTCTTCATGCTACGGAGCATGATTTACAATTGCTAGAACAATTATTAAAAAGTTTTCAACTTTGGAAATCTGGTAATAACACCACGTTTATCTCTAGCCTTTTGCAAATGGAACGGAAAATATCGGATGATGATTGTGAAATAACCATTCCTATTTCTCCACTTTTATATAATACTTTGCATATTGTACATGGAGGAATTACCGCAACTTTGCTTGATACAGCAATGGGTGTATTAGCAAATTCACTTGTCCCTGAAGGGTATGGTGCCGTCACAACTCAGTTGAATATAAATTATATTGCCGCTGGAATTGGAGAACATATGGTCTGTACAGCGAAAATGGAACATAAAGGCTCAAAAACACTCGTATTATCCGCAGAAATTCACCGTTCAGATGGTGTTAAGATAGCCATTGGGACAGGTAGTTTTCTTGTCATTGAAAAAAAAATATAGGGTGAACCCAATTGGTAACTGCCATTGTAATACCTATCATTATTATTTATTTTTATCTTATTTCAAAGCGTGAGTTACAATCTCATACGGAGCAATGGTTAGCATTAGAGCAAGTATATGAAGAAGCAATTGTAACAGGTAAGATTCATCAAATAAATATAACAAAAGAACGTTTTTATTATCATCGATATATACATATAGTCAAACTCACACTTATTCATAACGGGACAACAACTGTTGTCTCAAAGATTACTCCAATTGTAAAAGGGAAAGTCCTTACCAATGATTTCGAGATCGGAGTTGAAGTGCGAGTGTACGGTAATTGGAAGGAAGGTCATTTTCGATTTGGTAGATATGATATACTTCAAAAGTAAAAAAAGGAGCACTCAGCTCCTTTTTGTCATTCTTTCCAAGCTTGGATAAAGTTTTGCGTGTAATACTTTTTATACACACCTACTCCGATATGGGTAAAGTCTTCGTTTAATAAGCTTTCCCGGTGACCTTTACTATTTAACCAGCCTTCCATAACTGCTGGAGCATCCGCATAGTTTGCTGCAATATTCTCACCAGCTACCTGATAAAAAACTTCCCCGGCCTCTAAGCGATCGGTGAGCTCGCCGAACTTTTCAGATGTATGCGAAAAAGTATTGCTTTCTTCCATATCCTTGCTATGTCCATAGGCTACTGTTGCCGTTTTCTCGTCCCACTGTAAGCTAGCCAGTCCAAATCTCATTCTCATAATATTTGTAATATCATATATTTGTTTTTCATTTGCATCCTCTACTTTTTCATCTGGTACCATCTCATCTGGTTCAATCTCTTGCAACTCACCAAAATAAACCAGTTCATATGGTCTTAGCTTCAATAAAGTTTCTGCATCCATTACCCTAAAACTAGATAATGTAGCCGTAAATTTATCAATATAGAGTTGAACGAAAATATCCCCCATTTTCAACAATGGCCTTGTATTTAGATCCGATTCTGATAATTCAAATTGATAGGAACTTCCCTCAAAATCTAACCCTATTTCTGTTTCTACATAACTAGAAGAAAAGATTTCATCTACATGTTGGCCTATCTTAAAGGGACTTATATTCACTTCCGAACCGATGGCATAAACGGTTACTACCTTCCCGTCTTTCACACCAATCTGAGAATAATTTGCAGGGTCAGCATTATAAATCCACCAATCAAACCCATAATAAGTCTGATCTACTCTGTTAGGTTGGCCTAGGTTTTCCTCTAAACTTTCTTTAGACATTCCGATATAAGTAGAAACTCCGTCCGTTGGTCTTTCAGAGTTTGTTCCTTCATCGCTCGAATTATTTGAAATGTCCTGGTTACTTCCTTTCTTTTGCGTACCGTCTTCTACGAGTATCTCCTCGTCACCATTTTGAATATTTAAATAAAATACAATTCCTAAGATAGCAGTAATCAATATCAATATTCTTCCTAAACTTCTCAGAGGCCATCCTCCTCTCTATCATTCTTTCTATCATTGTATGCAAGCATTATATAAATAGTATAGTATTTCATAGAAAATAAAATAGTATTTCATAGAAAATAAAATAGGATAATAAAGTAGTTATTATCTTATTATACCCTACCAGGCTCTGTACATAAATAAAATAAAGACACCAAAAGGTGCCTTTATTAATGCATGTCAGAAGAAGTATGTTCGGAAATGTCAGATAAGGCCTTACCGGCTTGATAGTCGGTGATCTTTTCAACAGCCAAATCCCCTAGAGCTACTATTCCAACTAGTTTTTTTCCTTCTGTTACTGGAAGACGTCGAATTTGATGCTTGGCCATTAATTCAGCTGCCTCTCTAGCAGTTGTTTCAGGTGATACCGTTATAATCTGCTTACTCATGATATCTTCGACTTTTGTCGAACCAGGATGTTTTTCAGCAATACCTCTAACGACAATATCACGATCGGTAATCATTCCGATTAACTTATCACCATCGACAATTGGAATCGCACCTACGTTTAGCTCTTTCATTTTAAGTGCGACCTCGTACACATTATCAAGAAGCGTGCAGCATTCGACTTCCTTAGTCATCAACTCATTTATAGTCTTCATCCTGAGCCCTCCTAAAAAATATCATCAGTTTTATCGTTCCCTTTTGTATGGTCAACTATTCCGTAGTGTATATGAGAAAACATATGTTACTTTTGTGAACGTTCTCATTGCAACTTCCTATAATTTCTACTATTATTAAAAATGAAGAATTTATCGTTACATATTGAACATTTCAGTTTCAAGTAGACGGGGATCGTGTTTGTAGGAGGGAAAATAATGAAGTTTGAAAATGTAGGTCTTGAGAGCGTAAAAGCAGATTTAAATCGTTTAGACGAAGTGATGCTTGATCATGGGTTAGTTCGTGAAGGACAATGGGACTATGAAAGAGTAACATACGACCGTAAGTTTATCCTAAAAGAAGGAACTTTCTATCTTCGTGTATTCGGATATGCTGTAGAAGGTGATGTTGGAGCACACAAAGCAACCGTTCAATTAATGACACCGCTATTAGGAAAGCATTATTATCCACACGGTGTAGAATACGGTGAAGGTGAAACTTTTCCAAAAGGACTTGTCAGCCAATGCGAAAAGCTTCTAAACGAAGTAAAAGTAGAAGTGGAGAAATTTTCTAAATAAAAAAGACGCATTTCGCGTCTTTTTTATTATCTAAGTTTCACGTCAATATAACTTACTTTATACCCCGTCAACAGGTATACTTCCTCTTGAATTGCAGCCTGTAAATTTTCTATTTTACCGATAATTCCCCTATAATTAATGGCACTTATTCTTAATATAATCCCAACAACACTTTCTTTCAAAATCACTTCATACGTTTGACTTTTTTTGGAATGAAATGGTCCTTGGAAGCAATCAATAATAGGTCCTCTTTTTTTGAATAGGACATAGTCATCGCTTTCATTTATATTAGACTCGACTATTGCTGAAATAATGTTGTGAACGGCTCGATTGCTTTCATTTTGCTCAAACATACTTACCAACATAATCCCTCCTTTTAGGCTCGTCTAATAAACACAACAAACTATTTAAATTCATATTTTTATTATTTTCATTGGTTATTTTATTAAATGCATACTATAATTTAAGTGTTCCGAAATTAACAAATATTTTTTATTTATGGAAGGAGAACAACTTTGTTACTCAGCTTTTTTAAGAAACGGTATTTATTAATTTTTATAGGTGTCTGTATAGCAGCCCTGTTGTTATATCTTATTCTGCCCGTATCTATTCCTTTGATCACTGCATTTATAACAGCATTATTCCTTGACCCTCTCGTACGAATGTTACAAAATCGCACCAAACTTAATCGGAAAGTATCTGTTTTAGTTGTATTTTTGGGCTTCTTACTCTTTGTTGGGGTGACCGGCTATTTCATTGTTACAAAAGTCATTACAGAAGCCATACAAGTTGTTGAATACGCTCCTCAGCTAATAAATGAGATCAATCGGGCTTGGCTAGATACTGAAGAGAAATTAACCTCTGCTGCTAAGGAATTACCGAAGGAAGTAGTAGATGGAATTAGCAACCAGGTACAAACCTTTCTTAATGGAACGAAAAACGATTTAGTAGCTTACGTAAACATCGATAATGTTCGGTCATTGCTTACAAATATACCCAGCTATCTTGTCAGCTTCTTAGTGTATTTGATTGCACTATTTCTTTTCCTATTAGATTTACAAAGGTTAAAAATTTCTTTATATAGCCATTTAACTGAGAAAACAGCTGATAAAGTTAATTTTATGACCTCCCGTCTATCCTTTGTTGTAATCGGATTTTTTAAGGCTCAATTTCTTGTTTCTGTACTCATTTTCTTAGTTACACTAATTGGGTTATTCATAATTACTCCAAAAGTAGCTTTATTAATGGCCACTATCATTTGGATTATAGATTTTATCCCCATCATTGGGTCTATAGTGATCATGGCACCATGGGCATTATTTCATTTCATAACTGGAGATGTAGTGTTAGGTACAAAACTATCTATTTTAGCAGCTATATTGTTAATTATCCGTCGGACGGTCGAGCCGAAAGTGATGGGAACACATATTGGTCTCTCGCCATTATCTACTTTAATAGCAATGTACCTTGGTCTTAAGTTGCTAGGAATTCTAGGGTTTATTATTGGCCCTTTACTATTAATCGCATTCAATTCGGCAAAAGAAGCTGGCATTATTAAGCTGAATTTTAAAATTTAAAAAAGCGCAGTCTTCATATTTGAAGTCTGCGCTTTTTACATGCATTAAAAGAAATCCGGAAAATATGGACGTAATCTTGGAATTTTCCTTTTAAGCTTCTGTAGATCATCTATGCTTCCTGTAATTTCTCCAAGGTGATACAGCTCATCAGCAGTTTTGTATCCTAACAATAGCGTAGACAATGTTCCTATGCCCATTTGCAACCCAACCTTAGGTGGATGTGCACAAACACTTCCTTCTTTCTCCTTGTAAGCTGTAAAAGAATCATCAGAAAGTAAATACGAACCAATATTCCAACTACAGTATTCATCATTTACATGAATAAATACCTTTTCACCAGTTGACTCGAAGGAGTAGGATTTTAAAAACCCTTCTACATTAACAATTCTAGCCATAAAGTATGGGTGCACATCCGTCTTTTGTTTTGGTTGTTTTAAGTAGTATGGAAATAGGTCATGAGTCGAAGTGGTAACTACTACCTTGTCAATCATGGAGTCATGCTGACAGATAAAATTCCATAGTCCAATGGCTGCCTGATGAGTACAAGTAATAATTTCAATGATTTCCATCTCTTTATTTTTCACTGAATAGACGAGATAACCTTCGTAATCACCATTGTCATTCACATACGCAGCCAAATGGTCCTCACTGTATACGTGGTCTTTCCACCATTTTTGTGTTCGAACAAGCATACCACTATGAGATGCTGCATAAGTCTCATATACTCTTTCAATTTGTGCTCTTTCATCCTTAGGAATGTCTCTTAAAATTTTCCCTTGGTTTGAAGGCAACATATCTAAATCTTTCTTCTCAATCGTTACCTTTTTGTTATCTGCAAAAAGCTCCCAACCGAATCTACGATAAAACTGGACATCAAAAGGGTGAAGAAAGGATATGTATTGCTGTTTCTGATTCATATGTTGTAAGGCTTCAGTAATAAGTTGTTTCACATAGCCGTGACGCCGGTATTCTGGATACGTTGACACTCCAGCTATGCCTCCCATTTGAAATTTGTTATCGTTTATATAAATAGAAAACGGGATAATATGTAATTTTGCAACAAGTTTTTCTCCATCCTTGACCGCAAGAATGTCGTGGGATTTTAGCATCTGTTTTCTTTTAGGGATATCATCCGCACTTACCTTATATTGAAAGGCATACATTGACAATTTCATGGCTTCCTCATAATCATTTTCTGTTAATACAACAAATTCCATCATTCTCACCCCATATCACAACTTCTGTAAAACATATTCAAATAAAGTAGGGAAACCTCTCACGAGGCTTCCCCCTTATCAAACCGCACGTGCCCTACTAAGGCATACGGCTTACCAACATGTTACATTGAATGCTTTAATTTTCCCTGTGCACAGTTAAT